>Ga0247664_1000328_pt1 | contig 11821 bp, 11 predicted proteins | sample CNK05_metaG_FD_182715 | JGI IMG/M metagenome (GOLD analysis project Ga0247664, IMG submission 182715) | Soil microbial communities from Purdue University Martell Research Forest, Indiana, United States - CNK05 | ecosystem: Environmental > Terrestrial > Soil > Temperate forest > Bulk soil...
GGCGATGACCTCGGTGTCGCCTACGGCAACGACGGCCTGCGGAACAAGCATGAGCCTGATCTGCCGACGCACTACGTCACCCACGCCGAGGTCTACCGCCGCCTCGGCTACCTCGCGCCGCCCACCATCCGTCACCTGTTCCTGGACAACGTGGCGAGGGACGTAGGCCGCTATCTGGGGAACCTCGTGTACGTGCCGGTTCTGATCAAGCATCTCCACCCGTGGAGTGAGGGTGAGCAGATCGACGACGCCACCTATCGGGAGGGCGGGCGGAACCCGAACATCCGCGAGGCCGACCGGATGGCGTACATCCGCTGGACGCAGGACCGCGACTGGAAGCGCCGCCTGCGATGACACTCACCGCGTTCCTCCATGGCTACCCTCCGCTCTGGTCCATGGGTGGGGAGATGTCTACGCACCGCACCCTCGGGGCCGTGCCGGGGGCCGTCGTGTTCACGGAGACGCTCGAGGGGTATTGCTACGACGGGGTCTCGGTGAGACCGGCGACAGGCGTATCCCTTCAGTGCATCAAGGACGATGCCGTGTCCGCCGGGGCTACCATCTTGTTCGGGCACTCGACACTGTCCGAGGACACCATCAAGGCTGCGAAGCGGATGCGCCTCCCGTCCATCCTCGCTGTCCATGCGCCGCCCCGCTTCGGGAAAGACCTGCGACGGGCACGAACAGACGCCACGGTCCGCCTCTACAACACGGAGGCTGCTCGCAAGGACTGGCACGACCCGAGGGGGTGGGTGCTGCACCCGCCTGTCGGGTTGCCGAGGCCGATACCGGAGGGGCCGCACAACGCACGAACGCTGACCTCGTCTCTCGTGAACAAGGGAGCGGAGCGGGTGCTGGAGTTGGCGAAGCGACGCCATGACCAGCGGTTCATCATTGTGGAGTCGCCCGCACACACGACTCACGGTGATCCCGATTTCTGGGCGCAGGCTGAGAAGTTCGACAACGTAGAGATCTGGCCGCGCCTGCACCCCGACGAGATGGGTAGGCTCTGGGCCGAGACTCGCGTGCTGCTGGTCCCGTCGCGGTACGAGACCTACGGCATGGCCGCGATGGAGGCGGCGTGGTATGGAATCCCCTCGGTACACGTGGACACACCCCACGTACGAGAGGGGATCGGCGAGGCGGCGTTGCTCCTCAAGTCCACGTCGTTCGAGGAACTGGACCACGCGCTGACCGAGGTGGAGATTGAGCACGACGTCTGGGCGGACCGGGCCTACGACCGCGTCAGCAGCCTCGCGCAGCGGGAGGCGGACGAGTTGGCCCGGTTTGCGGCGGGTGTGGCAGCACTCACACCGTCGTAGAGAGCGCTCAGACGCCCCTCAGAGCGTCGCGGGGCCGGTAGTGGGGCACGGGTGCCCACCGCCAGCCCCGCGACGCTGTACGGGCGTCTGAGCGCTTCTGGGGCCACCCCCGGCTCCTGCCGTCTACCTAGGATTTCAACATAGAGCCGGGGGTGGGGTCTACTTGAGGGCGCGAACCTTGAACTCGGCCTCGATGACGAAGTGGTCGCTGTGCTGGAAGAACTCCTTGTCGTCCAGCGCACGAGCAGCCTGCGCCGCGACGCGTCCGTCCCCGTTGTAGGAGGCGATCACGTCGATGGTTCCGTGGCCGGTGCTCTCCCACTTCTTCAGTTCGTCCCACGCGGACGTGAGGGGCTGACCCCTGAAGGTGTCGTTGTTGCGGTCCTGGATGTTCTGGTCACCACCGTAGAAGGCGAGGGCCTTGCCCGTTCCATGCTTGCGAGCCCAATCTCCGATCTTCTTGGCGAGCACCGTGTTCCACTGGTAGTGGTCGACACCCTTGATCGGCTGACCCTCGGGGCTCGCGCCTTTCGTCAGGTAGTGAGCAGCGGCCACGCTGACGATGCCGACGTCCACGTTCTGGAAGGACACCCACACGACGCCCTTCTGTCCCCAGCGGGGGTAATCGGCGTTCACGCCCGCTTTCTCGTAGAGCGCTCTGGAGCCGGGGATCGCGAACTCGTAGCCGGTTCTCCACGAGTCCTTCTTGACGCGCTCGCTGTTGACCGCGACCCACGCGTCGGTGGTGGATCCCTCGCCCTTGCCCGCGCTCGGGACCCAGACGTTGAAGCCAGCCGCCTTGCCGATGCGAGTCAGGAGATCGCTGGTCGGCCCGGCACCGGGACCGGCCTCGGTGCCCGTGATGAACCAGACGCCGCGCTTCTTGGCACGGGCGAAGAGGTCCGTGATGTCCTCTTCCTGCTGCTTCGACGTATCGCTGAACTGGAGTGAGGCGTGCATCGCCTTGACGATGACGTCAGTCACTGCGGGCCTCCCGCCGAGTGCGTCGGGGCAACCGGCGTGGTGTGCGCCGGAGCGTTGCCCTTGACGCCCACCGCTGCGCCGGTCACGATCATCGCCACGACCGCGGTCACCCACTCCGAGCCGGTGATCGTAGATCCCCCGTCGGAGTCTCCCAGGACGGATGAGCCGATGATCACCGCACCCGGGACGAGGAACGCCAGGATCGCCTTCCAGTAGTGCTGCCAGTTCTCCATGATGAACTCCCTACTTCTTTTTCTTCGGCTTCGGCGGCTGGAAGTCGATCGAGGGCTGCGGGTCGCGCACGATCACGCACGACCAGCCCCCGGTGGCGACGGAGTGCCGCTCGAAGTGGAGATGGGGTCCGGTCACGTTGCCCTCAGCACCGACCTCACCGATCTTGCGCCCAGCCCTGATCTTGGCACCGTTCGGGACGCTCCGGGTACGCATGTGAGCGTAGAAGTCCCGCGTGCCGTCTGCGCGCTTGATCTCCAGTTGGTGGAACCCGAAGGCAGATCCGTGGTTGCAGTAGACCACGGTTCCTCCACGGGCGGCGATGACCGTGGTGCCGGAGGGCGCAGGGAAGTCGACCCCGGTGTGGATGCCGTTGCCAGCCCCGTCTCGACGACAGGACCAGTACCTCCCACGCCGACCGTACGGCGTACCGATGGGACCCTTGACTGGTCTCACTCGGACTCACCCTCTTCCGTTCCCTCGTTGCCGCCCTCGCCGGGGTCGTCGGAGTCGTCGGGGTCGACCTCCTCGTCAGGGTCGAAGTCGTCGTCGACGCCCTCCTCGTCGTCCGGCTCGGCACCCAGGTCGGGGTCGTACTGGTCCGAGTCCGGGTCTGTCCTCGGGTCATATTCCGGCGTCTGCTCACTCATCTTCATCCTCCCATTCGATGTGTGTCTGTCCGTTGTGACCGTGGAGATGCTCGACGTTGGCGACGTTGGGGTGGATCACGGTGGTCGCCTCGATCAAGCCCCACGGCTGCTGGATCGGACCCTCCCACCGTAGCGCGACCGTGCCGTCGTTGAACTCCACGCCCTCCGCGACAAGGCCGGTGCCGGAGATGCCAGTGACGTCCACGTCACGGACCAATCGGAATGTCCTCATGTTGCCGCCTTTCGTCCTTACCGCACCATAGCAGGCGGGCTAGTCACTGCCCATCCTGGACACACACCTGGATGATCAAGTCCCTGTCGATCGGCGATCGCTGATGAACGGCCACGACCGTGAAGGTGTAGCCCGGAGGGCAGGCTCCTGGGGGCTGCGCGGGGCCGGGTGGTCCAGGGGGTCCTTGTCGCCCGGGCCGTCCAGGTCGTCCGGGAGGTCCTTGTCGTCCAGGCTTGCCCGGTGGTCCCGTCACGCTGCGGCCACGAGGACCAGGAGGACCAACGCCCCCACGAGGGCCAGGAGGCCCAGCAGAGCCAGGACCACCATCACGACCATCGTTGCCTGGAGAACCAGGAACACCAGCACGACCTGGAGGGCCTGGAGGACCTTCGCCACCCGGTTCTCCCTGCGGTCCTGGTATCTGTACGGTCGTCGTCTGTGTCGGTGCTGGGGGCGGGGGTGAGGTGGATTCATTCGCGGGTGCGGGGCTGGAGAGGGCCATGCCGAATGCGAGAACCATCAATGCGCCCGAGGTAGTGTAGCCGAGCCAAGGTCTCATGACCCATCCTCCGGCGGCTTAGGCCGCTTCATCAACTCCTGCTCCATGTCGAGCAGTCGCTTGTTCGCGGTGACGTTCGCATCCGTCCGCCCGGCCAGGAAGCCAGCCAGCAGACCGATCAGCGTGTTGAGCAGGTCTGCGATGTTGCGCGCGAAGTTCGAGGTATCCAAGTCCGGCCGTACGACAGCCAGCACCACGAGCGCTGCTCCCCCAACGAACACAGAGGAGCAGACGGTGGTGGCGATCATCAGCACCATGAGATCGCCGGTGGGCTTGTCCCGAAGACGCGTCACTAGGCTACGCTCCCGGAGGCGCTGCCATGAGAGCCTGCACGACGGTCAAGATCATCTGATCGTTGATGACGCCGGGCCGAGCCCCCGTGTCCGGGTTGTTGTCGAGAGTCGCCGTGTTGATGGCGTAGTCCCAGGCATCGGCCCACCCCGAATCGTGAGAGACGATCTGCCAGATGTTCTCGGCCACCCATGCATCCGGAGAGAGGCTGCCCTCCTGTGCTGCGGCTGCCACGCATCGCTGTCGTAGCGACATTGAAGCCTGCATGTCGGCTTGTGACTGATATGTCATCGATCCTCCTGCTAGTCGCTCAACTTGATGAGTTGCATCATGTGACCCGGATTCGGCGTCCCGGACGCGGTGGTGCCTGAATTCTGCCACACCCAGACCGATATGGTGTCGGAGGGGGTCAACCGTATCACGGTCTGGACTTGAAGCGTCGTCGGGCTGGCACCGTTAGCAGGCCCACCGACGTCCTGACGCTGGAACTCTACGTCGTTCTTGTAGATCGCGGTGATACGGCGGGTCGGGTTGGTCGTGCCAGCACTTGCGAAACTAGCGGTGGCGATGCACAGAAAGTTGCCCGGCACGAGGATCGTGAACCTGCCGCTGGGCGCACCGCCGTTCCACTCGGGTGCCGTGCTCGCCGGATCGAGAGCCCAAGAACCGACAGGAGTGAAGGTGCTCGTAGGGGCGCTGAAGGCGTGGCCCGAGGTGTACGCAACGACCAACCCGTTCTTCGTGAGGTCCTTGCCGGTCTTGTCCCACTTGAACGGACCTGCGATGCCAGACCCGTCACCCTTCAGGTCGATGACCGGCGTGCCACCCGTGGTCAGGCCCGCCGATACGATGCGGGCCGGGTTCCCAGCCGGGAAGTTGTTCGATGCGCCCGCCTGACCGGAGACACCGCCTGGCGGGTTCACTCCGGTCGGGTCGGCGGTGATGGTTGTGGCGGCACTGACAGTCGCAGAACCCAGAGCCGCGACGAACTTCAGGTCGGTCTTCGTGGCGGGTGTCACAGAAGTCCTCGCCCAATACACCTTCCACTTGTCGGCATCGTCAGCCCCGCCCGCAAAGTTGGTCGGCGGAACAGTGATGACCAACTTGGAGCGACGACGAGCCGTAACGGTGTTCAGCGTGCCCACGGATGTCTCGTGCTGTCCGGCACTCTGGCCCGGCCACGGGTTCGCCAGATCGCTGGGTGCTCCGGCTTGAGAATCGTAAGCGCTCATCCCGACCGACGTGGTCACCGGCTCTGCCGTCCAAGTCCAGTTGGTGTACTTCGTCATCAGCCCGTTAGAGTCGCACGACCAGAACGACCCGCTCTCGTCGAACCCGAACCCGACGACGGTGCCGGGGGCGTCCCACTCAGCGAAAGACCCGTTCGCGTTGTACCGGGTGCTCGCCGTCCAGACGAGGACTCGGCTGGCGTTCTCGGTCGTCGTCACGAATCGGTTGCCGCCGAAGTCGGCTGCTCCGTAGTAACAGCCGTTGATCCGCTGTGACCGACCTACGCTCGTCGGAGAGTTGGTGATCCCCTGCGAAGTCAAGGTCCCGCCCGAAGCGGTGAAGCGGCGAATCTGCATCGCCTTCGGGGAGGGGCCGGTCGTCTGCTGACAGAGCATGTACTGACTGTTCACACGATCCCAAGCGATGAACGGATCGATGTTGGGGTTCGTGATCCACGCAGCAGGAACCTGGGCTCCTCCGTAGAGCATGTAGTTGCCGTCGCCCGTGGTGAACAAGAGGGTGCCCTGGCAAGACGTCGCGTTGAAGAAGCCCTTGAAGTCGTCCACCCACGGAACTCCGCTGATGAAGTTGATCTTCAGTGAGCCGTCTGCGTTGAACCGCCACTGACGGAAGCCTGCCGACTTCTGCTGGATGACGAGCCAGCAGTTCGAGTTGGCACTAGAGTCCCAGGCGATGGAACGGATCTGACTCGCATCCAGAGCGAACGTGCCGAGCGGCCAAGCCCCTGTCCCGGTGATAACGGTCTTGGTGTCGAGTTGCACCGAGTCGTTGATGAACGCCAGAGAGGGCTGGGCTGTCGGTGCGTCAATGCCCTTGCCGAGAGTCAGTTTCGAGGATGCACCGACAGTGTTGTTGATGCCGCGCATGGTGAAGTAGTCAGCGACATCGGCAGACAGCACTTCCAGGTGAGCGTTGCTGATGCGCGCCGTACCATCCGGATCGTTGGGGAAGTAGGACACCAGATTGCCGTCGGAGTCGTAGATGCCGAGCCCGGCTGGCCCGAGATCAATGCGGGAGCCGACGATGTTACCGTCAGCGTCGAGGGATCCAGTGCTGATCGTAGAACCAAGAATCACGTTGCCGACGAACAGATCACCCGTCAGAGAGTTGACCATGATGTTGTCGGCGGTGATGGTGTTGGCCGCGACATCCTGACCGGTGACCTGCATCATCTGCGCGAATGCCTGCGGGCTGGTCGGTCCAACTCCAGGGTCAGGATCTCGAGCGATCACTCTGGCGTAGTAGGTCGAGCCGTAGCGTAGTGCCGTCGAGGGCGGATCCCCGACCGCCGTCGGCAGCACTCGCACCGTATGGCTGCTCGCCATCGTGGACACTGCCAGCGTTGTCCCGTCCGGGGTGAACCCGCTGACGGTAGAAATATGGAGATCGTAGGTCACCGGATCGTGGTTGCTGATCGGCGTCCAGCGCACGAACAGCGCGCCGATCCCGCCAGTGATGGTCAGGTTCGTGACGGAAGCGGTCGGGGCTGCCCCATCGGTCGCTGACCCCGGCGTACCCTGCGGACCTGTTGGACCTGCTGGACCTTGGATCAGGCTCCACTGGTAATCGCCTGGAACGTTCGACTCGACGAGGGTCGTCTGATTGTACGCCATCCCGAGATACTTCGAGGTCGCCGTCGGCACATCGGAGAAGCCCACCGTCCCCGTCGCGTTGTCGGCGTACTTCGTCCACGTGTAGCGCGGCGTCCCGTCGGCACCCGGCGGACCCGGCGTCCCGTCAGTTCCTTGGCGACTCACCGACCACGAGAACAACTTGTTGAAGGTGAAGCCGTCCACTACGACCGGGATTGTCAGGACACCGCTGAGGGCGACCAGCGCGGTTGTCACCGTGACCGTCACGACGGGCGTACCCGGAGAGCCGCTCACCGCCGTTGTCATTCCGGTTGGGGCTCCGGTGATCGCCGCGTTGCTGATCGAAGCCGCGATCGCGCCGGTGCCCTTGAGCGCGGTGAACGTCGTCGTGGTGCTGCCTGCCAGCGCAGCACCCGTCGAGCCGGGGAACGTGTGCGCCTCGTTCGATTGGCTGATCGTGTAGGCATCCGCTCCGGGGTTCCCCGGCGTGCCCTGCGCGGCGACCGAGTACGCCGTCGACGTCGAGGTATCGGTGTAGGTGGTGATCGTGCGGGTCCACAGGAACTGCCCCGGTGCCGTCGCCGGAGGACTCGAGACCCACGTTCCCGTCGGAGCGGCTGTCCCGCTCGACCCTGCCTGATAGGTCACGGCGGTAGAGGACACGCCGACTCCGGCGGTGCCCGACGTACCCGTGGTCCCGTGCGCAGAGACCGAGTACGCGGTCGAAGTCGTCGTGTCGGAGTAGTTCGTGACCGTGCGCGTCCACAGGAACGTCCCCGGCGTGGTCGCCTGCGGCGTCGACTGCCACGTCCCGGTAGGAGCGCTCGTGCCAGACGAACCCACCTGATACGTGACCGTAGTGCTCGTGATGCCGACACCCGGCGCACCGGGACTGCCCGGAGATCCCGTGCTGCCTGTCGCTCCATGTGCCGACACAGAGTAGGCGGTCGAGGACGTAGAGTCCGAGTAGTTCGTGATGGTCCGTGTCCACAGGAACGTCCCCGGCGTCGTCGCAGGCGGGCTCGCCACCCACGTCCCGGTGGGAGCCGAGGTGCCGCTGTTACCGACCTGATAGGAGACTGTCGTGCCCGTGATGCCCACGCCGGGCGCACCAGGATTTCCAGGGCTGCCCGTCGCTCCATGAGCCGCCACCGCGTAGGCGGTCGAGGTCGTCGTGTCGGTGTACGTCGTGATGGTTCTCGTCCAGAGGAACTCGCCCGGAGCGGTCGCCTGCGGCGTCGCCACCCATGCGCCCGTAGGAGCCACCGTTCCACTGCTGCCGACCTGATAGGTGACGGCGGTGCTGCTGACGCCCACGCCGGGGGCTCCCGGTGGTCCACCCGGTCCCGGCACGCCTGCCGCGCCCTCCCGCACCTTCGCCACGGTCAGGGTGTCGGTGACTCCTACCCCGTTCCCCATTCGAACCGCGATGGACGTAGCGGTCATCGTCGCGCCGGTGATCGTCACCACGTTCCCGGCTCGGCTCACCCCGGTCGGCGGCGTGGTGGAGTAAGCCGCTCCATCTACGCTGTATTCCCACGTCGAGATCGTGGTGTTCGTCGCGACCCCGGTCACGACCGCCGTCGGTGGAGTGGTCGCCCCTCCGCCCGAGGGCTGGATCAGCGTAAGGCTGCTCGCGGTCAGGTCGATGATCGCAGCCGGTGGGCCAGGATCGCCCGCTATCTTCGACCACGCATAGTCGTTGTAGTTCGAAGACTCCGTGGGGTCGTCGTGGTTGTACGACAGACCTATGTACGCCTTGCCTGTCGGGTCGTCGCTCATCCCGGTCGTGGGCGAGTCGGCGTACTTGACCCAGGTGTACTGAGGAGAGCCGTCGGCTCCCGGAGGACCGGGGACTCCCTGCGGACCGGGCGGCAGGGTGTCCGGCGGAATGTAGACCCCGTCAATCGTCGGCAGCGACCCCGGCAGGTCCTCTACCGAACCGAGGTCGTCTGACAGGACAATGACGACGGGCGGGTCGTAGGTGCCCTCAGGCATGACGGAGAGATCGTGAATGGTGAGCGGGACCTCGATGGGCGAGTCGGCGTCAGCCAGGATAACCTCGCACACCCACGCCCGACCCGGCTGGCCGCCGATGTCCTTAGCCACCTCGGTCCCACTGTCCACGTCGACCTGGAGTCCAGACGTGAGGGTGAAGGTGGACCCGTCCACGTCTGTGTCGGCGATCGTGTAGGGGCCGGTGTCGGCGATCCAGACGTCCTCGTCAGCCGTGACGGACAGAGGGTCGAGAACAGGCAGTACGGTCGTGCCGGCGACGAGGTCCGTGGTGACCTCGGTGCCCGTCCACTCCCAGCGGACGTCGGTGAGAAGACCGTTGGTGCCCATCAGTTCTTCTTCCCACCCTTCTTCTTGTCACGCTTCACGGTCGTCTTCGACTTGATCCGCCGGACCTTCGACGGCTTGCTGACCCACTTGTGACCACCGATGGTCATGTTGCCACTCGTGCCGAACGGGACCGAGGACCCCCCGGCAAGCATCACACTACCCACCCCCTCTGGCAATCTCACGTAGTCGAAGGGGTCAAGGTGGAACATCGGGATGATCTCGTAGGTCTTGTCCGCGGCCAAGCCCGAGTGGTCCTTCAACTGATTGGTCGCCGCGGTCAGGGTGTCCTTGAGCGTCTTGAGGTCATCGTTGACGACCACGAGGGGCATGGTCCGCGGCACGTTGTTCCGGGCGAGCGACTGCTCCGAGAGTTCGTTGCCCTTCGGCAGCGCGACGATGCTGTCGTAGGTGTAGTGGACGCGGGACTCGTCGATCTTCTTCGTCGACTTCTTGTTGACCGGGGTGCGGTGACTGGTGACCCGGACGTAGTTGGAGAAGTCGGTGAAGGAAGTCGCCGCTGCGGGAAGCGCCAGCATCGAGTGAATCTCTGGCGGGTTCTTGGCGTCCGAGGTCGCATCGGCCACCGCCCAGCCGAGCCCGTCGTAGTAGGCTCGCCAACCCATCTCCTGCTCGGCGATCCGCTTGAACGCATCCCACGGAGTCAGTGAGTCCTCGCCCATCCCGACCGCGTAGGCTTTACTCAGGGTCTTCTTGGTAGAGGGGATCCGCATGTGCGTCTCGCCGGTGCAGTCCGCCAAGATCGACTTGAGGACGTTGTCTACCTGAGCGCCCTTCTTGTAGGAACGCGGACGGACACCGTGGTCAGCGATCAGCGACTTGTCCCCCATCTCGAGGGAGACCTCCGCGCCTGAACGGGAGACCGACGTGGGCAGCCCTACGATGCAGGACGTGGTGAAGTCACCATAACCCGGGACGGTGACCTCGTGCCAGACCTGGAGCAGCCTGTTGATCCAGAGCATGCCCTTCGGGTCACGCATGTAGTCGGACCCGTAGTTCAGCGCACCCTCGGGATCGGACAACGTGACAGACCCCGTGCGACACGGCCCGTCATTCCCGTTCGAGTAGTTCATCTGCCCGTCGAGGAGTTCCAGCGTCCCGACGTACTTGTGATCGATGGTGAGCACATCGCACCACACCCGGAAGTCGTGGTCCGACTGGAGGTATTCGTGGTAGGCCGTGCGAGCAGCCAGAGTACGACCCTGATGCTGCATCGCTAATCGTCCAGCCTTTCCCACCAGTTGAGCAGGATGAGAACGAGGGTGTCATCGCACTCAGGATCGGGGTGATTGTAGAAGACGTCAGTCGGGCTGTAATCACCGAAGATGATGGGCCAGTTCACCTTGCCGAAGATCAGCCGGTAGTGCAGCGCCGAGTCGGCGAGCGCCCACTTCTCGAGGGTGCCCTCGTGGCCGTTGAGGACAAGACCTTCGATGCTGCCTGAGCGGGTGGTCCGCATCAGTCTGCGACGCACCGGCTCCACGATGAGATTGCCGTGAACCGGGGTGTGCAGGATAGACCCTTCCTCCGTGAGTTGGGCCACAGCAGGCACGTCGTCGTTCCCGAAGATCTCGATCTTGCCACCCGTCCGCGGGTTTACCATCCACACGCTGCCGGTGGAGAAGGTCTCCGTGACCTCGGGACCGATAGCCGAGGTGACACCGTCGATCCGGGTCAGCACGGACCAAGTGTGCGGCTTGCGGAGATCCGCGGTGAGGTCCCGGATGCTGAAGTTCGTGCCGGTGAAGAAGTCAGCGGCAGGAGCCCAATGAGTGGGATTGCCGTCCGCGTCCCAGATCGTGACCGCCACCCCGTCTCGTATGAGCGCGATGTCGTCGGGAGTGCCGAGTGCGCGGGTGCCGGTGATGACGGGGAAGGGGTCGCTGAACGTGACCGCGAGATTCGTGATGGCCGGACCCGTGCCGGAGTGGACGGTGTCGAACTCCTTGATCGAGACCGACCAGACAGGTGCTCCCTCTGCCGCCACACGCGGGACGATAGAGTCGGTAGTCCGCACGACCACCCTACCGTGACCGCCCGGCACCTTCACACCCTTCGCCGGGAACCAGTCGCGGGTCGTCGAGTCCACGTCCCAGACCGATCTTGCGATGACGTCGGAGCCGTCCTGGAGTTCGGCCTGCCACGACACCTGATCAGCCACCGTCCAGGTCACGGTAGGGCTGCCGTCGTCAGTGACGGAAGGCGGGTTGACGATCACCGGCTGGACGATGGGCCGGTAGGAGTACGACACCCACGGGCTCCACGGGCTGGTGCCGCCCCCTCCAGTGGTCATGACGCGCCAGTAGGTAACTTGCCCCGACGACAGTACCGGAGCGCCCACAGCG
>Ga0247664_1000329_pt1 | contig 11805 bp, 15 predicted proteins | sample CNK05_metaG_FD_182715 | JGI IMG/M metagenome (GOLD analysis project Ga0247664, IMG submission 182715) | Soil microbial communities from Purdue University Martell Research Forest, Indiana, United States - CNK05 | ecosystem: Environmental > Terrestrial > Soil > Temperate forest > Bulk soil...
AGGTCTTTAGCCGAAGAAGAGTCGGAAGAACAAGACGACGACGAATGACCAACTTCCCCATGCTCATAATGGTGACGGTGGTGGCCACCAACTGGGTCAACTTCTCCGGTGACTTCCACCGTGAAGGCGGCACCAACAAGATCCACCAGTACCAGCTTGTGACCACCAACATTTACGTTGATCATGTGACGCTCTGTACCAACCGTGTTGAAACCGTAAACTGGGGATCTTCCACGAACGGTATGACCCGATGGGTGGACGCACTTCCACCACTTCCAGGACAAAGGAACAGGGAATGAACGACGAATACGACAGAATACAGGCCGAGATGAATGCCGAGCTTTTCAGGCTTCGTGATGAGAATCAAAGGTTGCGTGAAGGAATTGAGGTTGCCCGTGACTTCACCACACAGGGAACCATAGATGGAAAGCCCGCCACAATAAGGTTTGGCGACACCGGGGTGTACCTCAGGGCTATAGCGGTACGCGCTCCAAACCCATGAAATCCACCCTCCTTTGGTCACTAACGGCCCTCTGTGGAGTTGTGGGTGGGGTGGTGGCGTGGAATGGTGGTCGATTGTCCTTGACGCCCACAGGCCCTCAGGCGCACGGTTAGACAATGAAACGAAGCTGGTGGAAAGGTGTGATGCCAGCAACCAAAGCCGATATTGAAAGAATCATTATGAAAGAACAAGAACTGGCCCAACAGCTTACCAATCTTACGGCTCAGCTTCAGAAGGCCAACACCGAGATTCAGGCCAAGATAACGGCCCTGACTGACGCGGTGAACAATGCCGATGTGCCACAGGCGGTGACCGATGCCCTGTCCGGGTTGACGGCTTCAGCCCAAGTGCTGGACGACATCGTGCCTGATGCGGCACCACCGATTGTTCCACCAGTGCCTTGACAAGTTAACGTTAACGAATAGATTTTCCGTCAGTGACATCTTTGGCTGTCATGTTGAGAACCACGATTGGTGGGCGGGGAGATTCAACCATCTCCGCCAAAGCCGCTCACCAATCGTGGTTTTTGCATTGTACCCCACGGTGTCCGCTTGTATGACTTGGAGCGAATAACCAAGTCCGGGCACCGATAGCCTGAAAAATCGGAAGCGCCTGCGGCAGCGGGATTGAGACAACGGGTTGGGGCGCTCTAGTGAAATTCCAGCCTGGGGTTGTCTCCGTAGCGAATCTGTAAAGCCAGATCAGCAACAAGCTTGTCTCTGTTGTTCAGGCGGGAGGTTATGCCCTTACTCTGTACTCGTTCGGTAAGCCCTGTTTATGCACACGACCATTCCTGAGTCCTTCAGAGAAGTTCCTTACGAGGACTTCCAAGATTACATCAAGTGGTGCAATGACTATACCTGTGACACCATTGGGTCCTACCACATCTACACGTTTAGGTACAGCCGGGAGAGGTTTGCGTACGTGGATCTGGACAAGGATAGGGTTTTTGTTTCACCCTCAGTTTTGACATGAACAGTACAGATTTGGAGTTGGCTGCGTGGTTGGCACGGAGACTCCCTGCTGCATGGTTGGCACGTTTGAAACGTGATATGTTTCGGCTATGTCGCAGGTAAACGTGATAGGTGACGGCTACGTCGCCAACTCTTTTAACTTTATGAATGCTTACGAGCGTGGGTTTTTGGATGGACTTCAGGAAGCCTTGAACCTCATGTCACAGGAGGACTCGATTGACTTTGGTCCGGGCAAGATCCTCAACAAGATCAAACAACTCACCGGTGACGAGGACACCTCTTTAGACCAGAAACCACCTTCAGATTGCACTTGTCGCACCGACCCCTGATCCCCTGACGAAGCTGCCACTTTCTTTGTTTGGAGACTTTTAGGTGTGTGAACTGGTCTTGAATCGGTGGGCGCATTCCGCTTGACTTTAACAGATCGGGATTCACAATCCAACCTTAATGTTACGCCTTAAAAGCCACAACACCTGCCCGCCTTCAGGATTCAGCTTCATTGATAAGGGTTCTGGTTTCAAAGCCCATGGATGGTCGGTTCGTTCAACGGCTTCTCAGTGGTATCACGAACAGCTTCGGCGTGGACAGAACAGGTCGGTCGAAGAATGCATGGCCGATGTGGAGAAATTCACCTGTGAAGAGTTGATGAAAACTCAAGGCTGGCAACAGTGGGTGATGATCACCGATGTTCCAAGATTTGTTCCTCATCCGATCCCGTTGATCCCAAAGGATGCAAGGATTTCAGTGGTGGTTCCGATCTATGAGAACAACATCAAAAATAGTGGAGTTGATCGTTGTGTAACCTCCGTGTTTGATCAGGCAAACGAGGTCATTCTGGTGTGCCCACATTTCAGAGATTGGGGTGACACTAAAAAGATTAGATTCGTGGATGCTGGAAGTATGGACCTTGGATTCAGTGCCAAGTGCAACTTGGGAGCCAGTAAATCCACCTCTCCGTACATCTGGTTCTTAAACGACGATTGTTATCCCTCTCCGGGTTGTGCGGCCAAGCTCATGGAAACCATGAACTCCAACCCCAAGATTGCCATTGTCGGCCATCTCCTTAGATACCCCAACGGGCGCATTCAACACGGCGGAACCCAAAGACTTCATGGGAAGGTGGGATTCCCACACATCGACCATGGTTCACTTGACCAAACGATCACCGAACAAACCGAGATGGAGGCGGTGACCGCAGCTTCGATGTTGGTGCGTCGGGAAGCCTTTGAAGCAGTGGGAGGATTTGACGAAGGTTACTTTCTTTACCTGGAGGACTCAGACCTGTGTTTAAAAGTGCGTCAGGCGGGCTGGAAAGTGGCCTACACGCCCTTTGCGGAGGCGATCCACGAAGAACACGCCTCCAGCAAGTTACGAAGCGACCTTTGGGCCATTCTGAAGGATTCCACGGATCGATTTCAGTCCAAGTGGAAGTCGTACTTTGAACAAAAACCTCCCGTCTTTGAACCATGGGACAAGATTTCTCAGAAGCTCAAGATTGACGCCCTGTACGTTCATCTTGTGGGCAACAACGATTCCGAACGGTTGTCCTACCAGTTTGTGGAGTCGGTGTCCAAGTTCCCACCCGGAGCGGACTTAAACTGGGTGATTGCCCTTAACAGTCCCAACGGTCAGGAACTTTCTACCGAAATGAAGCAGGTGTTTGAAGCTCTTGGACCCGTCACGTACTTCAAACACGACAACTCGGGTTGGGACATTGGGGCTTTTCAGGCGTACTCGAAAACTTCAAAAGCCGATTTTGTGCTGTTATTCGGGTCTAGTTCTTACGCCCGCAAGAACAACTGGGCCTTACCGATGATCACGGCTTTCAAGACCTACGGCCCCAACGCGATCTACGGCGTGACGGCTAACCTTGGAAATCGGGATGGAGTTTCCCCACATTTGAGGACCACGGCCTTTTGGTGTACACCAGAACTTTTCAATCGTTATCCCACAAGAGTCACCAAACCAGAGGATCGTTACCCCTTCGAGCACGGTCAACAAAGCATGACGGTGTGGGCGTGGTCACAGGGGTATCAGGTTTATGTCGTGGAAACTGAAAACGTGTTCGCCTACCCCGATTGGGACAACGGACCTGAAGGCTTCCAAAGGGGAACACAGAAGAACCTGCTATTTGGGGACAGAATTACGTCTCCACCCTACTTCGCTCACCCGTGATCCGTAAGATTGCTGTCTTTTACCATGCTCTTTTCTTTTACGGTGATCCACCGGCCCTGATTCCTAACGCACTTTCCATAGTATTTGAACAGATGCAGTCACTCAAAGATTCAGGTCTTTTGGATGCTTGTGATGAACTGATTGTGGGGGTTAACGGTGGACCGGAGAGTGAGGCTGTTGCCCGCAGGGTTCTGCCAGAAAAGGCCCACATTGTCTTTCACGGACTTCAATCACGTTCCGAGAACCTGACCTTGATCGAAATTGAGAAGTGGGCACCAAAACATCCAAACTGGAACATTCTGTACTTTCATACCAAGGGCGTGACGCATGTTCCTGGTTCGGTTTACCACAACGTCGCAAGGGAGTGGAGGCGTTCAATGATGATGGATTTGGTGACCAACTGGAAAACTTGTGTTTCCGACCTCCATGACCACGACATTGCCTGTTCCTGTTGGGAGTGGGGAATGTGCGATGGCACGCAGAACATCCCTCCAGGAAATTTTCTCTGGCTCCGATCCAACTTTGCCATCCAACTTCCAAGCCTTTACACCCGTGCCCGCATCCAACAATCAGGCATCTCCTCACTGGAGAGCCGGTTTGAGTCTGAAGTGCATTGGGGGAACGGTCCAAAGCCCACCGTAAAACAGTACCGTCCGTACTGGCGTCCATGGCAGTTGTTGGAGTAGGGTGTCACCATGACCGAAGAAACATGGAAACCCGTGGTTGGTTATGAAGGTCTTTACGAGGTGAGCGATCACGGTCGGGTCCGTGCGATGTTCGAAAGTTGGAACGGGAGGTACAAATCAGGTAGGATTTTGAAGCAACTAAACCACAACCACGGATATTTCTTGGTTAATTTGTACTATCCAGAAACCCACCAAAGAGGACGGACTAGAACAGTTCACAGCTTGGTTCTGGAGTCTTTCGTTAGCCCACGACCGGAAGGGAATGACGCCCGACACCTCGACGGAAACAAAAAGAACAACAGAATCGAAAACCTGGAATGGGGGACAAGGCTTGAGAATGTTCAGGATTCAATTAAACACGGCACTTTTGTTCACGGTGAAAGGGTTCATTTCTGCAAGCTCGATGAGGGAAAAGTCATACAGATAAGAGCATTGGTGGATTCTGGTGTTCTTTGCAAAACTGTATCGAAACAGTTCGGAATATCAATCGCACAGGCATGCAGAATCGGTGCTCGTAAATCTTGGTCTTACCTTCAAGAGGCATAATGGCACTTTCATCTGAGCTACAAAAGGCGTACGAGGAATCTTACAAACCGTTCGTTGAAGGCGGCGGAGCCATTGGTTATGACCAGTCAAAAATGCGTCCTTGGAGGGTATTTCTTGAGATTGGATCGGCCTGTAATCTTCGCTGTCCCAGTTGCACCAAAGGAAACAAGGAAGGGTACGATCACTTAAACGGATTCATGGACATGGATTACATGGAGAAGTGCATCGACAAAATCCGCAACGAGAACAACCAAGCAATAGTATTTCTTTATGGCAACTCCGAACCCTTCCTCCACCCGAGACTTCCTGAGTGCATTGCTGCGGTTAAAGCCAGAGGATTGCGATGTGAAATGTCTACCAACTGCAATTACCTCCAGCGAGTTGACGAGACTCTCGCTGCTGGACTGGACTTCATGATCATAAGTCTTTCCGGTTTCACCCAAGAGGTGTACGTGAAGGGTCATGCTGGTGGGAACGTGGAAAAAGTTAAGAAGAACATGAAAATCATCGGGGAAGCCAACTCCAAACTGGCCAACCCAGTGACCATCCAAGTCAATTACCACGTTTACAAAGACAACGGCCACGAATTGGAGCTAATGAGGGAGTACGCGGCTTCGTGTGGAATCGGGCTTTTCACCTCCAACGCACGGGCCATCAGCATGGAGAACACGATTCAGTATCTTCGTGAAAAGGAAGGCAATCCACCGTACGAAGTTCAGGAAGGAAGGCCAGATTGGAATAAGGTTTTACCTCCTCCTTCTCAACAGTGGAAAGACACCATGGAGCGGCTAATAATCCCACCCCAAAACGCTGTTGAGATGTACAAGGACCACCCCGAATCAACCCTTTGTCCGGTTGGCGCAGGTGGCATGTTTACGTTCGTAAGACACGATGGGAAAGTCTCGCTCTGTGCGTGCGTGGCCGACCGGAGAATCACTATAAGTGACGATTACCTGACGACGAATGTTGACGAAATGGTGGAAAGAAGGGTTAATCATTCCATTTGCCAGCAATGCACCAAGAGAAAGTTGAACATGTACTACCACCTTGTTGACCGGGAGAAATGGGGATGAGCTACAAGCTTCTCACCCATTGTCGCGCCTGTGGGCTTGGACGGCCTGAACTCGCCACGTTAAAACAGGTCACAGGTTCAAACCTGATCGACAAACCCAAGACTTTGGTGGAGGTGCTTAACCTTGGGGTGTCACCGTTGGCAAACGACTTCAAGGGAGATGGCGAAGAACGCTCTGCGTGGTATCCACTCAAACTCATGTGGTGCCCGCGATGCACCTTGGCCCAACTTTCCGTTGTCGTTGATCCCAAAATTATCTACGCCAAGCATTATCCGTACGTGACCAGCCACAGCGCCACGATGAAGGACCATTTCATCAGACTTACAGATGATCTTGTTCGGGAAACCAACCTTAAAACCGTGGTTGAAATTGGAAGCAATGACGGCACCTACCTGATCCATCTTCAAGAACAGAATATCGAGGTGATTGGAGTAGAACCCGCTGAAAACTTGGCTCGAATTGCGACCAAAAACGGTGTCCCTACACGGAATGAGTTTTTCAACGAAAGATTGGCCAGAGAGCTTAACCTTGAAGGGATAATTCCCAGTGCAATCGTGGCTCGGCATGTCTTTTGTCACATTGACGACTGGACCGATACGATTCATGCGCTTGGAGTCTTGTGCGGAAAGGAAACCGTTATCGCCATCGAGGTGCCGTACTTGGTCAACACCATCGAGAACCACGAATGGGATCAGATTTACCACGAACACCTATCGTATATGACCATCAAGGCCATGAAGTACGCTCTTGAAGGGTCAATGCTGCACATTCACGGCGTTAAATACTACCCAATTCACGGCGGGGCCATTGTGATCATGCTTCGGCGCAACGATTCAGAGGTTCCACCACAGGAATTACCACCCGAAAACCTGACCTTGACCGATCTGGTTGCCTTTGCTGACAAAACCGAACTGATGATCGTGGAGTTGGCCAACAAGGTGGCAAATCTGGTCAATCAGGGTAAATCCGTGGTGGGTTATGGAGCTTCGGCCAAGGCCACACAGTGGATTCATGCCTGTGGGTTCACCCGGAAACAAATCAAATTTGTGTGCGACGAGACCTTGCAGAAGCAATGGAAGTTCATGCCGGGGACTGATATTCCTGTGGTTGACCCCGGAGCTTTAACCCGTGAGCTTCCCGATTATGCGTTGTGCTTTGCGTGGAATTTCTTCGATCCAGACATTTACAACAAGGAAGTCATCTTCCGAGAAAAAGGAGGGAAATGGATCTTGCCAGTTCCAAGCTTAAAGATAGTATAGAGGAATATGGGACGACCTAAAATGACTCAGGAACAAAACAGGGAAGCATTTTGGAAAAAAGTGGACAAGCGAGGAGATGACGAATGTTGGAATTGGAAGGGGTGGATTCAGTCGGGCACCATGAGCACAGGTGGTGGTTATGGAAAGTTCTGCGAGGGTCACAACAAATTCTATCTTCCTCACAGATATTCTTGGATGATTACCAAAGGACCGATACCTGAAGGGATGCTGGTGTGCCACAAATGCGACAATCGAGCCTGCTGCAACCCAAACCACCTTTTCCTTGGAACCCATAAAGACAACTCTCAAGATTGCATAAAGAAGGGAAGGTGGCCGTCCGGTGATAGATCGGTGAACGCTAAGATCACACAGATTCAGGCAGAAGAAATCAAGAAGAGGTACATTCCACGGAAGAACTCTGGCGAGCTTGCTAAAGAGTTTGGAATCGATCCTAAATACGTATGGGCCTTAGCTCACAATAAGGCGAGAGTGCCAGCCTTGGAAATCGTATGAACCAATTCAACACCGACAACAAAGACCCACTGGTATGTCCGTACTGCAACCAAAGGATTATCCAAGCAGCGGGAGTGACACCGGGACACTCAGGCACCATCCGAAAGGACCAACTGTTCGTTTGCGCTTCATGTGGTCACTTGAGCCGAGTGGGGGACTTCAATCTACAAATGATCAGTGACGAGGAGTTCCGAAGTATGCCCGCGCACATTCAGATGGCCGTGGATGGGATTGTTAAGACGATCACCGACAAAACGGTAACCGACCGTCGTAACTGAACCACGCAACCACGTAAGTCGAGTTCTTGTATAAAGGATTGTTACTCCTCCGCTCCTTCTTTGGCATTCTCTTCGGGTGACGGTGGTGGTTGGCTGCGTGCTTGCGCTGTGGCTTTGGCTGTTTCAAGAGCAATCTGCTGTAATGTCTTAGCCTTGTCCTGCTGCTGTTGGGCCACGAACTTCTGTTGAGATTGGGCCAACTTCTGGACGTGTGAATCCTGCTTTTGTTGGAGCTTCTGTTGTCCTGATTGCTGTGCCAGTTGAGCCTTAACCATGGCTTCGGGGTCAGGGCCATGTCCGTTCTGTTGCTGTGCGGCTTGTTGCTGTCTTTGAGCAAAGGCTTTGACCATGTTCATCACCCGACCAAGGCGATCCCCAAACTGCTTGACCAGTTGTTTATTGTCAGGGTCTTGGCTCAACTGCTGCATGTACTGACCAATGTAATTGGAGAACCCGACTAATCCTTGGACTTGTTGTGGGGTGCCGACTCCACCGGATTGACCGATTTGTTGCACAGTGGCCTCCATAAGCTTGATTCCGGTATCCACCACATCAACTGGGTTTGTTCCTGATTTGGGTGTGACCATCCCACCAGACATGAACGTTCCAAAGACAAGCTCTGTATCGTGTATTGAATCTGTGACATGAGGACCCCCGTCGCGGGGAGCGATCTCATTGGCAAGGGCAGGGTCGTGGGTGATGCTGTAAGCGTATTTGTTGGTGACGATAGCCTGACCTTTCGGGCTAAGAGACTGGCGTATTCCAAAAAGGGCCTGAGCTTGGGCCATTTCGATTTGGGAGTTACCCGAACCAAGCACCCGCTCATGCTCAACCACCATGCGAGAGGCTTGTCGCCATTTCGCTGGAACTCCGGCCAACTCGCACGCTTGCTGGACCCTTTTTGCCATGAAATTATGGGTGTTGGGTTTGAACAACCGGCGAACGATTTCTTCATCAGCAAAGCTCTCCTGTAAATAAGCCAAGTTCAACATGGAAGAGGTGATTTTGGTGCTTTGATTGAGAAGCGCATTCACCTCAAAAGCCGTGCGCTCCTTGCTTGTTCCGTTGTCAATGTCCTGGGTGTACCCAGTGGACCCCTCACCGATCAACTGCTTCAAACTCCCAAGAACCATTTCCATGTAACCAGGATCGGGAGAGTGCCGTTGGTCCCGCGTGAGAGGCTGTAATCCATCGGGGACCACACCGTAGGCCATGCCCACGTAGAAGGCGTCCAACCTTGCTTTGTCGGATGGGTCGGTCACTCGGAACCACGGCACCAAATCCTCGAACATCTTCTGTAAGCTCTGGCAGCGATAACGGTTGAGCATCATTATCGTGTCGTAGAGCCTCACGCCCATTCCACGGCACGACCGATACATGAATGGGGGAACGTTGTTACCATCGCTGAACTGTACGTGGAGAATCTGGCTTAACCTGTCGGCATACACCTTTTTAGGTTCGTACACCCACTCCATTGGGTCTGTGTTCGCACTTGTCGATGGCGTTGTGTCGCTGTCCAGTATAATCCCACGTTTCCACTGGCCGTACGGGTCGTCATCCTCGGTAAAGTAGAAGTCCCAAAAGATGATCGTGGGGGCCACATCCGAATCCCAGTAAATCAAGTTTTGCTTGAACACCTGCTCCCACCGTTCAGGCTGGGTGTAAGGGTCAACATTGTTGTACGAGGTGTTGGTGTCTTTGTACTGGTAAAGGATTTTCTTAACTTGATTCAGGTTCCACCCAATATCGACGTTCTTGCCTTTCCCAAGGGTCTTTCGGTAAAGCTGCCCCGGCTTCATCCTTCGGCGCACCGGAAAGTAATTCAGGTTATCCAGGGTGATGCTGGTGTCGGTGGGAATCAAAAGGTCAGGGATGGCGACAAAGAATGGCAACGGATCTTCGTCGTCAGGCCACATGGTTGGTCCAACACCGTGAAGAACAACCGAACCCCACTTTTCCCGCTGAGTGTGAAGGAACGAAAGGCTCTTTTTAAGCGGTCGGTTGGCTTCTGCCGTTAAAATTCCCTCGTAGGTCTGCCGTTTGGATTCAGGAGCATCAGGCAATCGAATGGAAAAGTAGTTCCCGGTTGAAAGCATCGCGTTTTCAAACTGCTGGCGACCCTCCAGAAGCTTGTCTGCCCCTTCACCAAAGTTACAGTTAAGGTGAATCTGGTTTGTCTTGGCTTCTTCCTCGGTAAATGGAGGCAGACCGTTAAAACACGCATCCACCAATGCCCTTGCCGGGGCACGGTTGGTGATGTCCACCAGTTTAAGCTGGCTGATTATCTCAGCAATGCGAAGTGGCGAGGCGAAGTTTATAAGGTCTCACTTTCTACGGTTTGTTTTGGTGGCCTTCCTGGTCCACGCTTGATCGGTGGGTTCAAAATAAGGGATGGTTCTTCCTTGAACGTGGCTTGAGTGTTTAGAAGGTCTGTAAAGTCTGTTTTTGGATGTTCAGCAACAGCAACCCAATGGGGCTTGTTCTTCATCAACAAATCTATCAGAGATCCGTCCTTGTTTCGGTGCCACAGCACGGCTTCCGGTCGAAGTGATGCCATGGTTCCCACGTTCTTTCCATCGGTCGGCTCTTTCACGGCTTTGAATGTGGGAGGATCGTCCGGGGCACCCCAAACGTGCTGGAAAAATGGCGAGTTGTCGGACATCGGCACAAGGTAATCACTGAACGCCACATCAAAGGCTTTCTTTCCATCACAGAAACCTTTCAATTCCTCGTAGCAGTTGGGTGGATAGATGGCCGTGGCGAACAGCATCTTTTTTGGAAGGGCCATATTCTCTGGAAGGCCATTCGGCTTCGGTTCGACAATGGTTCCAAGGAACCTGTGAGGATTGTTCTCATAAGCGGTGGCCAGCATGTCCAGCCATCCAGACTTGAGAGGCACGCAATCAGGCTCCATCCACAGAAAGGGCCATTTGTGGCATTTGTTGATGTGACCCATCGTCTTTGAAAACATTTGTGCTGCGGCGGGGTGGTAATTCCCATTCACGGCAGCGGGGCACTGAGGCATGATGGTTTCAGCCGACGAGAACACCGACTTTCCAAGGGCATCCAGAGCCTTTTTGGTGTCCAATGGAACGGCATTATCGGCCACAAGCAATAGGTGGTGTTCAACCCTTGGGTCAAGCTCTCGAATCCATTCAAGGAGTCGGGTGGCGGAGGCGTGATCGGACGAGCAATATGGTAGTACGCAGATGAGTTTCATGGAGTGGTTTTGACAAATTCGTGAACGTGAGTGTAATTTCCGTTATTGAGGTTTCCCCAGATTGCATCAAATACTGTTTTCTCCGACCTTCCGTGAACTCGAATGGCACAGATTATTTTATCGATCCACCTCAACAAGACATCAGGATGAGCCCTCATGGAATCCCCCAGTTTATCCCATCCCCAAACGGTATCAAAGGCCACGACCAAATCCCAAGTGGTCGGCTTTTCTACCATGCTGTAAATGTAGTGGAACTCATCTTGCGAGAAGGTTATTCGTGTGCTTCCCCATTCAATAGTATTATTCATGGTGTGTGGTTTAGTGATTTACAGCCCTGTTTAATCCAGCAGAAATCGGGGAAATTGGCGAGTGTGGAATCCGGGGTGTGGTCGTTAATTGTCGCAATATGATACCAGATTTTGAGGGGAAGGTAACACTTGCAGACCTTGCACACCCCAAGCGACTCTTCACCTTCCACAGCAAGCTTGAGTTCCAGTTTTCTCTGGCGTTGTTCGTGAATAATCTGAGAAGCCGTAGCCGTGAGGCTGAAACCACCCGTGTGGTTATGGGGACACGGAA
>Ga0247664_1000330_pt1 | contig 11804 bp, 7 predicted proteins | sample CNK05_metaG_FD_182715 | JGI IMG/M metagenome (GOLD analysis project Ga0247664, IMG submission 182715) | Soil microbial communities from Purdue University Martell Research Forest, Indiana, United States - CNK05 | ecosystem: Environmental > Terrestrial > Soil > Temperate forest > Bulk soil | place...
CAGGACATCGAGCGCCGCTCCCGCCAATGTTCCGCGATTGAGCGCATCCGCCAGGGCCGCCTCATCGATGAGCGGACCGCGGCTGGTATTGATCAGGAACGCGGTGGGCTTCATGAGGGCCAACCGCGTGGGGTTAACCAGTTGGCGTGTCTCAGGGGTCAGCGGACAATGCAGGCTGACGACGTCGCTGTTGCGAAACAGATGATCCGGGTCCACCACGGCGACGTTGCGCAGCGGTTCCTGCGGCCGGGAAGAAACCGCAACCAGAATGCGCATGCCGAACGCTTCCCCGAGCCGCGCCACGGCCTGGCCAATCCGCCCGTAACCTACGATGCCCAGCGTGAGCCCCTCCAATTCGATCAAAGGCGTTCTCCAATAACACCAATCCCGCGCTTTGACCCAGTCCCCGGCGCGAACGCCGTCCGCGTGCAGACCGACATGGTGGGTGAGTTCCAGCAGCAACGCCATGGTGTGTTGCGCAACCGAGCGGGTGCCATAAGCCGGGACGTTCGTGACGGCAATGCTCCGTTCCCGCGCCGCGGCGATGTCCACGATGTTATAACCGGTCGCGGTCACACCGATGTAGCTGAGTTTCGGCAATCGCCCGATCTGCTCCCGGGAGATCACCACTTTGTTGGTGATGATCATGTCGGCCTGCGCGGCCCGTTCGACGAGCTGAGCGGGCGTCGTCCGTTCATGGATCTCACAGTCGCCCATGGCCTGGAGGGGTTCCCAGCTCAGATCGCCGGGATTCAACGTGTGGGCATCCAGGATCGCGATGCGAGGACGGGCACTGGCTGATGAGGTCACGAGCGCTGTTGATGCAACACCGGGGCGTAAACCGCAAGACTAGACCCTACGAGGCAGGGACATGAACCAGTTCTCCAGGTCTGCAATCGAGGTCGTCGAAAATGTTCCCCCTCTCCCCTCAACGGGGAGAGGGTCGGGGTGAGGGGTGAGCAGAGCCCCTTGCGGCCTGCTCCGACTTGGGGCTTCAGTCCTTGAAGCGGTTTTTGTGCGCTTCTGAGTGCATAAGCCGAGCAAATGAAATTCATACTGCACAGCTCAACACGAATCTGCTTCGTCAACACGCGTTCGGGACAAAAACGCGCTCCGACGTTCTCACCCCTCACCCTTGCCCTCTCCCCGTTGAGGGGAGAGGGCAACACCTTTACAATTAATTTGAGTTAACCCTGCAACTTTCCGCACGCCCCTGTGACTTTCACCCTGCGACCTGGCTAATCCGGCCTGGTCGAAGTGCGAATTCAAATTCTGATCTGATCAAGGCCGCATCCAAGCCAACCAAGCCAAACCGAACCTATGAGACTTCCATCCTTTCTTCTTGCCCTGTGCGTCCCCTGCCTCCCCGGCCTTTTTTGGGGAGCAACCGCGGGTCCCTTAGTCCGAGAGCATGTAGCCGCTGATGCCAAGTGGCTCATTCACCTCGACCTGGATGCGTTTCGCGAAACACAATTGGGCGGGCTTGTCTTTCGCCAGTTTCTCGACGAGCAGATCAACAAGGTCACCCAAGGACTCAAGGACCAGTTCGAGATCGATTTTGACTCCAAACAGATCCACGGGGTGACGGCCTACGGACTGGACTTCAAACAGCCGGAAAAGATGACCGGCGTGGTTGTGATTGAGACCGATCTCGACGTCGTGGCGGGCCTCGATGCCATCCTGGAAAAGGCAGGCCCGGATGCCCATAACGCCCCGTTCGAGCGGCTCCAACAGCAGCCGTTTCCAATGTATGCGACCAAGGATGGTGTGGTCGGGGGTGCGCTGGCCAAAGGGGTCTTCGTGCTGGCGCGCAAGCAGGAACACCTCGAGCGCGCGCGCCGTGTGTTTACTGGTCAAGCCGACAGCTTAAGCTCCGCCAAATCCGGGCCCCAAACGGCCGCACCGGCCGCGGGATTTCTGACTATCTCGGTTCTGGATGCGGCGCTGGCCGGAGCTGGGTTGCCGCCGCAGGTTCGTGTGCTCAAGGATGCGCAGGGCGCGCAAGTGGTGGCAGCAGAAAAGGCAGACAAGATCTTCGTCAGCGCCGAGTTGCAAACCAAAGATGCGGAGGTGGCCACCCAGATTCAGCAGGCTTTGCAAGGAGCGATCGCTCTGGCCAAGCTCAGTGAGTTGCCCGACCAAGACCTCAAACAGCTGGCTGAATCAGCCAAGGTCTCCGGTCGCGAGAACACCGTGACGCTCGATCTTCAGGTGCCCATCGAGATGGTCAGCCGCAAAATGATCGCGAAGAAACGCCGCGGATGAGCTTAGAGCGCAGAAATCTGGTCGTTCGTCCTGCTCGACCAAAGTTTGTCCTGGAAGAGACATTGTCCGACTTTAGTTTAGTTCCGACCCAATTCCTGCCAGAGATGAGCTCCCATGCGCATGCCGGTGGTGAAACAGGCCAAATCGAACTTTTCATTGGGCGAATGCGGGTTGTCATCGGGCAACGCCAGACCCAGCAGCAAAGTGTCCACGCCCAGACATTTCTTAAATGCGTTGACGATGGGGATGGAGCCGCCTTCGCGGATCAGGACCGGTTCGTGATGGAACGCAGCTTTTAGCGCGCGCAAGGCGGCTTGAGCCTGAGGGCCGGTGGGGGAAACCAGGTAGGGTTCGCCCCCGTGTCCCGGCCCGACTTCAAGACGCACCGTCGGCGGGCATAGCTTCCGCAGATGCCGGCTGAGCAGCGCTTCGAGTTTATCCGGACGCTGCTTGGGCACTAAGCGGAACGTGAGCTTGGCGCGAGCCCAGGCTGGGACGATGGTTTTGCTGCCCTCGCCTTGATAACCGGAAGTCAGCCCGTTGATCTCGATGGTGGGCCGCGCACAGCGTCGTTCCATGGAGGTATAGCCTTGTTCGCCGAAGAGCTGCGGCACGCCCACGAAACGCCGCAGGTCGCTGTCGCTGCCGGGCAATTTCCGCAGTTGCTTGCGCTCATAGGAGCTTAGTGGCAGGACATCGCGATAAAACCCAGGAATGGCGATCCGTCCACGCGCATCACGCAGCTGAGCCAGCAATTGGCACAGGGCCATGGCCGGGTTCTCGACCGAACCGCCGTAAATGCCGGAATGCAAATCGCGCGACGGCCCGTGCAGGGTAACTTCGACCGCCAGGATCCCGCGCAGCGCGTAAGTCAAGGCGGGCAGCTTAAGTGAGGGCAGGCCGTTATCGGAGATCACAACGCCGTCGCAGCGCAAGTTGCGGACGTTTTTCTGCAGAAAACCGCCCAGACTTTTGCTGCCCACTTCCTCCTCCCCTTCGATCACGAAGGTCAGGTCGCAGGGCAACGGCGTGCCCGTTTTCAGGTAAGCCTCCACGGCGATGAGATGCGCCAGGTGCTGGCCTTTATTGTCGACCGCACCCCGCGCATACACGCGCCCATCCTCGAGACGCGGCTCAAACGGAGGCGACTTCCACAATTCAAAGGGTTCGGGCGGCTGCACATCGTAATGGCCGTAGACCAGGTAATGCGGCCGTTGGCCTTGGCTCTGAGCCCCGCGTCGGCGGCCGGAGCCATCGCCGTTGCCATGGCCTGACCGCGGTGTGCGCGCGACGACCACCGGATTCCCTTCCGTCCGGCAAAGCGAAACCTCCAAACCCATCCTGCGGCAGTAATCCACCAGCCATTGGGCGCAGGCTTCCAGGTCACCCTTGTGTTTCGATTGGGCGGAGACGCTCGGGAAACGCAAATAGGTGCACAGATCGTCGATGAAACGTGGTTCGTGCTGCTTGAGATAATCGAGGACGAGTTGCACGGGAGGGTTCTAAGCAGGATCGGCACGCTAGCCAAGCCTGATCGGGGGCAGCCGGTTGAAAGTTTGCATGCGCCACCACTCCACGCTTGGCGCTCCCTGGGCTTTGACCTACCGTTACTGCGATGTTCAACCCGACGGACCTGTTTGACTTAAAGCAAACCCAGCACGCGGCGCTGTTTGAGGGCTGCGAATACGCCTGGCAAGCCTTGCAACGGATCCAGGATTATCTGCGCAGCCAGGCCCGATCGGAGCTGCGCAATCGGTGCGAGGGCCGGGCCTACATCGGCCCCGAGGTTTACATCGGTGAAGGCACCGTGGTCGAGGATGGCGTCATGATCAAAGGCCCCGCCATCATTGGCCGGAACTGCCAAATCCGGCACAACGCCTATTTCCGCGAGGACGTGATTGTGGGAGACGAATGTGTGGTTGGGAACTCGTGCGAATTAAAGAACGTGCTGCTCTTCAACCAGTGCCAGGTGCCTCATTTCAATTACGTTGGGGATTCGATCCTGGGCCATAAAACCCATCTCGGCGCCGGGGTCGTGCTCTCCAACGTCAAGGTGTTGCGCGGCAATGTCCGGGTGGAAGTCGACGGAAAGAGCATCGACACCGGGTTGCGAAAATTCGGGGCATTGTTGGGCGATGGGGTGGAGATCGGCTGCAACGCCGTCCTGAATCCAGGCAGCATCATCGGGCGCGGGTCGATCCTCTATCCCGGCGTGAATTGGCGAGGAGTGCTGGCCCCGGGCAGCGTGGCCAAGCACAAGCCGCCCATCGAGATTACTGCGCGAAAAACCTAAGGAAGGATTCAATCCATGATCCGATCGGTCGACCAGGAGTCGGCCGGCTCGTCCGGCTCGGCGGCAGACCTGGTTCCCCAGGTCGAGGCGCTCTTTGGGCCGACCGGGCTCCTCTCCCGCGCGCGCAACTTCGAATATCGCCCGCAACAGCAGCGCATGGCCATGGCCGTGGCGGAGGCGTTGCAAAACGGGAAACATCTGCTGGTGGAGGCTGGCACCGGCGTGGGGAAAAGTTTCGCGTACCTCGTGCCCGCGATCCTTTTTGCCGCCGCGCGCAACAAAAAAGCCGTCATCTGCACGCACACCATCAATCTCCAGGAACAGTTGGTGCAAAAGGATCTGCCCGTCCTCCAACGGGTCCTGCCGGTCAAGTTCACCTACACGATGCTCAAGGGCCGCAACAATTACCTGTGCACGCGCCGTCTGCAGAAAGCCCTCGCCCAGGCTTCCGGCCTGTTCACATCCCCCGAACTCAGCGAACTTAAACGAATCCAGCAATGGGCCGCCCACACCACCGACGGCAGCCTGTCCGATTTCGAACTGGAACCGGACCCGACGGTTTGGTCGCACGTCTGTTCCGAACGCGGATTGTGTTCCCCCAAGATCTGTGGGCACCAGTCCGAGTTCGCCAAAAGCAACGCGGTTTGTTTTTACCAGCGCGAGCGCAGCCGCATTCTGGCGGCGGACGTGTTGGTGCTGAATCACACGCTTTTCTTCACGCTGCTGGGCGGGAAGGAAGAGGACGCGGAAACGGGGATCCTGTTCAAGAATGATTTCGTGATCTTCGATGAGGCCCACACGGTCGAACAAGTGGCCGCGCGCCATACCGGAATGAGGATGTCCAGCGGCCAGATCCGTTATTCGCTGCAACGCCTCTGGAATCCCAATACCCAAAAAGGTCTGCTGAACTTGCTGCAAAAGGGCGCCGAAGCCCTGCTGGTCGATCAGCTGATCGATGAAAGCGAGGTATTCTTCCGCCGCGTGGAGGCCGCCTGCGAAGATCTCGTCTCCGCCCAAACCTCATACCCGCCCCCAACTGGCCCCGCCGAACGGCGCTGGACCGAGCTGCGCATTCGCCGTCCGGATCTGGTCCAGGACAACGTCACCTTGCCTCTGCAACAATTGCGGGAGGCGGTGGGGGAACTCATCCAGACGTCGAGCGATCGCGAGATCGGCGAGGAACTGATGGACTGCAACCGGCGCTTGCTCGAGTTGCGCGAAGCCGTGGCGGCATTCCTCAAGCAAAGCGCTCAAGGCTGTGTCTATTGGGTGGAACGAACCGGCAAAACCCAGAGCATCCTGTCCCTCAATGCCGCCCCGGTGGATGTGGCCGATTATCTGCGCCGCCGTTTATTCGAGTCGGATACGTCGGTGATTATGACCAGCGCGACCCTCTCGGTGCTCTCCGGCGACGGGTCGTCCTCCACGCACCATCCTCACGGCGCCAGGGCCCAAGCCGAAGACACCGGCGGCCCGGAAGACACGAACCAACCCAGCGGGCTGAACTATTTCGCGCAACGCGTCGGCGGCCAACGGGCCGAGCAACTACAGGTGGGGTCACCCTTCGATTATCAGAAGCAGATGCGGATGTTCATCGTGAACAAGATGCCCGACCCGCGCGAAGCGACCTATCGCCAGGCGCTCATCCATTGGATCGAACATTTCATCCGCATGACGCACGGCAAAGCCTTCGTCTTGTTTACCAACTTCAGACTGATGCTGCAAACGGCCGAGGACATGCGCCCGTTTTTTCAGCAGCTCGGAATCAATTGTTATGTGCAGGGGACCGGCATGCCTCGCTCGACCATGCTGGAAAACTTCAAGGAAGATGTGGATAGCGTGCTGTTCGGCACCGACAGCTTCTGGCAAGGCGTCGATGTGCCCGGCGAAACGTTGTCCAATGTGATCATCACCCGCCTCCCCTTCGCCGTGCCCGATCATCCGCTGATCGAAGCCCGCATCGAAGCCATTGAAGCTCGCGGCGGAAATGCCTTCCGCGAATTTTCGCTCCCGGAAGCCATCCTCAAGTTCCGACAGGGCGTCGGCCGCCTGATCCGGACTGGCAGCGATCGCGGCATCGTCGTGGTGTTGGACAATCGCGTCCTGGTCAAACGCTACGGACAATCCTTCCTCAGCGCCGTGCCGGATTGTCCGCGGGAAATTGTTTGAGGGAGAGCCCTGCCGAGGTCCGCTCCATGAACCGACCCTCAAGTAGCAGCCGACGTTAGGAGGCTCACTTTACCTCAACGCGTTCGTCGGAAAAAAAGATCAGAGCCCTTCGACAGGCTCAGGGTGTACCTCGTTACCTCGGCTGCTACGTGAGATAGGTAAGTTCATGGGCCCAATGTTCGTGCACATGAGGTGCAGGTGCCCGCTCTCCGGGAACCTTGCGCCACCGGGATGCGGCGTCCGACACCGAACGCTTTGGTGGTGACCTTAAGACCCGGAGCAGCCTGGCGTCGTTTGTATTCGTTGCCGTCGATCAGCCGCACCACCTTGTGCACCACGGCTTCGTCAAAGCCCGCTCCAATAATTTCGTCGACGTCTTTCAACTGCACGATGTACAGGTCAAGGATTGCGTCCAGCACATCGTAAGGCGGAAGGGAATCCTGATCCGTCTGATCGGGCCGCAATTCGGCGGAAGGCGGCTTGGTGATCGAAGAGACCGGGATGATTTCCTGGTTGCGATTAATCCAACGGGCCAGCTGATAGACGAGCGTCTTGGGCACATCGCTAATCACCGCCAACCCGCCGCACATGTCGCCGTAGAGGGTGCAGTAACCCACCGCCAGCTCGCTCTTGTTGCCCGTGGTGAGCACCAGCGAACCGAACTTGTTGGACATGGCCATGAGCATCAGGCCGCGCAGACGCGCCTGAATGTTTTCTTCGGTGGTGTCCTCTTTCAAACTGCTAAAGACGTTTTTGAATTGCTCCTTGATGGCGGCAAAGGCCGGTTCGATCGGGAGCACCTCGTACTGAATGCCCAGCCGCTCAGCCAGAACGCGCGCATCATCCAGGCTGCCCTGTGACGAAAACCGGGATGGCATGGAGACGCCCCGGACCTGTTGCCGGCCTAACGCTTCCACCGCCAGCACCGCGGTTAACGCCGAATCAATGCCTCCACTCAAACCCAGCACGGCCGACTTGAACCCGCATTTGTGCAGGTAATCGCGCAAACCCAAGACCAGCGCCTGATACAACTTCTCTTCATCGCACCGCTCGTGGACGGGCTCAGGCTGCAGCCGCGCCGTGTCTACCACCATGAAGTCCTCGGCAAACAACGTGCCTTGCGCGATCAACTGCCCTTGTCCGTCATATCCCAGGCTGCCCCCGTCGAAGATCAGCTCGTCGTTGCCTCCGACCAGATTGCAGTAGAGCAAGGGACATCGGCAGCGGGCCGCCAGGTTGGACAGCATGTCCCGGCGAACCCGGTTCTTGCCCAAATGCCAGGGCGACGCGGAAGCGTTCAGCAGGATCGAGGCGCCCGCCGCGGCCAGTTCCGCCGCCGGATTCCGCCGATAACGGCGATCCTGCCAGAAATGTTCATCGTTCCAGACGTCCTCGCAGATGGTGAGTCCCAGCTTTTGCCCGTTCAATTCCACCGGCGTATTCTCCACCGCCGGTTCGAAGTAACGATCTTCATCGAACACGTCGTAGGTCGGCAGCAAGGTCTTATGGCGAATGGCCAGCACACGCCGATTCTGCAGCAAGGCGATGGAGTTGGTTGCCTGGCGTCCGGGCCGTTTCTCATGCCGCCCCACAAAACCCACCGCCATCGCGGTTGGACCCGTGGCTTCCGCCAGACGCTGCACCACCTCAAGGTTCTGGGCAACAAACTGGGGTTTAAGCAAAAGGTCCCGCGGCGGATACCCGGTGGTGGTCAGTTCCGGGAACAGCACCAAGTCAACGCCCGTCTCGACTCCGCGCTGGTAGGCCGCCAGGATCCGGGCCTTGTTGCCCGCCATGTCGCCCACCGTCGTGTTGATCTGAGCAAGCAGGATCTTCATGCCTTTACCTCGCCAGAATGTCTCACGGACAGAAAGTGCGGAAGTCTTTTCCGTGGCTTCGTGGCTTCGAGCAGGAACAGAAGGCCGCAACTTAGCCTCCCGGGGCCCGGGCACATGAGGGACGCCATGAGCCCCCGGGGGCCTACGCAGGGGACCCACCGCAAATCTGCGGTACAGCAACTTATGGTGGGGAGCGAGCTTGACTTAAGCCACGATGCTCTTAGAGTCCTCACCATGCCGAACCTAGCTCGTGTGGCCAAGCAAATTGTACATGGCATACCGTTTTTGGAGAAAGAGCTAACCAGAAACTTGTCCATTCGAACCGGCAAGGTCCTGACTACACCCACGACTTATTACTTTATCTTTAGCGGCCGTTGTAATCTGGCCTGCACATTCTGCACGATCTACAAGAACACTGAGCCGACCATCCCTGGGGAAACCATGGTGCGGCTGGTGCGCGAGGCCAAGGACCTCTCCAAACGCGGGTTTAACATCTCTCTGAGCGGAGGCGAACCGACGATTTACAAGCCGCTCTACGATACGTTGAAGGCGGCCCAGGATCTCGGCGTGAACTTTGGCTTCACCACCAACGGACTGGCCCTGACCAAGGATAACGTGCAACGGATCCTTTCCTACGACCCGTTTAACATCAACGTGTCCCTGGAATCCGTCGACCCGAAGATCAACGAATCCGTCCGCCCCATCCACGATGGCACCAAACGCACCCTGCGCGGCATCGAGAATCTCCTGGCCGAAAAACAACGAGTCGGCGCCCGGGTCAGCATCATCGTCAAACCCACCATCATGGAGCAGAATTACCGGACGTTGCCGGCGCTCGTCCGGCATTTCGGTCGGGACAGCAAGGTGCTTTTGAACTTTCAGCCGTTCAACGGACTGAATGGAGATCCGCACTGGATCCAGGACGTCAAATTACTGCGAGGCGTGCTCGATGAGCTGCTCGACCTGCGCGACCAGGGATACCCCATCGTCGCCAACGAAGGGGTGCTCAACGGGTTCATGGATTATTTCACCACGCCGCCCCAGGCCGACAACCTGCGCTACCTCGAGCTGGGCGCGGAGAAACGCAATTGTGATATCGGGCTGCGCTCGATGTTTGTCTTTCCCAGCGGCGACGTGCATTTCTGCGATTATTTGGGCAAACCCATCGGCAATGTTCATACCCACAGCCTGAGCGACATCTTCTACGGACACGAGGCCGATTCTCAACGCGATTCGATGATCTACTGCAATATCGACTGCCAACTCACCTGCAAACGCAAGACCCCGCTGCTGGTGAAGGCCAAGTCGTTCCTGCGCATGGGCTGAAAGCGGCGGAGGGCCGGGCGCAATTCTCACTGGGCGCCTGGAGGGGTCGCACATCACGGATCAGTTTCGTGTCCCAATTCGACCATCCATCAATTCATCTGGGTGCACGCTCAACGCCTGACTTTTCTCCAGCGAGCCTGCGACCCCTTCGGGGTCGTTTCGTTTTTTCGTCGAGTCCGGGGGCATCGTCGTCCCAGGAGCAGGACTCCTCAACCCCCGGCTACTTTCTGGCAACCCTTCGGGTTGCGTGGTCATGCACGCTTCCAAGATACACACCGAGCGCGCGTGGGGTGTTCTCACCCCTCACCCTGCCCTGCTATCCCCGTTGAGGGGAGAGGGAAACACGTTGCGGTATTTTTCCCTTAGCATTCGCGCAGCGTATCGGTTGCTAAACAGGTACACGCCAAAGGCGTGGCTCCCGAAGAGGACCCTTGGCCAGATGCGGTCCAACCCGCAGCACAAGCGCCACGGGCGCCCGAATGGCTTTCGCTGTGGTGACTCTTTCTTGAAGCGCCGCCTCCGTCGCTGCTATTGTCGCGTTCACCATCCCTATGGCGACTATTGCGATTTTGGGCACGATGGATACTAAAGGAGACGAACACGCCTTTGTCGCCCAACACATCCGGGCCCGAGGTCACAAGCCATTGATCATCGACGTGGGTGCGCTGGGCGCTCCGCGATTACAACCCGATGTCACACGCGAAGAGGTCGCGCGCGCTGCGGGTGTCAATCTGGCCGAACTGGTCCAACGCCGGGACCGGGGCGAAACCGTGGCCGCCATGTCCAAAGGGGCGCCCAAAGTGCTGGCTGAGTTGCATGCCAGTGGCCGAATTCAGGGCGTGATTTCTCTGGGGGGCGGCGGGGGCACGGCCATCGCGACGGCCGCCATGCGCGCGTTGCCGATCGGGTTTCCCAAGCTCATGGTGTCCACGCTCGCCAGCGGTCACACCGCCCAATACGTGGGCGTGAAAGACATCGTCATGTTCCCCAGCATCGTCGATGTCGCCGGTCTGAATCGGATCTCCCGCCAAATCCTCACGCGCGCCGCCGGTGCCATCTGCGGCATGGTGGAAGCGGAAGTGCCGGCCGCCGAAGATAAACCGATCCTGGTCGCCAGCCAATTTGGGAACACTACCGCTTGCGTCGACCACGCCCGCCAATTGCTGGAACGGGACGGATACGAAGTGTTGGTCTTTCACGCCACGGGCGTCGGCGGCCGGACCATGGAATCGTTGATCGAAACCGGGATGGTGGCCGGCGTTTTGGACATTACCACGACCGAATGGGCCGACGAACTGGTCGGAGGCGTCCTCAGCGCGGGTCCCACGCGGCTGGAGGCCGCCGCCCGCAGCGGCATCCCGGCGATCGTCACTCCCGGCTGCCTCGACATGGTCAACTTTTTGGCGCCGGAAACGGTGCCCGCCCGATTTCAAGGGCAAGGGCGCACGTTCTATCAGCACAATCCGCAGGTGACCTTGATGCGGACGACTCCGGAAGAATGCGCACAGTTAGGCAAAATCCTGGCGGAGAAATTAAATCTTTCCAAAGGACCAGTGACGGTGCTTTTTCCCAAGCGAGCCATCAGCGTCATCAGCGCGCCTGGTCAGAAGTTCCATGACCCTGCCGCGGACGAGGCGTTGCTGAAGGCGCTGCGAGCCGACCTGCGCCAGGACATCGAATTGATCGAGATGGACTGCGCCATCAACGATCCCGTGTTCGCCGAAGCTTGCGTGAAAGCGCTGCTCACCAACTTGAAAAAGCGGACGGCACGTTGAGCAACCAGGGTCAGGACAGACCGGCACAGTGGCAGAACGTATTCGCGGCAGGGGCGGGCTTATGGCTGGCGGTGGCCCTGATCAAGTTCGGGAACCCGGTTATCCTGGATCATCAAGTCACCGCTCCAACCAGCTTCA
>Ga0247664_1000331_pt1 | contig 11796 bp, 6 predicted proteins | sample CNK05_metaG_FD_182715 | JGI IMG/M metagenome (GOLD analysis project Ga0247664, IMG submission 182715) | Soil microbial communities from Purdue University Martell Research Forest, Indiana, United States - CNK05 | ecosystem: Environmental > Terrestrial > Soil > Temperate forest > Bulk soil | place...
CCAACCCGGGCGTGACGATCACAGCCGGGTTGGAATTGGGGGCGTTGGACGGCGCGGGACCGGTGTTGTGCGTAGACGGGGTCCGCGGCCATTCCGTCGTCGAAGGCTTAGGCGCGGCGCAGCCCGCCAACGCCAAAATCCCCACGAACGCGAAAGCAAGCCGGGTCCTGAAAGAACACCATGACACGTGTGTCACGGGCCTGTTGATAGCGAACCGCTCAAGGTCCTTCGAGGAAAAAGAGATCGAACCTCCAAGCCCGCCCTGGAGTGCGCTCGCCGGCAGGCTAAAGCGGAGGTTTCCGCTGTCCGCTTCCACCGTCCGCTTTCGTCAACCGCCTCATCTTGCGGACCCATGTCGCGATGGGGCAGTGATGCAGTTCGGCATTTACAGCTCCCGGAGGAGCCCTTTACTTTGGCCGTAATAAACAGCGGCGGTCTGGCAGGTGTTTAACGTGCTGACTTCTGCAGCGCTGGAGCGGCGGTCTATGACCGCCGCCCCACAAGAAATTAGATCTGAAAGTCGACGGACGCAGACCGCCGCTACAATGTGTGGATCATGCGGAATGTTTGTGGCACTAAGCAGCTACCGCTCCGTTGGTGCGGCGGGCGGTTCGTTCCGTGCCCAACGACCATCGCCGGTACCTTTTGTGTTTCGGCTTTCTGGGCTTCCCCTTGCGGGTTAGGACGCGGCCGACGGCTTTCGGCCTTTTGGGTTATGGTCTGGTTGGTTGGCGTGCTGGGTGTCCGGGCTTGGGATTACGAGGGACATCGGTTGGTCAATCAATTGGCGTTGGACTCGTTGCCGACCAACTTTCCAGCCTTTGTCTTGGCAGCAGACGCGCGGGAGCGCATTGCTTTTTTGGCTGGGGAACCCGACCGCTGGCGGAGCAGCGCCGAACCGCCGCTTCGCCACGTCAATCATGTCGATCATTATTTTGACATCGATTTATTGCCGCTCTACCGGATCGATCCGGGAACGCTGACTCCGTTTCGTTACGAGTTCATGACCCAGGTGGCTCTGGCCCACGCGGCACGCCCGCGCGATTTTCCCGTCGTTGATCCGGGGCGGGACCCGGATCGGAACCGTTCCTTGATCGGCTTTCTGCCGTGGGCGATCATTGAGTACGAGGCCAAGCTCAAGAATGGATTCTCCTATCTGAAGGAATACCAGCAAGCGGGGACGGCCGAGGAGGTCGCGAACGCTCAGGCCAATATTCTTTATCTCATGGGGGTGATGGGCCATTTCGTGGGCGACGGTTCACAACCCTTGCATACGACCAAACATAACCACGGTTGGGTGGGCCAGAATCCGCGTGGTTATTCGACCAACTATTCGATCCACAGCTGGATCGATGGCGGGTACCTCCAGGAATTCGGTGTGGACCCCAAGCAACTGCGGGCCCGGCTGCGTCCCGCCCGTTTGCTGCTCTTGGCGTATCCAAGCAGTTCGCCCACGAACATGTTTGCCGTGGTGATGAGTTATCTGCAGGAACAACATCGCCAGGTGGAACCGCTTTATCAGCTCGAGAAAGCCGGCAAATTGTCCGGCCGCCGCGCGCTCTCTCAGGAAGGCCACGATTTTATCACCGGCCAGATCGTGAAGGCTGGCCAGATGCTGGGAGATCTGTGGTGGACGGCCTGGCAGCAGGCGCCGCCTGATCTGACCCTGCGTTCGGCTTTGATGAAACGACGACTGGCTCCGGCTTTTTCCACCAACTCGCTGGGTATGCAATTTCGCCTCCTTCCCGCGGGCGAATTCACCATGGGCACGCCCCAGGCCGAGGCTCAAGGCCAGATCGACAAAGTCACAGCCGATTGGTACCGCCAGAGTGCGCCCAGCGAATCGCCTCCGCGGCGCGTCCGCATCAGTCAATCATTCTATTGCGGAACGCATGAGGTCACGCTTGGGCAATACCGGGCGTTTGTGGAGGCGACGGGTTATCGCACGGATGCGGAGCGCGACGGCCGGGGCGGCGGCGGCAGGCGCGGCGACCAATGGGTGGAGCAGGCGCCGGAATTCAACTGGCACGCTATGGGTTATGCGCGCGACGAGCACGAACCAGTGCTGAATGTGAGCTGGAACGACGCCATGGCGTTCTGCGCTTGGTTGAGCCGGCAAGAGGGGGCTCATTATCGATTGCCCAGCGAAGCGGAATGGGAATACGCCTGCCGGGCGGGGAATACCAACACCTACTTCTGGGGCAGCGCGGCCGAACGTCTTCCCGAGTTTGCCTGGAGCGGCGAAAACTCCGGAGGTCGCCCGCATCAGGTTGGCCAGTTGCGTCCCAATGCCTGGGGTCTCTACGACATGCTCGGCAACGCCTATGAGTATTGCGCGGACGGCTGGAGCACCAACATCCCGGTGGCGCTCGGGCAAGCCCGCGCAACGCAGTTCACGGACCCGCTGGTGGCTGCCGCGGGCGATGAGATTGTTGTGCGCAGCACGAGTTGGGGGACCAATCCAGTCCATTGCCGGAACGCCTTTCGGGGAAGCGCCCGCAAGGAACATCGGACTCAACGCGATGGGTTCCGCCTGGTGCGTGAAGTGGAACAGTGAAAGCCAGCAACCAACTCGACCGGCTGGTGTCGCCGACAAACTTGACCTTGGCCTGGTCCTAGTCTAGCCCGACTTTCTCAATCTAGCCGACCAGCTCGCGCATCGGCTGAGCGCCTTCGGGAACAAGAAACTGCGGGCGCCCAGCCAAATCGGGCACCGTCACCCGGGTGACATCGATCCCCAGATTGTGGTAAAGGGTGGCGAAAACTTCTCCGAACGTAACCGGTCGTTCGTTCGGCTCGCCGCCCAGCCGATCCGTGGCGCCGATGACCTGGCCGGTTCTCATACCGCCTCCCGCGAGCAAGGCGCAGCTCGCGCGCGGCCAGTGATCCCGCCCGGCGTCCTTGTTGATGGTCGGGGTCCGCCCGAATTCGCCCCAAACGACCACGCTGACATCGCGATCCAAGCCCCGTTGATGGAGGTCTTCGATCAGGGCGGAGACGGCTTGGTCCAACAAGGGAAGATCAGCGCGGGCGTTTTTGAAATTGTTGCCGTGATAATCCCAGAAGCCATACGCGACGGTGACGACGCGGGCTCCGGCTTCCACGAGGCGCCGGGCGATCAGGAACTGCTCGTTCAGCATCGGAGCCGCATCTCCGTGGACCTTGGCATCGCCTTTGCCGTAGCGCTCGCGAACCTGGGCGGATTCGCGTTGCACATCCAACGCTTCCAACAAACGGCTCGAGGTGAGCACGCCAAAAGCCTGTTGGTTAAACGAATCCATCCCGGTCATGAGCCCGCTGCCATCCATCTCGCGCCGAAACCGGTCGAACGTTTTCAGCAGGGTCTTGCGGTCCGCCAAACGATCCAGAGTGATCCCATTCAGGACCATGTCGGATTTGCCCTCGGCTTCGGGACGAAAAGAGTTATGACCTGCCCCCAGGAACCCTGGGCTGGCGGCGTTGTAAGGGCGGTGTTGCATGCGCGGCTCCAGACCGACAAAGGGCGGTATGCCCGCCTGCGTCGAACCCAGCACCTTCGAAACGACGGCGCCCATGGTCGGCCAGCCGCCCGGAGGCTGGCTCTGTTTCCGCCGCGCCGTCATGCACATGAAATCGGAATGATCGTCCACCGCGTCAGCCATCGACCGGATCACGGCCAGCTTGTCGCAGATGCGGGCCATGCGCGGGAGATACTCGCAGATCTGGAGCCCATCCACGTTGGTCGAGATCGGCCGAAATTCCCCTCGGATCTCCGAAGGCGCATCCAGCTTCAGATCGAAGGTGTCCTGATGCGGCGGGCCGCCCGGCAGATAGATCATGATCACCGCCTTATGCGATCGACCCACCCCGCTCTCTTGCTCCGCCCGCAACAGCTGCGGCAAAGCCAAACCGCCCAGGCTCAGCGCGCCGACGCGGATGAAGTTGCGACGAGACACTCCGTCGCAGAACCGCCGGTTGGCTGCCGAGGAATAGATCTTGAGCATGACGTCGTGTTAGGCAGTTGCTGGCGCCGCCGGCCTTGGCGGTCACCTTGGGCAACCTTCTAGCCCACCAACTCTCGCAATGGTTGCATGCCCGCTTCCACGAGGAATTGCGGGCGGCCGCTTAAGTCCGGAACGGTGACCTTGTTTACGTCCACGCCCAGACCATGATAAAGGGTGGCGAACACCTCGCCGAAGTAAACGGGCCGTTCATTGGCTTCCCCGCCCAGACGGTCGGTCGCGCCGATCACTTGTCCGTGCCGCATGCCGCCGCCAGCCAGCATGGCAAAGCTGACCCGGGGCCAATGATCGCGGCCCCCATCCTTGTTGATGGTAGGTGTGCGGCCGAACTCGCCCCAGACCACCACGCTGACATCCTTTTCGAGTCCCCGTTGGCGCAGGTCTTCCAGCAGGGCGTTGACCCCGCGGTCCAGCAGGGGCAGGTCCTGACGCAAAGCTCCAAAGTTATCGCCGTGATGATCCCAACGGCTGAAAGCCAGTGTGACGCAGCGGGCCCCCGCTTCGACCAGGCGCCGGGCGATGAGCATATGCTCCATCATCTTGGGACCACCATCGTCCCGGTTGCGTGGATCGCCTTTGCCGTAGAGTTCGCGGACGTTTTTATCTTCCTTCTCCACGTCGAGCGCTTCGAGCAGTCGGCTTGAGGTGAGGATGCCGAACGCCTGTTGGTTAAAAGCGTCGATGCCGTCCATCATCCCGCTGGCATCCACGTCGCGCCGGAACTGGTCGAAGGTCGCGAGCAGCTGTTTACGGTCGGAAAGACGATCGAGAGTCATGTCGTTGAGGATCATGTCATCCTTGCCTCCGCCCTTGTTGGGTTGGAAGGGGGCATGGCCGATACCCAGGAAACCGGCGGAACCGTTGTCGGACCAGGGGACATGTCCCATCTTCGGGGAGAGCCCCACAAAGCTGGGCATGGACCGATCGACGGTGCCATAAAGTTTGGACAACACGGAACCCAGGCAGGGCCAACCGCCGGGCGGTTGGGTGCGGGTAAGCCGGCCGGTCAGGCATTGGGCAGCCTCGTGCCGATCTTCCATGCCGACCATTGAACGGATGATGCTGTATTGATCAGCGCGCCGGGCTAGCAACGGTAGATGCTCGCAGATCTGGATGCCGGGAACATTCGTCGAGATGGGTTTGAATTCGCCGCGGATCTCGCTCGGGGCGTCTGTCTTCAGGTCAAACATGTCCTGATGCGACGGGCCGCCCGGCAGGAAGATCATGATGATGGCTTTGTGAGAACGACGGATGCCGGACTGACTCTCGGCTTGCAGCAACTGCGGCAAGGCCAAGCCCCCGAAGCCGAGGGCGCCGATCTTCAAGAAGTTTCTGCGCGAGATGCCATCGCAGAAGCCTGACTGTTTGGGTTGTGGGCCAAGAATGGTCAGCATAAACCGTAAACTTCCAAAGGAACAACGAGTCAGCCGTGAGAGCGACCCGAAGCGACCGGGCTTTGACCGGACTCTATCTGGCTCTATTCAAGCCATTTTCGTGCCGAAAGGGCAAGCGCAGATTCAACCCTCGTTAGGCGGAGGAAAGATCAAATTCGCCCGGCTTGACCTCGCGCCGGACGGGTTTGCCCTGGGCCTTGGTTAGAAAGCTCGTGTCGCCTTTGGAATCGGTTTTGGCCGGGGCCTCGGGACGGTTCTCACCGCGGGTTGGAAAGAGTCCGTAGCGGGTCAGCTTGTCACGCATGGTAGGGCGGGAAACGCCCAGCCAACGGGCGGCTTTGGTTTGATCGCCTCCGGCCAGGCGGATGGCTTGGCCATAGAGCTCGCGCTCCACCGCTTCGGTCAGGGCTTCCGCCACATTCCCGCCCTCACCCAGTTGCGCGCTGGTGAGCAGTTCGGCCACGTAATCGGTGAGTTTCTGATCGCCGGCGGGTCTGGGCGGGGTGGGCTTGGTGAGGGCAGTGCGGATATGCTCCAGGCTGATGGGATAACCGCGGGAGGCGATCAGAGCCTTGCGCACGATATTCTCCAGTTCCCGGACGTTGCCTGGCCAGGTTTGTTGTTGGAGGAAATCGACAGCGTCGGCGGCCAGGGAAGGACGTTCGAGGTTAAACTCCGCGCTGTAACGCGTCAGGAAATAGTTGACCAGATCGGGAACGTCTTCGCGGCGTTGGGAGAGCGGAGGCAGATAGATAACGGCCACGTTGAGGCGATGGAAGAGGTCGAGCCGGAATTCCCGGGCGTCGATGGCTTCTTCCAGGTTGCGATGGGTAGCCGCCAGGATCCTGACATCGACGGCGATGGTCTCCTTGCCGCCGACGCGGCTGATGGTTTTTTCCTGGAGCACGCGCAGGAGTTTGACCTGGGTGGCCAGGCTCATGTCCCCGATTTCATCCAGGAAGATGGTGCCGCCGTTGGCTTGTTCGAAGCGTCCGATGTGCCGCGCCTTGGCCCCGGTGAAGGCTCCGGCCTCGTGGCCGAACAATTCGCTTTCGAGCAGGTTCTCGGGAATGGCGGCGCAGTTGACGGTCACGAACGGGTGGGAAGCCCGGTCGCTATGCTGATGGACCGCGCGGGCGACCAGTTCCTTGCCGGTGCCGGTTTCGCCTTGGATCAGGACAGTGACGGGCATGGCGGCGACGCGGCCGATCTCCTTGTAGACCGTCTGCATTACCTTGCTGCGGCCGATAATGGCTTCGCTGGAGGAGATGGATTCCCCCATGTCGAGGCGTTTGGTGGTGATGCGAGTGCTTTCGAGGGCGCGTTTGAGGATGCGTAGGAACTCGGAAGGATCGATGGGTTTGAGGACGTAATCGAACGCGCCCAGTTTGATGGCGCGGATGGCTGCTTCGGTTGTGTGATACGCCGTGATGAGGATGACCGGCAGTTGCGGTTTGGCCGCCTGCAATTGTTCAATGACTTCCAGTCCGGTCAGGGCCGGCATCTGCAGATCGGTCACGATTACGTCATAGGATTTGGATTGGGCCGCGGAGAGACCTTCTGCCGCATCGGTGGTCATTTCGACTCCGTAGCCCTCTGCTTTGAGCAAATCCCGGAGCGCAGAAGCGACCGAGGCATCGTCTTCGATGATGAGGATTCTCGCCATGAGTTGTTACTTCTAGTTGGGCTGATTGGACACTGGTAAAATGACGCGGAAGGTGGAGCCGTGCCCTTCCCGGCTGTCGAAATCGAGCAGGCCCTGGTGTTGGTCGATGATTTTCATTGCGATGGGGAGCCCCAGGCCGGTGCCGTTGTCCTTGGTGCTGAAGAACGGGTCGAACAATCGTTCCTGGACTTCCGGGGAAATGCCGTGGCCGGTGTCCTGCACTTCGAGGACGACCGAGGGGGTGGGGCGTCCCGCGATGCGAACCTGATCCTGGCGGGCGCGCAGTGTGATGGTGCCCCGGCGGCCGATGGCATCGGCGGCGTTCTGAATGAGGTTAATCAGGACTTGTTTGAGCTGGACGGGGTCAGCCTCGAAACGGGTCTCGGCCATCTGCTCCAGCTTCAGTTCGATGTTGTGGCGCTGAAGATGAGGCCCCAGCAGGTCGCGAACTTCGCGCAGGGCGGGCTCGGCCGTAAGTTTGGCGAATTTGGGTTCGGTAGGCCGGGCCAGTTTCAGGAAGTTTTTGAGGATTTGTTCCAGCCGATCGATTTCATTCCGGATCAGGACAGCGTCAGCTTGCTCGGTGCTGTCGTCCTTCAAGACCTTCTGCAAGGTGAACAAGCGCACATTGATGGCCGTGAGCGGATTGCGGATTTCATGGGCCAGGCCCGTGGCCAGCCGGGCAAAGTGGTTCAATTTCTTTTGGTGTTCGACGGCGCTGGTGTCCTCGATCATTTTCTGGCGCAAAGGCAGGACAACAAAGCGGCCATAAAGCCCCATGATCAGCAGCACGCATTGGACGATCAAGGTCATCACCAGCAGATAAAACAGCGGCTGCAGCCCGCCTTTCATCAAATTGAAGAAAGACGTCATCCCTTCGCGCTCCGCCCGGGCTTTGGCCTGATGGGCCAATTCAGCGGGGCGCCGTTCCACAAACAGTTCGATCGCGGCGGCCTGGTCACGGGCCTGGCGGGCGACGCCCAACAACTCCATCTCTGGTTGGGCGGCTTTCACCAGCTTCTTCTGGACCAGATCAGGGGTGATGGGCTTGCCTTCGGGCAATGGCACGGTGGCGAGGTAATTGGAAAAAGAGCGAGCGGCGCGGGCGTAAAGTTCTTCGATCTCCAGATTGATGGCGTTGGAGGCAACCGAGCCCTGGCCGGGCGGCAAGGTGGCCAGCCATTCCTGCAACATGCCGTGTTTGCGGGCATCGGTATTCTCGGGTTGTTTGCGCAACCACGCTTCCAAGGCCTGGCTCTTGCCGCGGAACCGGCCGATTTCGCCCCGGTCCTTGTCGCGCAGGTAGACCAGCAAAGACTCGCGCAGTTCGGCCACGCCGTTCTCCAGATGATCCGCCAACAAGGCATAGCGCTCTTTGACCTCCATTAACGAGTGCAACTTGAGCAGTTCGCCGATGTCGCGGGCATCCTGGGTCGTGTCTGGTTCGCGCTTGGAAAGGTTAATCATCCCGTACGTGCGGAAAGCGGCATAACCCAGAGCCGCGGCGACCAGCAAGAGGGCGAATTCGAAGAGGGGCAGCCGGGTGTTGAGTCCGGGAATACGCCTGGGCTCAGGCCATCGGGGGCCTGGCGCCGCTGCGACTCGCCCGTTCAAATCAGAGGATCCGTTATTCATTAACCGATACTGCCAAATCCTGTCCCCGCTGTCCCTGCTCCCTGGCTATACCCCGCCCGAACCCCTTGCGACCACTCCTTAGAATGTCCATTCCGACCCGATTCGGGCCAGCCTTCGGTCCCCAGATTCGATTTCTGCGTTTCCTGTCCAGACCGAGCCCTTTCCCTCTCGCCTAGCTCGCTCCCCAGGAATAAGGTTCACTGTTACACCCAAAATGCCGCGGTAACCAGAAGAAAGATCGGGCGGTTCCCGGCCTGACGAACCGCAGTGAAGCGTGGATCAGGGGGGACTTGAATGGTTGAGCAACAACGACAAAGCGTCACGACGGTCGTTGCGCGACGCCAAGAAACTCAAAAGCTTTTTTCCGGTGCCCGCCGGGATGAACCCGAACTGCGAGGCGCGCTGGGCGGCCGCGCGTTCAGCTTCTCGCGCCGAGCGCGCATCAGCAGATTGGCCAGTTCACGTTGCTCGATGGGTTTGCTGAGGTAGTCATCCATCCCGGCTTCAAGGCAATGTTCGCGATCGCCGGCGGCGGCATTGGCCGTCATGGCAATGATGAGCATTTCGCTGGGGCCGGGGCCGCATTCTCCCGCGCGGATGCGTTGGGTGGCTTCGAGGCCATCCATCTCGGGCATGGAGACATCCATCAAGACCAAGTCAAAGGATTCCTTCCGCAGCCAATCCAGGGCTTTTTGACCATGTTCAGCCAGTTCCATGGTGCATCCGTGTTTTTTGAGCAGAGACGCGGCCAGGAGTTGGTTGACCCGGTTGTCTTCCACCAACAGGACGCGCAGACAAGGCGGCGGGTCCACCAAACCTTCATTGGGCCCGTTCAGCAGAGCAGGACTTCGCGGGGGCGCTTCCACCAGGTCCGCGCCGCGAACGGTCTCCACGCGCACGGTGAAATGGATGGCCGAGCCGAAGCCCGGAGTGCTCTCGACATGAATGCCGCCGCCCATCAGTTCGCAGAGCCGTTTGCTGATGGCCAGGCCCAAGCCGGTGCCCCCATAACGCCGCGTGGTTGACGAGTCAACCTGACTAAACGGCTTGAACAAGCGACTCAAACGATCCGGCGGAATCCCAATGCCGGTGTCCCGCACCGAGAAATGCAGATCCATCGATTCGACTCCCGGATTCGTGGCGTCCTCTTCGGACACCCGCAACTCCAACGGACGCACTTCCACGCTGACTTCTCCTTCGGCCGTGAACTTGACCGCGTTGCCAATCAAGTTAAGTAGAATTTGGCCTAGACGCGTGGCATCGGTCTTGACGTGACTTGGCACCGCGGGGTGGATGACCGCGCGCAGCTGAAGGTTTTTGGCTAGCGCCCGGGGACGCGCCAAGGTCAGTGCGCGTTCGACCACCTCACGGACCCGCACCGGGGCAACCTCCAATTCCAGCCGGTCTGCCTCGATTTTCGAGAAGTCCAGGATGTCATTGATCAGACCGAGCAACGTCGCGCCGCTCTCGCGAATGACCTCGAGATAATCACGCTGTTCGCCGACCAGGCCGCTTTCGGCCAGGAGATCGGCGAAGCCCAGCACGCCGTTGAGCGGCGTGCGGATCTCATGGCTCATGGTGGCGAGGAACAAGGTTTTGGCGCGGTTGGCGGCCTCCGCAGCCAGCGCCATTTTGTTGGCGCGCTCGATGGCGGAACCCAACTGGGCGTTGGTCTCGGCCAGCTCGCGATGATGCGCCTCGGCGATTCGTTCCGCACGCTCGCGTTCGGCCAATCCGCGGCGGAATTCCAATTGTTGAAGAACTTGGCGGGCCAGGATGCGGAGACCATGCTGTTGCGGGGCATTCAAGGTGCGCGGCACTTGATCCATCACACATAACGTACCGAGAACATCGCCTTGGGGCGTGGCGATTGGGGCGCAGGCATAGAAACGAATCCTGGGGGCGCCTGCCACCAGCGGGTAACCGCGAAATCGTTCATCCTGCAGAGCATCCTGAATCAGCAACAGCCCGTCGGGTTCCACCAGTACCTCCGCTCCAATGCTCGTTTCGCGCGGCACCGCCTGCACGGTCAGACCGGTGGCGCTGCTAAACCATTCCTTCATCTCGTCGATGAAAGTAATCGCCGCCATCGGCGCCTGACATAATTGCGCCGCCAGTTGCACCAACTCGACCTCAGCAGTGCCCGCCGGCGTGTTGAGCACGTCGTAAGCGCGCAGCGCACAGAGGCGCGCGTTTTCGGCCGCAGGCGGAACCGTTTTCGTCGTCACCATCGGTGAGATCCTGCCTTACCATCGGCTGTTCCAACCTGCTCCTATATGATGGATTAAACTCGGATTAAACTCGGATCCATCCCCCGCCACGAACTACCGCAAAACTACCCCAAAAAAAAGCTAAAGGATTCCCGACCGTTTCCGATAACAAGAGTGAGAACCCGTGGCGAGGCCACGGCGGCTTTCTCGAGCAGGACGCTTGGGCCTGCGAGTCGAAGGCACAATTAAGACCGGTCGTTTGGACGCCCCGGACTTTATTGTGCCTTTTTTGTTGGGCGAACACCCGGAGATGGGGGCGCGGCGAACAAATTGGGCGGGTTGCAATGAATTTTTTCCGCTGGAGAGCGATCGCTTTCCCGTAGCGTCACCCGCCCAAGCCCTCGCTGCGGGAACCTCAGACCGCCGCGGCAGACCCACTGCCTGCCCACAGTCCTGCCGCGGCGGTCGCTGTTTTTCAGAGCGATCCCGATCGGCTCGGTGTACCTCGAAGAAGAACTATTCCGCTACGAGGATCATTTTCGTCCAGCACTCCGACAATATAGTCACAAATGAAGTGGTGGGTTGGCGAGCGATCAGTTTCTAAACAAGTCCTGTTTCTAAACAAGTCCTTCGAGGACCGTGGGCAAGCGATCCAGGCTGCGTTTAAGGTTCATTCGTGCCAGGCCGCGTTCTGACTCCGCCTTGTCGGGGTCCGGTTGGGAAGGGAAGAGGAGGGTCCAGCCGGACGCGTTGAGCCAGTCGTGGTCGCTGACGGGATGCGGATTGCCGCTGTTGCCGATGGCAGCGTGGCGAATGAGGAGGTCGGCGATTTGGACGGCGGCCACCAGATGGACGTGATGCGAAGCGCGTTCCGGGCGATGATGATAACG
>Ga0247664_1000332_pt1 | contig 11793 bp, 10 predicted proteins | sample CNK05_metaG_FD_182715 | JGI IMG/M metagenome (GOLD analysis project Ga0247664, IMG submission 182715) | Soil microbial communities from Purdue University Martell Research Forest, Indiana, United States - CNK05 | ecosystem: Environmental > Terrestrial > Soil > Temperate forest > Bulk soil...
GCCCCAAATGCGGTAGTCAGCGCATCGTGACCGGGAGATTGGTCGAGTACGCTTATAGCAATGCCGCCGTGTTCCGGCCCGACTCCCTTCGGTTCCTGGCTGTGACTACTGCTGGCGGCGCTCCGTTGGACAAACAGAGCTTTGCTTGCCGCGACTGCGGTTTGATCTGGAACTTCAGCGACAAAGACAAATTGAACAGATTTCTCGAAAGGCATTGTGAAGGACCTGACAACGTTCCATTGGCCTAACTAAACTAAACGCTGGAGACGAATCCCGACTCCGCTTCGCTTCGTCGGGATCGCGCAGCTCGTTAGCCACCTGCAAATGGATAACCCGCACCTGACGCAACCCGAGGAGATGAAGACGCGGACTTACGTCTATGGCGTCGAGAAGTTGAACGGCTACGATGCGTGGGCGCTCTTCGAAGCGTGTGCGCTCGGCGACCTGCCGAAGGTGAAGGCGCTCCTCGCGAAAGACCCGCGACTGGTCAACGCGCAGAATTGGTATCAGTTCCCCATTCACAAAGCCGTGAGCGCGGGCCACACGAAGATCGTCAAGCTGCTGCTGGAACGCGGCGCGGACCCGGGCCAATCGCGCTACACCTACAATTCATGGGACAAGCTGCTCCGTTGCGCCCGGGAGCGTGGGGATCGCCAGATCGAATCACTGCTCCAGCGCGCGATGCAAAAGCGGTTCAACTATTCGCCGGACTTCGATGCGCTCCAGCAAACCATCATCGCGAAGGATTCGCGCGCCATCAGCGCGGTGTTACAGCGACAGCCAAAACTTGCGCGAGCGAGCGATGCGCTCGGCAACAATGCACTTCATTGGAGCGTCATCACGCGGCAATTGGATTTGATCGCCCGCTTCGTCGAACGGAAAACGCCGATTGATGCGCAACGCGCCGACGGACAAACGCCGGTGCTTCTCGCTGTCAACGGCGCACACGATTACTGGTATCGCGCCAATCGCGGTCGCTCGCATCCCTCACTGCGAAATACGTTCGTGCTCGTTGGAAGTCTGTTGGCTTACGGAGCGAGTTACAATATTTCGGTTGCCGCTGCCGTTGGCGATCAGGAACGCGTCGAGCACCTCTTGAAAAGAGATTCCCGGCTCGCCCGTCGTCTTGATTCGGGGCGCATCAGCCCGTTGTCCTACGCGGCGCGCGAAGGCCATCTACACATCGTCCGCCTTTTGCTCGAACGAGGCGCTGATCCGAATACGCCCGAAGACTGCGCTCCGGACGGACGTGCACTCTACGAGGCTTGCTGCCGAAATCATTTTGAAGTCGCCGAGCTGTTGCTCAAACACGTCGCCAATCCGAACGCCGGAATGGATTCCTGCGAGTGCTGTCTCACGATTGGAGCAATTTATCACGGCGACAAGGCGAAGCCGTTGCAACGTCTCTTGCGCCGGCACGGCGCCATTACGCCACCGTACGCCAAAGGGCGCTGAGGGGCATGCGGCTGGACGTCACTGGCCCGGCGTGGCTGCGCTCTGCGTTGAGCCCGGTAGCAAGATGAACTGGAACCGGGATGACCCGAAGCGCCTGTTCAAAGTCGCGCCGTTTATCTCTGAGCCACCCGAGGAATTGCGATATTCGATTACAGCGGAGTCTACCGCAGGGTTGGTTCGAGAGCGGCCGCCAGCGACTCCGTGTAAGCCGGGATTTCATCCTCGCGCAGATGCGTAGTGCGAGCAAAGGCGTGGTCCGGCAAAGCAGGTGGGAGATTGGTCAAGATCAGGTCTGCTTGCAGCATTTGGCCCCAGGCCCGCAATAGCTCGGCCTGACGCGTCACGTAACGAGGACCGGCAAAACGCGCCGGAACCGGTGTGATCCCTGCGATCAATTTCGTTCCTGCCGGGACGGCCGCGCGAAAGGCGCGACTGGCTCGCTCCAGGGTTGCGGCCAGCCGGAACTCCGGATTCCCAGACAGAGATATCTGTTCCGGATCCACGGCACTGCCCTTTTCCCTGGACATGAATTGCTCCAGATCTTTGTTGAAGCCATAACGCCGGCCGTAAGCCCCTGGCAACGGCATGGGCAACCGGCTTCGCAACCGCCCGTTAAAGATCTCCAGGCCAAGCCAGCAGGACAAACGTCCCGCGAGCGATTCCGGCTCGCAGTAGTCCCGACCCGCCCAATAATTTGTGAGCGTCGCCACGTAATAATTGTCCGAGCCCAACCGGCGCAAGGCTTCCGGATGTTGGAGCAGCACCACCACCCGCGGCGGATTGGCGTGATGCCGGTTGAACTCGCGTAAAAACAAGCTCTGAGCCTGCAGATCCAGAAAGCTGAAGGTGCCAAGATTCAAAACCGGGCGCCGCAGCCGTTCTTCCAAAAGCCGGGCGGAAATATTCATCAGACAAGAGGAATCGCCCAGCAACAAGACCTCCGCCTGATTGGTGCTCCGGCAGGCGTCAGCTTGATGAAACAAAACAGTGCGCTCGGTATCCAGGGCGGGACGCGGTGGCGGCCAAAACGAACCCCGCGCGCCGACGTGCAAGGCGAGCACAAAAGCCGCCACGGGAATGAGCGACCACCCAACGTTTCTCAGCAGGTCGGCCGTTTGAAAGTCGCCACGATGACTTTGCATGAACGTTTAGAATTGGAAATAAATGAAGGCCGCAGCCTTCTTTTGCCAGAACATCACGATCCCGATCAGGAGCAGACCCTGCAGCAGTGCGCGTGGCCCGAGCGGCAGTTTCAAGGCAACCAGGCGATCGCATCGACAAATTTGCCAGGCTTCCATCACAATCACAGGCAGCGCAAAGACGATCTCGTTGAGGACCAGGCTCAACATCCAGGGCGGCAGCCAGCCATCCGCCAAGCCCACGGTCATGGCTGCGATCTGATGCCAGGAAGACGCCCGGAACAACAACCAACCGTATCCGACAAAGAGCATGGTCCCAAACCAGCTCAAGATTCGTGTCAGCGAGAGGCGCTGCCGGAGGCATCCCGATGGGGTCGCGTCCCGGGGCGAGGCGTCCAGGGCGGGCCCGGACGCGATCTGGTTCCAGGCGCGTTGTCCGGCCAGCCCCAGCCCATGCCACAAGCCCCACAAGACGAAGTTCCACGCCGCCCCATGCCAGAGCCCGCCCAAAAGCATGGTCAGAATCAGGTTGACTTGCGTGCGCCCAGCCCCGCGCCGGTTTCCGCCCAGGCTGATGTAAAGATAATCGCGCAACCAATTGGAAAGGCTGATGTGCCATCGGCGCCAGAAGTCCCGGGGGCTGGTGGCCGCGTAGGGCAGGTTGAAGTTCCAGATGATGTCAAAGCCCAACAGCCGGGCCAGGCCCCGGGCGATGTCCGAGTAACCGGAGAAATCACAATAGATCTGGAAAGCGAACGCCAACCCACCCGCCATCACAATGGCCGCACTGAAGTGTTCCTGGCCGAATGTCACATCGGTGAGCGGCGCGAAATTGTCGGCTACAACCACCTTCTTGAACAGCCCCCAGAGCAGCAGCCAGATGCCTTCCTCGACCATCGCGCGCGTGATCACTATGGTGCGCTCAAACTGGGGCAACAGATCGGCCGCCCGCTGGATCGGCCCCGCCACCAATTGCGGAAAAAATGAAACGTAAGCCAGAAAATTGACGAAATTGCGCGTGGGCTGGAAATGGCGGCGATAAACGTCGATGGCATAACTCATCGACTGGAAGGTGTAGAACGAAATGCCCACCGGCAGGATCACGTCCAGGGTTCCTGGATGGAACGGCACGTCCAGCCGGGCCAGCAGCGTTCGCATCGAATCCACAAAAAAGTTGTAATACTTGAAAAAACCAAGAATCCCCAGGTTCACCGTGATGCTCGCTGCCAGCAGCAGACGCCGCGAGCCGGGCGCGGTCAGGCGGGCCAGACCGCGTCCGACCGCAAAATCCAGCACGCTGGAGAAAAAAAGCAGGGCCAAAAATTTGACATTCCACCAGCCGTAAAAGAGATAGCTGGCGCCCACGATGAGCAGGTTGCGTGCGCGCAGATGATTTCGAAGCAGCCAATAGAGCAGCAGGAAGGCGGCGAAGAACTGGAAAAAAACGCCCGAGTTAAAGAGCATGAGCTGCCCCCTGGCGTCCTAGTGATGTGTCCCCTAAATAGCTACACATTGGCGGCAATGGCGACGAGCGCCGAGGATCACTCCGATAGAGCGCCGCTACCTTTGGGTGATTTCCATCTCGGACCCTGCCGTGTGGCCGCATAGTTTGACCGGGAATTCTTTTCTGTTAGTCTAGGCCGACGTCTGAAATGGAAGCCAGCGCATTCAAAGCCGCGGCGCGCCCCGCCCGGATCGCTTTTACGCTCATCGAGCTGCTGGTGGTGGTCGCGGTCATCGGCATTCTGGCCGGATTGCTCCTGCCCGCGCTGGCGCGCGCCAAAGAGAAAGCCCGCGCCGCCCAATGCCTCAATAACCTCAAACAAATTGCCATCGCCACCTTGATGTACGCGCACGATAACGACGGGCGCGTCTTGCTGGATGCCTTTCCCCAAGGACAAAACACCTGGGCCACCTTCCTCTATACCAACATGAACCTCGAAACGCCGGCCATCTTCGTGTGTCCCACCTATAAGCCGCACGAGTTCGACATCTGGGCCACCACCTATGGCATCCGGCGCGATCCGCCGACCAACGCCGTGTCCGGGTTGCTTGGCCAGGTCCTGCTCCTCGATCAAATCGAAGCACCGGCCGATTACCTGCATGTCGCCGATACCACCAGCCAAGGCCAGCTCTATACGGCCCGGCAGTATTATTTCTTCCGCGCCGCCGGTCCGTTAAAACAAGTGCACACGCGCCATTCCAGCCGGGCGAACGGCTTCTTCCTCGATGGCCACGTCGAGGCCGCCTCCCCGCAGCGATTGGATAGTCTGGGGGTCGCCGCGGAATATGGTCCTGACCTGGCCAAAGGCTACTTCTAACCTGATGCCTTTTCTCTTATGGCTGCACTCGGCTTTGCCTTCCTTCGCCCGCGCCAGGACGGTTCTGCTTCCGGCTCATGAGCCCGCGCCTCGGTTTGAGCCTTCTGGTCGTGACGGCTCTAGGCCTGATCCTTTGGTTCCTCACGCGCCCCGATCCGCAGGGAAATGCTCTGCGCGCCCGGCGCGTGGCCGCCCGCGGTTTGGCGGATGGTTTGACGCAAAAGTTCGCAGGCCAAAAGGTCCTGGTGCTGAGCAATCCTTTCGTGCAAACGCCCGGGATTGCATCCGACATCCGGGCGGCCGAAGAAGCCGGGCTGCAGGGCCTGCGTGAGGGCTGCGCCAACAAGCTCACCCTCAGCGCCGTCGAGTTTCCGGCCTTGCGCCCGGAAGCCAGGGAAGACCCGCGCGCGCTGGTGGCTCAGACCGAGACGACCACGCCATTGAGTTACTTGGTCGCCACTAATGGATTCGATCTAGCCTTTCAGAAGCACACCGACGTTACCCTCCTGGCGAGCTTGATCGGGCTTCCCGCCGACTTGGACCAATGCGCGATCTGGAAAGCCCCTGGTCCACCGCGGTTCGCTTTGCTGTGGCCGGACCTGCGCGTGGTCGGAGATACCACCGCCGTCCAACAGGCCCTTACAAGCGGTAAGCTGGCCGCATTCGTGTTGCGCAAGCCAGGGGGGCTGCCGGACAGCGTGCCTTTAGGCAAGGATTGGCGCGCCGAATTCGCACAGCGGTTTCTTCTGGTGACGCCCGAAAACGCCGAGACCATCCTCCGCGACTATCCGGGATTGTTCTGAAAGTTGTGGCCTGCAGATAGCCGCAGATGGGGAAGGGCCCGCAGATTAACGCAGATCGCCGCAGATGGGAGAGCAAGGCCTCCCGCATTCCGCATTCCGCCCTCCGCCCTCCGCCCTCCTAAAGCTCCAGGTGTTCCCAAAGCGCCTGCGGTTGCATGCGCAAATTGACGTAAAATTCACCGAAATCGCCGTAGCGCGCGCTGACTTCATCGAAGCGCATCTCGTAAACGATCTCTTTGATGGCATCCAGTTGGTGGGCGATCAGCGTCACGCCCCATTCCCAGTCATCAATGCCAGTCGAGCCGGTGATCAGTTGGGAAACGCGTCCGGCATACTTTCGGCCGACTCGCGCATGCCCGCCCATAAGGCGCTTGCGCGTGGTAAAATCGAGCAGATACCAATTATCCCCGCCGCGGCGGCGTTTGTTCATGGGATAAAAGCACATGATTTCCCAGTCGGGCATCTCGGGGTAAAGGCGATAATGTTCGTATTCCTCGCGGCGTTTGGCGGCTTCGGCGAGTTTCTGGTCGAACTCGGGGGTATCGGGGGCCAGTTTCTCCTGCAGGATCAAGTTCTGGCGCGCCTCCTCGGCGGTGGGCATGTAGTCGGTCAGTTCGGTGACGCTCAGGTAACTGTAAACTTTCCGCAGCGTGGCGGCGGGAAAACAGCTTTCCAGGGAACGATGCATGCGGCCCAGCTGAACCAAATCGGCCGCATAAAGAATAAAAGCTAGGTCCGCTTTGCCGCCCACATTCGCATAGGTGGCCATGCGCGGCTCCGAAGCCGCAGCATAAGCCGCGCAGAGTGTTTCCAAACGATCACGGATTTGCCTCGAATCGCCCGGCGGCCGCTCGGCCCAACGCTGGCGGTCGATCTGGTAAAACAGATGCATCACATGGATGCCACGGTCCAGTTTGATGGAGGAACTTGGCGTCATAACGGCACCCTCAATCCACTTGCAACGCCTGCTCCAGGAATTGCTCCAAGTGCACCAGCAAGGCGGCGTCATTTACCACAAGTGTGGCTCCCGCCCGCCGGGCGCTTTCCTGTGCCTCCGCGCTTTGCGGGGCGGCAAACGCGATCACTGGGATATGATTGGTCGCCGAGTTTTGCCGCAACGCCGAGATGGCCTCGCAGGTTTTTTCGTAACGAGGTTCCAAATCGACAAAGGCCAACAACGGCCTTTCCCGTTCCGCGGTCGGGACCAAATCGGCCGGCGCAGGCACCGGCTGCACGCGGTAGCCGAGGTCCTGCAACCGGTTCACCAACTGGCCACCGGGCAGGAGCTTCTCGTACAACAACAGCGCAAGCGGTTGCTTCATGGCCGCGAGCTTGAAACAGCCCCACTTAAATTGCAAAAATTTTCCGACACTCCTTCCGGCATGGGCATGCCGAGGGCGGAATCGTGCCGCCGCAGCGGGTCGGAAAGGGCGGGAAGGGGCATTCGGAGCGGCGGTCTGCGACCGCCGCCGGGCGCAAAACCAGCGCGAACAGGATCGTAATTGACGGCCGGACAGCGTAGTCTCCGGCCAATGTTTCATACGCGCCCGGTTGAGTCGCTTGATCTGCCTGAGCTGGCTCCATATCGAACCATGCGCCGGCCCGTCGACCACGTGCGCCAGCGACTGTTCGTCGCGGAAGGCGACAAGGTCGTCCGGCGCCTTCTGGAAAGCCAGTGTGCGGTGGTCTCGGCGTTGATGCCGGAAAAGTGGGTCGACCAGCTGGCGCCGCTGCTGGAAGCCCGCCCGGAGGACATCCCGGTGTTCATTGCGCCAAAGGCGTTGCTGGAGCAGTTGATTGGGTTTTCGATGTTTCAGGGTGTGATGGCCGTCGGACGATTCCCGGAACCGGCCTCGGTCCACTCCATCCTGCAACGCAGCGCGCGGCCGCATCTATTCCTGGCCTTGGAAGGATTGAGCAACGCGGAGAACCTGGGTGTCATCGTGCGTAACGCCGTCGCCTTCGGGGCCCAGGGGCTCATCGTGGGGGAAACCTGCAGCACGCCTTACTTGCGCCGCGCGGTGCGTAATTCCATGGGCACCATCTTCAAACTGCCGGTGGTGGAACCGCCCAGCCTGACCGCGTGCCTGGGCGAATTGCGGGCGCGGGGGATTCGTTGTCTGGCCGCTCACGGTCCGGCCCGGCTCACACTGGCTCAGGCCGATTTGGCGCAAGACTGCTGTATTGTGCTCGGCGGGGAGGGGTACGGGTTGTCGGATCGGGTTTTGCAGACGTGTGATGAGGCTATTTCCATCCCTATGGCCAACCGCGTCGATTCCCTGAACGTCGGCAATGCCGGAGCGGTTTTTCTCTACGAAGCCAACCGGCAACGGGGATTGATGTGAGACGCCCTCAGTGTTCCGCCACGTAGCCGAAGCGTTGTTTGAACTGGGCGGGCGTCATCTTCACCAAAGATGCCAACGCCGCGAGTTGTTTGGGCGTGCTTAAATCGTCCCGATCCAGCCGGATCATGTAACGGCGCGCACATTCGTAGGCTTCACCGTCGACATTCACTTTGCGCACCTGCATCCGGCCCGTATGCGGATTGAGCATCTTGTCGAAAGGCAAGGGAACCATCCGGCCGTCCACGAAACTGATGATGGCCCCGTAGAGGGTCGAATCGGTGGAGCCGAGAAATTTCACTGCGCCGTAACCGAGGTTGCGGGTGTAATCCGTGTCGAACGGGATGGGGTTCGCGCAGCGCAGTTCATAGCCCAGATCCTTATCGACCAGCGTCATCTTGATGCCGAGCACCTCCAGTCGCGTGGTCAGGAGATCTTTCATCAAACGCCCAAACTCAATTTCCCCGAGCCGCAGATGCCCGTGATCATCACGACTCACCTTGCCATAGCGATCCAGGTGCCCGCCCGGCACCGCCTGGATCAAACCCTTTTCGCCCACGGCCTCGATCAAGCCCTCTGCCAACACCACGATGCCGTAAGGGGAATTGTCGACCCGCCGTTTCAGAATGGATCCGATGATAATGTCGCAGATTTCATCCAGCGTGACGGGGCGTCCGCGGAACTCCTCCGGAATGATGGTGAGAGTGGCGGCGGCGGATTTGCCGATGCCCAGGGCGAGATGTCCGGCCGCCCGCCCCATGCTGACAATGAGATACCAGCGGGAGGTGGTTTTGGCATCTTCAGCCAGGTTGCGTACGACATACGTGCCCAGGTGCCGGGCCGTTTCAAAGCCGAAGGTCGGGGTGGAGCCCGGCAGCGGCAGGTCGTTGTCGATGGTCTTGGGCACATGCGCCACGCGGATGGCGCCGGCGGCTTTCTGGTAAACGTGACTGGCGGAGAAGGCCGTATCGTCGCCCCCGATCGTCACCAACGCCTTGACGCCCAGCTTTCGGAACACGCCCAGCACGTTCTTCATGCTTTGCTCAGACTTGGTGGGGTTGGTGCGCGAGGTGCCCAGAATGGAGCCGCCGCGCGAATTGACGCCGGTGACATCATCGATGCCCAACGACACCCGGTGGGTGCTGTCGCCCAGGGCCAACCACTTGAATCCGTCGCGGAAACCGATCACGTCAAAGCGTTGCTTTACCCCTTCAATCGTCGCCGAACTAATCACGCCGTTGATGCCCGGCGCGGGGCCGCCTCCCACCAGGATGCCCAACTTCGGTTTATTCCTTTTCGATGTCGATGCCATGGGGGGTTCAAGTAGCGGGAGCGGGGACAAATGTCGAGGAAGGAACTCAGCGAATGAGTTTCAAATAGCGGCCCAGCCAATAGCCAAACAGGAATTCGTCACCGGGCAACTCGGTGCCGCCCCCGTCGCCCCCATCCAGCAGCAAGGTCTGGGTGTTGAGTCGGGTGATGGGCCGCTCCCCCGGCGGCAGCAGCTCCGCCGACTGGCGCCCATAAAAATTCCGCGGCAGAGGGGTTAGATCCAGGCGATGCGAGTTCTGGATGCGCCAGGTGATGGTGTCCAGCGGCCAGCCCTGCAGGGTCCAGACGGCCCCAGCGACATCACAGGCCCGGCCCCCGCCACAGGCCGAATAAATAAAGTTCCAGATGGGAAATTTTTCGGCTGCCTCGAATCGCCAATGATCCTGGATGGCATCGGCGTAGAGGCGACGGAGTTTCTGTGTGAACGCGAACCGGTAGAGGACCCAATAGTTGACAAAAGACAGTTCATCGTCCGAATGGTTCCATTCATCGCCCATATTGTTGCCCTGATGGATTTGGTCCGGAGTGTAGGCGATGAGCTTCATGGAGCTCAAAATGTTGGTGAGGTAGCCGTGCCGCGCAAACAGTTCATAGGCCTTGTCGCGGTAGAGCGCCCGGCCCGTCATTGCCCAGCCCAATTGCAATCCCGCAATGATCTCGGCGCTGTTCAAGCGTCGATCCCCTACCGAAGGCGGATAATGGTTTACATATTCAGGATTCCAACGGCCCCAGAGCGTCGGCTTCCCGTCCACGTCGACCAGATAAAGAGCATGTTGCAGGATGTGATCGAGGATCGCGGTATAGTTGTCCGCCAGACGCCGGCGTTCCGCCGGATTGTTGGCCACCAATTCCCATAACAACGCGTGAGCAAACGTGTGCGAAGTGAATTCGTCGCTGCTGGTATGGCCTTTCCATTCCCAGTCGTCGCCAGGCCAGTCTCGCCAACGGTCCGGGTCCGAGTACTTGAAGCCCTTCCGTTCAAAAGTGCGCGCAAAGAAGCCGTTGGTGCCGCCAAACTCCCGGAGCCGCTGCAAAGCGTCGAAGATCTCCCAGGCATTGGAGCGGGCGGACGCGTTGCCGGTGGCCGCGTATCGAAACACCTGGCTGGCCAGATAATAGCAACTCCAACCCCCATCGTTGTCCGTGTCCACAATCTCGCTGCTCGTCACCTCCCCGGGCACGGGCAGACGCCGCTCTCCCGCCAAACCGAATCGGATATGACGGGAACGCATCCGCCGATCGAACCAGTCGGCTTTCGCCGCCAGAGTGGTGGGCTTGAGCTCGATCCGGGTTAAACCCGTCCGCGTGAGGACCAACACGCTGCCGTCGGCTTGTGCTTCTGCTTTCAGATCAACAACCACATCGTCCGGCAGCCATCGTTTGGATGCGTAATAGCGCAGGCCGCCCGGGCCTTCCGGCAAGGCCGGCCCGGCTCCGGTGCTTGGACCCGGCGGTCGCTGCAAAAAGACCCCGCGTGTCGTTCCTGCCCAGAGTCCGCCCGTCACCGGCGCCAGGCAGGTGAGATGGGCGACCGGCAATTTTTCCTGGCGCGCCGTGCTGATCGCTCCGGTGCGGAGGCTTATTCCATAGTAACCTTTCTGGGTGCCTAACAGCAGTTCTTCCCCGCGGAAGGCCAATGCGGTTAGCTCGGAACCGTAATGGAACGCCCTGCTTACTCCATTGCTCAATCGATAAATGATGTCCGGTGTGAGCCCGAAGAACTCCTCGCCGTGCGCGAACCACCTGACTGGGGTCAGGGAAATATCGGTCACCATTCGTGGCGGACTTCCTGCGCGAAACAACATTGCCGTCTGCGTCCCGCCGGCCAGCACCGAACCGTCCTCCGCTACCGCCAACGTCGAAAATCCGCGCGCGGGCAGATGGCCAAGGGGCCGCCCGCTGTCCCCGTTGGACAACCAACGGTCCTCGAACAAGTAATATAGCCAGCCACGCCCCAGCGTGATGTCTTTGGCCAACAATCCGGTCAAAGGCCGAAAGCTGCGATCCAACGTCAGGGTGTCCCCATAAACCCGCGCCACCCCGCGATCAGTCAGGACATAAATTGCTCCGTCCCGATCGATTTCCAGCCGGCGAAACTCCGCCTTGCTCAGCGCGGCATCCATCCGGAACCGCACGGATTGATCCTGGAGAAAGGGGCGGTCTGTGAAGGCGGCGTGAGCGCCGCGGGCGCACGGAGCGTCGGCGAGAGTGAGGACAACGACACTCAGGAGGGGGATGGCCATTTGCATGCGGCGAGATTAATTGGTTGTCACGAGAATACCCATCCCTGGTTGCGGCGGCGGCCGCCGCCAGAGCAGCTGTGCTCCGGTTGTGATTATTTCTGTTTGAGAATCGCCCCTGGCCCCAAGTCTTTGCGGTCCCGGCGCAGGCTGGCGGCGCG
>Ga0247664_1000333_pt1 | contig 11773 bp, 22 predicted proteins | sample CNK05_metaG_FD_182715 | JGI IMG/M metagenome (GOLD analysis project Ga0247664, IMG submission 182715) | Soil microbial communities from Purdue University Martell Research Forest, Indiana, United States - CNK05 | ecosystem: Environmental > Terrestrial > Soil > Temperate forest > Bulk soil...
TCCGAAGGAAACGGGGGCATTCTGCATTCTCGCCTGGCTGATCTTTTCAACGGTAATTCACTGTTGGCGTGGGCTCAGCGCCCGGGTCGTGTTTTTGCTCAGCCTGATCGGGAATGTCGTGGTGGGCCGTTCACATCGCAATAGCCCAGTTGCGAAACCAGCGTGGCGAAGCTTTCCACGTGAGATCCAAGAGGCCCCACGTGCAAATGCTGCAAGTCCGCGGAACGCGGATGGAAACGAACTGTCATAGTGTCATTCCTTTCAATGGTTAAGGTTGAAGCGGAAATGACACCCGGATAATGCCGAGTAAAAGGTGGGATTTCTTAAAAACTTAGGAATCTCTCCTTTTTTCTTTGTCTAACTCGGCATTATTCGAATGCCATCTCCGTCTGAACCTGATAGGCAGTGGGCTTGTGAAGAAGCTTTCGATGATTTCTCTCTGTGTTGTGGTTGCGTGTGGCAGTCTAAGCGCGCAGACGAATGTCTGGCAACCGTCGCCAGGACACACGCAAGTGCCGATTTGGCCGGGAGCGGTTCCTGACGTGCAGCCGGTCCCGGGACCGGAGGCGGTGTTGTCCAAGAGTCCGGACCCCGCTTCACGCGAGTGGGTCGTTGCCGGCAAACCGTTCGTCTTTGTGGTCAATGTCTCCCAGCCGACGATGACGGTCTATCCACCCAAGGGAACCAATACGGGCGTGGCGGTCGTTGTATTTCCCGGCGGAGGTTACAATGCGCTGGCCGTGGACCTGGAAGGCACTGAAATCTGTGATTGGCTCACGTCCCGAGGAATCACGGCGGTGCTCTTGAAATACCGGGTGCCAACTCCGAAAGTGGGGCGATATAAAGAGTCGCTTCAGGCCCTCCAGGATGCGCAGAGGACTCTCAGTCTCGTCCGATCCAACGCCTCAAAGTGGCATGTTGATTCGCGCAAGATCGGGGTTATTGGTTTCTCAGCCGGAGGACATTTAGTTGCAGCCGCGAGCACGCGCTTTGACAAGCGTTCCTATTCGCCGGTCGATGCGGCGGATCAAGTAAGCTGCCGCCCGGATTTTGCGATCGCACTTTATCCAGGCCACCTTTCTCCCTGGTATGCGGACGATCCGAAAGCGTGGACAAACATAGACAAATTAGGGTTCAATCCCAACATTACAGTCACCAGCAATACGCCGCCGACCTTTTTGCTACATGCCCAGAACGACCCGGTCGACGATGTCAGGAATTCTATGGCTTACTCCCTCGCGCTGAGGAACGCCAAGGTTCCCGTCGAACTGCATTTGTATGCGGAGGGCGGACACGCCTTTGGGCTTCGGCACACGAAGTTCCCGATTAGCCGATGGCCTCAGTTGGTGGAGGCGTGGCTCAGGACGATTGGAATGATTTCGGATAAAGGTAGTCAGTTCTGCTCACGGTCAAACTAACCATCTCAAGCCCGTCGGATCATGCCGAGCTGAAAAATGAAAAACGGGGCGATTCGTTCGAAATTTGAACAATCGCCCCCGCAAACTCGGCACTATTCGTCACGCGACCGAACGAGCCATCGGTGCGCTTTGCCGCACAAGGAATGCGCCCTGCGGAGTTTTACAGCGGCTGAATTTCACGATCATTTGATGAATTGAATCGCCGTTCCTGCCACGATTCCCCCAGTGCAAATGATCAAGAAAAGCGAGATGAGAAGCAAACAATTCAGAATGAACGTTGTCATGCCCAGGGCGGCTCGCCGGTAGCGCGGCCAATTCCTAGCCCGCCATTCCAGCAAAACAAGTCCAAGGACAACGGCACTAGCCAGATAGATCCAATTGTCAGAAATGATATCCGAAATCCCCAAGTTAACGCGAGAGAACTTTGGAAAAGGAGTGCCGCCAGCACGCGCACTTAGCTCCTTCAACTTGGGAACGCAAAACGCCAGGGCGAGTTCCCAAAGGAAAACAGCGGGCCCAACAAAAATGACGGCCTTGAGATAGGTCGCCCAGCCAGGTTCGATACTGGTGTTTGGAACTGAGGGATTCATAGATGCAGTAAGGTAATCATTCGGAATTCCCGCTATCGTGAGAACGGAATGCTTAATCCGTGCGCTGATGCCCACCGTTTTAGCAACTTTCTTGTATTCCTGGTTGAGGGCAATGGCTTCTCCCATCCGAGCGACGGCGGTTTCGAATGCTTGGTGCGCCATCGCGCCAGAATTGGTCTGCCGTTCTACGTCTTCCCGCAAGTGGTTTTCCAGTTCGTCGAGCAAATCGCCGTTCTTAAGCCCAGCTGCCGCCATCTGCCGCCGCCACTCGCCGATGGATTGTTCGAGATTAAACACTCTGTTCCTTCCAGAGTCCCCGAAGCACGGCAGAGATCGCCGTCCATTGTTCGCGCTTTTCCTTGAGGGCCTGACGGCCGTTTTTCTTGAGCGAGTAGTATTTTCGCTTGCGCCCGTTTTCAACCTGCACCCAGTGCGATCGGATCCAATCATTGGCCTCCATCCGGTGAAGCACCGGGTAGAGCATTCCGTCTGTCCAATTGATTTTGGCTCCCGAGAGCCGCTTGACCTCCTGAATTAACTCGTATCCGTAACTTTCGCCTTTGGAGAGTAGGGACAGAATGAGTGGCTCGGTCGAAGCGGCAACCAGTTCCTTCTCGATCATGTCAAGAAGATACATGGCAGCACTATGTAGTCAACCAGGAATTTTCGAAGGAATCACTCATTTTTGTCTTCGTCACTCCGCATACTCAGAGGCTCTGGAGAAAGGCCAAGAGTTGCTCTGGTGGACGATAGCGGCCGTTACGTCCCTTGAAGGGGGTTGTCTTGGCCAGCGCTGATTCCTTCAAATCCAGCTTGGAATTGCCCCGCAACGGCACGATCCAGGTTTCTCCGCTTCTGCACTCTTCGACATGCAGATAGCAGTCAGGATAGGTATTACTCATGCTCTCCTTTCAGACCTTGTTCGCGTAGTTCGCGACGAGGTATTGGTAAATTTCGGTCTGCTCCGCCTCGCGCTCGAAAGCGGAGGTCCAGCGGGCCTGGAGCCTGCATAGGAGCCGATAGCCGCGGCTCCATTGTCCGCTATGATAGTGGGCCAGGAACACGGCCAGCTCCAGATAGTCGGCCTTGCGAATTTTTCTCATAGGTCAAAAGAAAAAACCCGCGACCTTTCGATCACGGGGCGGGTGGATTGTCGGTTGGTTAATTAGTTTAGTTTAGTTAGCGGGGCTTGGATAGCGGCCGATCCTGCGCCCGCGCGGGGAATTTAGCGGGACAAGTCGCAGCGATCTGCAGCTCGCAGCACAGCGGCGCGCTTTCGTGCCGCGGAAACCACCAGGGCCGCGGCACGGCAAGGGCGGTTGCAACGTGGAGCGGATCTCGTGTCTACTCAACATGGGGTCTTCGACATTTTCCTCGTCCCACGACTCCCCGCCCTTACTCGCCACGCTCCCGCGATTTGGTCGGCCAACGCTTCCAGTTCGTTGATGTTCATTGTGTCCTTCAGATACGACCCAGGTAGAGCGAAATGGTTTCCTGCGGCCATGCCGATCCCGATACCCGGGCGGCATGGCAAATCTGGTGAGGGCGGACCACGGCCGTTTCGGCTTTCAGCTCGGCCAGGCGGACGACCGCAATGTCCACCTGGCCTTTCGATTGAGCCAGATCCCGGGCGAGCATGGCGGCAGAGCGGCGATCCATCTGCGCGATCAGCTCTCGCCTCGGGTCCGGCGGGATGCGCCGGCTCACGGCCTTTCCTCGCGCTCTTGGACAGCAAGGGTTTTGGCCTGGCAGTCTTTCAGGTGTGAAAACGCCCGGCCATTCAGCGGATGCAGGACCGTAGTGCCTCGCCGTGTGGTTCCAGTATATGGTCGGAGCGCAGTCGGATGCCCGCAATGTTCGACCCGGGCGCCCGACACGTGGATCCATTCAGCGCCGCAAGTGGCACCAGTCGGGCCCGTCCGGCGTGTCCAGGGGTTTGGTGGTTTCATAAGTCCGGGTTCTCAGCGAATTTGATGCTATCGGGCTGCATCGCCTCCGCGGCCGCGAGCCTCATAGCCGTGCAATCGTCGCAGGCCCATTGCTCCAGGTTTTTGGGCAGGAAGTAGCACGGGCAGCCCACACAGCGCCGCGCTTTGTCGCAGGCCCCTAGGACTGCCCGGTATTCCCGCGATTCGAGCTGTGGCGCGCCCACGCTATGGCTCTGGCTCGCGCACGGGCCCAGGCGCAGCGCGCCGGCCGGACCGACGAAGAATTTATCCTTGTGGCCTGGCTTCCCCCAGGTTGTGTATTTTCTAGTTGTGCTTTGCTCCTGGCGAAAGCCAAGCACGCCCAGGCCCCTTTCGAGGCGCTCTTTATAGGTCATAGTGGCAGTTGTGCGATCACGCCGCAGGCGATCCGGCCCACTACGTAGATCGCGAAGCAAACGATGATGAGTTTCATGGTTAGTTCATCGCGACCAGGCGCCGGACCAGGCGATCGTTGCGGTAGTAACATCGGCCGCCATGAAGCTCGGCTCGAACGGTATTGCTTTCCTCGATCAGGATCTCGGCGGTTTTCGGGCCGATGGGCACGCCAGGCTTTTTGCACAGAACCAGGCGGAAACGCGCCGGCCCCTCGATTATGTGGACTTTCATTGGTTCTTCTCCTTCTCTGCCGCAATGATGCACTGCGCGAACTCTGCGGCTGTGAGGCTCGCGCTCAGGCCGCCGGCATGCACGCGCACGATGGGCTTGGTTTCTTCTTCCTTTCTCTCCACCCACACGCGGGCATACTGCTTGCCGTCCTCCGTGATTGGCCTTGTCATCCAGACGCGCTTGTAACGTCCGCTGGCCGTCAATTCCTCGACCAACTGTTTGCAGTAGGCGACGGCGTAGAATCTTTTGCAGTAAGGCAGTTTCATGGTTTCTTTCCCCCGTATTTTCGGCGCAATAACTCCAGGACTTCCGTCCGATGTAATGAGCAGGCCGCGCCGAGAACCTGGTCCTGCCGTGTCCACCTAAAAGTCGCGGGGTTGGAGCACAAGTCGCATTGATGCGCCACGCCCCAGGCCGTGACTTTGCCGCGCTGGCCTTTCATTGGCGCAAGCCTTCTCCTTGGGGCACCAGGCCGGCGGATCCAATAGTCCATTTCTGGGTTGTGCCCCAGAACTCGCCCTTGTCGTTGAAGTTCGCCGTCATGCTCCCGGCCGCGGCGGCGCGCCGCTCGCGCTCCAGGGCGGCCAGGACGTTCTTCTTGCGTTCGCTGGAAACCGTGGATCGCTGTTTGCGCCCATCAGCCAGGGTGTAAACAACATCCAAGCTGAAGCCTGGCCGGCCGCAGTTCGTCATGCCCTTATAGATCCGGCCGTCAACTGGATCGATTTGTGTTATGCCAATTTCATTCATGTTGGTTTCTCCGTTGGTTCGGTGTTGAGAAGCCCCGGCCAGGAATGGCCAGGGAAAGCAAAAGCCCCGCTGCCTTTCGACAACGGGGCGGATTAGGGTTGTGGGTTGTTTTAGCTTACCCCTCCACTTTGGCGATGGCGCTTCTAACAATCTCCCGGCATTCCTCAAGCTCCGGGGAAAGCATTCGCTCCTTTTTGATTCCCGGAAGGATTTGCCCGCGAGTGTCGGATTCAACGCCAAGCAAGTATCGGACGCGTTCCAATGTTCTGAGCAAATGCGGAGCAGAAACAATCAGGCGCATATCCGCCATTCCACGCTCATTGTCGCGTGGGCATGGCCCGGCGATTTGCCAAGACTCCGTAGCAGAATCGACAACTACCGCGCTGTTTTCATTCTCGTGGTCATCTACAATAATCCAAGGGTCAGGTGTGTGCTTTAGGCTCATATAGTTCCTTTCCACAGGTTGCCCTGCTCTCTGCCGTGAAGCGTTTCAGCCTCGCGGGCTATCATTCGCCTGGAATTGTGCCAGACGGCAGAGAGCAAGGTCCAGGATTTCAGTTTCAGGCATCCTGGCGGCCTCATCCGTGTTTTGCGTAACGGACGGCTTGGTTTTCTTGGCAGGGAAACCAGCAAAGACCACGGTTTCAATGCTTGTGCATGGTTCCTTTCTAGGTTTTTGATTCTTCGACTAGGAATTCCCTGCTCATCATTGGCATTCCGTTCGAATACCGCAGGAACTTGGCGAACGGCCCAACCCGAACGTGCATCGGCAGCGGATACTTGGCCAGACCAACCGCTGCGAGCCATTTCTCGACTGCCTTCGCCGACGTTTCCGCATAGACCGTTTCCCAATCTGGCCGGGCGCGCGTCTCGCCTTCTGCGGCATGCTGGACAAGCCAAGGGATTTCGCGATCAAGCAGGCTCATGGTAGTTGGGCGATCACGCAGCAGGCGATGCGCCCGATGACATAGATGATGATGCAGGTTCCGATGAGTTTCATGATGGTTTCTCCGTTGGTTGGTTTTCTGGTGTTCTGTGAAATTGGATAGTCGGAGAAAAAAGAGGCCGCCCCGATGATGCTATGTGGTCGCGCATCACACAGGGCAGCCCCGTGAAGTTTTAGCCGGCCGCCATTTCAGGCGCCGGCCGCCAATCTAGCCGCGGTCCGGATCTCGTCCGGATCGGTGCGTGGTCGCGCCCAGGATGCTGGCGACGCAGCTAACGACTGGGCGGATTTGCGATTGGCTTTACGCAGGGTGCTACGGGTGAGACTAACTCGGCTGACCTTTTTCAACGGTGATCTAGGCACCAGGCCGCCACAGCCCGGGCAAAAAGCGTTTCAGGATCACACTCGCGTCCGATCATGGCCGCCTTTCGGCGGATCTAAGTCGGGGCAATTCCGGTGGACAAGATTTCTCACTCGCTCCCTTCCGACACAGCTTAAGGCGCGAAAACACCCCTGGCCGTGTCGTTTTACGTCGGCGTTGCACCCGCACTGGCCACTGGCGCGCGGCATGTCCACGGGTTGAAGCTAACCCTTTTCGGGCGGGAAACCGTTGGGCGGCGTTTGGAGTAAGCCGCGTTTCCCCGCTTGACCGTGTGACAATGCGCCGCGCCCGAATGGCACTGGCAAACACAATCCGGTCCGATCCGCTTGCGCGTTTCGGTGCGTCGCGCTCCGCCTTTCAGCGTGGCGACAATGGCTCAAGAACCGCACACAACCCGCCCAGGGGGCATTTCCCCCAGGAAAGCTAGTGCAACCCTTTACCCGTTCGAGCCGAGATAAACTCAACCCGCAGAATCCGTCCGAATCTCTCCGGCCGGCCAGATGGACACACTTACCAAGTGTGGCCGTCTGGCAGTCCGCGAAAAAAAAGAGGACGGGCAGGAACATCCAATTCCCTGCCCGATCCCGTGTTTGCGATTGCTACACAGTCAACGGCGCGCCGTTGGCACTCGCGGCAGTCAACGCTTGCGAGTGCAACGTTGAACCATCGGCCGCCGGGCTGCCGCTACGCGTGATCTTGACTTCGCCGCTCTTGCGGACCCGCACTCCGTAGGCGCCGCGCCGGGCAGGCTTGCGGGCAGGCTTGCGTCCGGCGGCGCGCTTGGCATCCAAGGCAACCGTTTCGCCTTGCGCAATGCCGAGAGCGGTCTGCCGCTCGACAAACGTAGCCAGTGCTTCCGACTCCGCCGCGGCCATGTTCGCCACGATCTTGCGCGCCTTGGCCAAGCCAAGTCCGCCAGTGCCGGCCGTTTTGTCCGATCCAACGTTCAAAACGGCAAGGTCCGCAGGCTTGAGGGCATTGAATGCCGTAACCAAGCCTGCCCGGATCTTGCGGCTGACAGCCTTGGCGCCGTCACGCGTGATGCTGGCGATATACGCTCGCAAGTTGTGCAACCAAGCGACGGCCTCAACTGCCTGCCCACAATCCGCTTTCTGGTTACGAATAACACGGATCGTGTCATCTTTCGCCTTGGCGGTCCGCAGATTGTCGGAAAGAACCCGAACAACCGATCCATCCACTGTCAACTTGCCAGCATAGGCCGTCACGACGGAAGCAACTGCCGCCTCAAGCGCACCTTGCTTCGGCGTATCATACTTGACCCCGCCCGTTGCCGGATGCCCGGACTCTACCGCAGAGCGCAACCGATCAACTGTCAACGTCACGGAGCCGATACGGTTGCCAGCACTGAGCATGCTATGTGCAATCGCGATTAGCTGTGTTTGTGTGATCTTCATAGGAACCTCAACACAGCCTGTCCTAAGGACAACCAACGGCGCCCAGTGCCAGAGCATGCCCAAACGAGCATGACCAGCTACCAAGACTTGACCGGGCAGCCTGCCCTCTGCAAAGGGGCAAACCGCCCGGATTCGCGTATGCGAACCGCCAGCAACCGAATACCAAAGAACAGACTGAACCGCCATTGCACCACACCTATACAGGGTGTCAATCTGTTGGCGGACTTTGCTTGCACTATTGCAAGCGTTGCTGGCGCCTGCCTGCGTGACTAACGGGACGATGGGGAAGCATGGAATTGAGTCGCGCTTTCTTTCGGTGTTCTTGGCGCCGGGTTGCTTCTAATAATTAGGGGGAAAAATTCGAACAATGGCAAGCTAAAACTGTTGCCAAGGACAGGCAATCCAAACGCAAGCCATTGGACCGCAGGACACTAAAAGGAACATCCCGATCCATTTGCCTGCCCCGATTCCCAGCCGATTCCAGCCCGGTTCCAGCCCCTTGTCAGTGGCCTTGCAAGCCGGGGCGGGGGGTGCTCCCGGATTGCGTCCCCTCCGACCCCAAAAGCCGCTGTCGCGTAACGAGTCAGTGCGCCTTTTTGGGCGTCTTTTAGTATGTATATACAAACATCTCTTTGTCAGTTGTCGGGACGTGGCAATCCCCGGCCGATTGTGAGTTGCCGCTCTCTGTCAATCGCCCGCAACGTGTGATTGCCGGTGGCCGGCAATTTCGCGTCCGATGCGGACTCCGTCGATGCAAGCGGGTCGGACCCACGACCAGTTTCCCTTTGGGGGTTTTTGGCCGAGGGGTGCGCCGTGACTAGCCGGCTGCGTCCTGAGCGCATTGCAATCACGGGCAGCACTGCAAAGCACGCGCTGTGTTCCCCAGCCGCGTTCAGTGACTCCAAGGGGCTGGGGTTGGCAAATTCGTTATACGCGTTTGGCCCGGTCTAACTCGACGCCGTATCATCAGTTTTCGGGCGTAATCATGGCGAAATTGTCCGCCGAAAAAGTTCAATCATACGGTCCGCTTCGCGACTTGCGCCGTCGAAAGACCGATTGACTCCTTTGCTGGTAGCCGCCATGGGCTTCCGGGCGCGGCGAAGTTCAACAGGGAAGGCCGGTTATCAAATAGAACCAATTGCCGGCCAGTGGCAATTTCTCATTGGCAGAGTGGCTTCTTCGATCACTGCAAATCTCGCGGCAACTCCGCAGGAGGCGTCGCGAACGCGGATCCTTGCGGTCCGGTCCCTTTCTCCATTCGCTCATCAAAGTCGCCCAGCGGGACGCTGGCGAGCGCCGCGGGCCCACTCTAAGCGGATCCAGAGTTCCGTTCCTCACAGAAAGAGCCGGGGGGTAAGAGGGGCCGCCCACACTCAGTTCCGGACCGTATCCCTACGCAGTTGCTCCAATCCGGATCCTCCTTGGCCCTCTCTGTGGCAGAGCCGCCCCCGGCTCTGTCCCCCACGCAATCTTCCCCATCGACAGGGTTCGTCAGATCCTAACACAACTCGACCGACCGACCCCTCTTCATCAGTTGCGCAAACTCTGTGGCCGGCGCACCGCCGTCGTCTTGGCTCACTTATCCCAGGCCGCAGAAGTCATTCATGGCCCCGCCGGCTTACCACCTTAAAGCCCCGTTCCCGTTTTCCCGCCCTATAGACCCTTAGGGTAACGGAAACGGGTAACGCTCCCCTGTTCATCTTTACTCATGGAATAAAAACGCCGGCCGGCGCTATGGCGGGGACACAACGAGACCGCCTGAGCGCTTGCGGAGCCCAGAACGCCGGCCGGGTTTGAAAGCAGCGCACGCCCCGCCGCAGTTTCGTGCGGTCAATCGGCGGACGGCAAGCTACTCCGACCCTCAAGAGTGTCCCGCTGCGCCACGCTTAGGCTTGAAGGGTCGGGGGATTTTAGCTACGTGCTGCTCATAGTACACGCGGATCAGGTACTTCACCATGTCGGTCTGCGTGCAATTGGCGGCCCGGGCATTAGCCTCCAGCATGGTCTTGGTCTCACTATCCAGTCTAAACGCAGTCATCCGGCTGGGCGATGCCTCCGGTTCGGCGTCCTTGGCTGGAATTTTCAAATCCATAAGGCGCGAGGATATTCCGCTCGGTCCTGGGCGTCAAGACTAGCATGCTTTACAAGCTATTACGACCTGCCTCCCACAGCAAGCTCGGCGGAGTTTGCGCAGTCTGAAACACATCGGCATGGCATGTGATCAAGAACACGAGCCACACAAAAAAACGTTGCAAAAAAGCTAAATTGTGTCAAAAAGCGTCCCGTCAGCCAAAGAGAAAATGGAGCCACATATGGAGAAAAAACGCGTCAATGTTAAGAAAATCTCGGTAAGAGGTGCTTCAGCAGAATCGGCAGCCAAGTGCGCAGCCAGGGCCGCTAAATGTGCAGCCAGAGCAGCCAAATGCGCAGCGAGGGCGGTCAAATGCGCGGCGACGGCCACCGCAGCAAAGTGTGCGGCCATTGCGGCCGGGTGTGCGGCCACTGCGGCAAAATGTGCGGCCACCGCGGCGAAAGGATAAATCGGCACGTTAGTTTCAAAGTTGCGGCGTCCGGACACGCACGCTAGACTTCTCACAGGCTGCACGGCGATGAATGTTCCGAGCCTTGGGGTTGGACTCCAGTTCAACCCGGAGCTAATTGGGTGGTTTCCATTTCTAGACCAACCTCTCGATGCTCTGGAGATCTTGTTCGACGGAGTCATGGCGCCTCTTGACGGCCCGGGCCTACTGTTGCCCCAAGTTGCTACTATCCTACAGGAGGCCGCCATCAAGTTTCCCATCATCGGGCATTCTAACTATGGGGGAGATTTTGGCTTCGACGATCTGAAGAGCACCTCGGCCGTGCAACGGCACGTCCCGCTGGCGAAGCAGTTCAACGTCCCGTGGGTAGCGAATCATTGCTTTTACAGCGATGCATCTTGGTCCGACGTATGGAGTAGTCCACTGCAGTTTTCGCAAGCCGAAGTCGTTCGCATTGCCGCACGGGCACGCGCGCTCCAAGAGCTCTATGGGGTTCCGCTTGGCCACGAAAACGCGGCCTATTATCGGACCTGTCCGGGCAGCGAGATGCCAGAAGAGGAATTCCTTGCGAAAACCTTGGAACTCTCCGGGACCTATTTGCACCTCGACTTGCACAACCTCTACGCAAACGAACTCAATCACGGGCCAAGCGGCTATTCGGCTCAGCGCTTTCTTTCCACCATTCCGCTTGACCGAGTTATTTCCATTCACATGGCGGGGGGACGCTGGATTGAAAGCCAGTACCACGACCTGCACGACACGCAGGTTGCCGAGGCGGTGTGGGACTTGTTGGGCGATGTCCTGTTGAAATGCCGTCCTGGTGCCGTCATCCTGGAATACGAAACACAGGCACTTCACGTCAACGAAGAGACCCTGGACTGCGAGCGCACGATTGACTTGATTCTAGCCGATCTTGAGCGGGCCCGACGATCGTGGGATCACGCATATGGGGCCGCCAGCCGTCGCACTACACGAAAAGGACTCAACTAATGGATGCCAGATTGGTCTGGCGCACCTGGAGACGCATTCTCACCAACGACAGTCTGGTCGAGTGGGTCCTCCATGCCAAGCAGTCCAATGCCACCGTCACTATGGGTCTTACGCCGGAAGAGGTCGCAATCGTGGCTGACTACGCGAA
>Ga0247664_1000334_pt1 | contig 11769 bp, 14 predicted proteins | sample CNK05_metaG_FD_182715 | JGI IMG/M metagenome (GOLD analysis project Ga0247664, IMG submission 182715) | Soil microbial communities from Purdue University Martell Research Forest, Indiana, United States - CNK05 | ecosystem: Environmental > Terrestrial > Soil > Temperate forest > Bulk soil...
TTGCCCTTCTTCGGCTTGGACGAGAGGGACTTCTCGGCCGGGTCCTTCTCCGGGTCGGCCTCGGGGTCGGCCTCGGGGTCGGCCTCCGGGTCGTCCTCGGGGTCACCCTCGGCCTCGGCGTCCGGGTCGGGGATGTCGGAGAGCGCGGCGTCCACGTCTGCGATCGCCGCCTCCTGCTGCTCGGCGACGGCCTTGACGGCGGCGTCGGCGGCGAAGTAGGACTCGCGAAGAGTGGTCAGCGCGTCGAGGTCCGGCGAGCCGGAACCACGGAGGGAGTGGAGGTGACGGGCGATGACATCGCGGGCCTGAGTGAGTTCGGACAGCGAGAGAGTCTCTCCCGCGCCAACCCGCCCCAGGATGCTGAGAGCCTGCTGGAGATCCATGGTGGACTTCTTTCGCGTCTGGAGTGAATCAGGGACGCGGTGCCCACCGCCAGTTCGCTCTACACAGAGCCGATTAGACCGAAGGGTAGCCCTGGATTGGCGGTCCCGCTACTCTTCGGGAGAATCTTCTGGAACCGGGACATCCGTGAGAGCCTCTTCGGCGACCAGAGCGACCGCCTTTTCGATCCGCTTCAGGCTTGCCATGACGTCCTCCAGGCTGACCGTCTCCGCTGGCTTGTCCCCCTCCGCGGGGAAGGGGTTGTCCTCGAAGTGATCGCCGCACTCAGCACAGAAACCGCCCTCCGGGTTCAGGACGTGGACGTGCTCCGGGCCGGTCAGGATCTGCGCGTCGCCGCCCGCGCTGGCCGCGACCGGCCACGCAGGGGTCGGGACGAGGTGGAGGCCGACCAGCGTGCGGCCACGCCCAGCGGGCCACAGTTCCACGCTCGGGGCAGACGCGGCGGCACGGAGCAGGGCGTCCCGGTCCACACCGGGCATCACGACGCCGCTGATGGCGAGGCCGAGGGGAGTCTCCCAGGCACGGACCATCGCGAAGATCGTGTTCGCGTCGTCGCGGTGCCGGTTCACCTCCAGCGCACCCACGCCCTGACGGGCGAGTGCCGGGTCGATGTGCCGACCACCGAGGGTGAGCGCACCCGGCTGGAACGTGGTGCCGTCGGACAGCGTGATCAATTGCCCCGTGTGGAAGCCCTTGTGCTGGCGGTCCACGTCGCCGGGGTACTGGAAGCACGCACCCATGTCACTCCGGTGACACACGCCCTTCGGCGCGGCGATGCCGTAGATGCGGCGGAGACCGTTGGCGTCCTCGTCGCCGACGGAGAGTGGCACCAACTTCTTCGGCTTGAAGTCTGCGAAGTACTCAGCCGGAAGGGCCGACGAGCCAGCCGCAGCGGTGACCGCCTCGATGTCGTCCCCGGTGAGGGCCTCGGGCCGGACGGCGGTCTCCATGCCGTCGACCCGCTCGAGGGCGCTGATGGAGCCGACCACCACGCCGTCGTGGTCGTTGTTGTCCGGGTCCCAGATGATCGGGATGGGGAGCAGGTCGTCGTCCCACTGGAGCGATCCGTACTTCAGCGTACGGACGTCGCCGGTGTAGATGCCCTCGAACGTGACTGGGCCGGACACGCCGTAGCCGTCCTCGTCCAGGGTGAGGCGAGCGTTGCTGAACGCCGCCGTGTCGACGATCGCGACGTGGCGCGGACGGATCTCGGCGTTGAGGTAGATCTCGTTCGCCTCCGCCATCTTCGCCGCCATCGTCTCCTCGTCGTCATCCGGGCTGGGCTCCAGCGCGGCCAACTTCTCGGCCACCTCCGGGTGGAGGTCGTGCTTGATGGACACCGCCACCGCACCCTCACGGAGGAGTTCCTGCACGCGGGCCACCAGAGCCTGGGTGCGGGGGTCCTCGGACAGGGACAGGGTGCCCGTGCCGATGATGCCTGCGGTCTTCTTCTCGTCAGCCACGGGGGGCTCCTCTGTCTCTTCGGTGGTCCAGCCGTCCGGAAGATCGACATCACACTTGAGGGCGCTCCTCCGCTTCTTGATGTGCGCCTTGGCCTTGGCCGGGTCACTCGCCCGGCCGATGGCCTGGATCGCGTTCTTCAGGTCAGAGCAGTCGCCGATCGGGAAGGACCCGTCGGGCAGCGCCCTGCCGTCCTTCGCCATCGCCTTCCGGGCCTCGGGGGAGTAGTCCTTGAAGTCCACGCCGTCCTCCTCCTTGTCGTTCCGGCGCTCCTTGCGCTCGGGGCGCGTACCGTCCGCATCGAAGGGGCAGTCGGGCCAGTCCTCGTACTTCTCGACGATCCGCTTGTAGATCGCGCAGATCTTGCTCTTGATCGCCTGCTTCTCAGACGAGGACGCACCCGTCATCCTGTCGATACCGTGCCCCCCGGACACGGCCGACATTCCACGGGGAACGATGTGCAAGCCACCGTCCCCCACGTCGGTGTAAGGGAGTTTGTACGCCTGTCGGGTGTTGAGGTCCTGCGAGGTGTCGATGAAGAAGAACGCCTGACTGAGTTTTGAAGTGTCGAGCGATCCATCGTCCTTCGTGGCCCACTCGAACACCCGGTTCGTTGCAGCCTCGCCGTCCCACGGCTCGTCACGACCACCGATGGGGAGTTCGAGGCTGCCGCCGACCTTGAACTCGCCGGCGTCCATCTCCAGCCACTCCATCAACGCCCTCAGGGAGCGCGGGCCGGGGAGCCTGCCCTGCTTCAGACGGCTGAACGCGGCCTGATGGATGCCTACTTCCTCTGCAACCTCGCTCCAGGAAAGTGGGACGCCGGACCCTCGCGTCTCACGGGCGTCCTCGAGGGCTGCAAGAAGAGCGTAGGCGTCCATACGACGCAGGGTAGGGTCAATCGGGGGTGTTTGCAAGCCCTTGCAGAAGATTTGCCAGTACGTCGTCCCTCAGGGGGACCGGATCTGTGCTGTCCAGCGTTGCCAGCACATGCTCGGTCAACCCGTCCACGAAGTTGTCCCCCGCACAGGACCGTGGACCGAGAAACAGGAGGCTGTCGGACACCACCGAGGCCACATCCAGCCCCGCGCTCTCGAGCGCCTGGAGTCCCAGGTGGGCAGGCACCGCGTCGTTGGTCATGTTGGACGGCAGGGAGTCTCTCAGAGCCCTGTGCGTGCGAGCCTTGGCTCCCACCCGGTCCCGCGCCCGGAACGTGGCGACGTCGATCTTGCCGCGCCATTCCGCGATGACGGTGGGGTCCAGATCCTTCTGGTCAGCAGGGGCACCGCTCGGGTCTTCCCGGTCGGTGCGTGCCGCCCGCTGGCGAGGTGTCTCGGTGGTCGGGCTGTGAGCGCCCTCGCCCTGATTCGCTGGGTTGTCTACCCCGATGGTCTGGCGGCGTGCCCGCTCCTCCTCGGACGGAGCGGCGTGCGACGGGATGTCGAGCACCTCGCGGAGATAGTCGCCACTGACCTCGCCCCGGTCGTAGGCGTCCTTGACGTCCTGGACCGTGGACCGCTTGGCGAGCAGCAGGGTCGGGTCCGGCCTGACCTCGACCTCCACGTCCTCGAAGAGAGTGTTCAGCACGTCGGTCGCGACCTGCGCGACGATGTTGGCTGGCGGCTCGATGTGCGCCCGGTACGAGTTCTCCTCGACCTGGAAGGCGGTGGCCCGCGACTGCGCTGACAGCCCCAGCAGGATCTCAGGCGGGATGGGCAGGCCGTACGCCAGCCGGTGGATCATGGCCTCCATGCGGCCCTCGATGCGGGCGTCGTAGGGGAAGTCGGGCACGACCCACGACAGCCCGCCCATGCCCCGGCCACTCGCCATCGGCTCGACGAGTTCCTTCGCGCCGCGCAGGTGGACCGGCCCCACGTCGGTCGGGTCAAGCATCTTGGCCCGGAGCGACTTGTCCCACTCGTCCCAGAAGTCACCGCCCCCTGCGAAGTTCAGGCCGTCGGCCGAACCGAGGATGCCGCGCATCCCCACCCGGTTCGCAGACTGAGCACGGCTCAGACGCTGGAGCCAGTCCATGTCGCAGAGGATCGACAGGACACCGAACAGCGGAGCGTCCGGCATCGATGGGTCGATGGGTGAGGGCCACAAGCCCCGGACGACGTGCTCCGACTCCTTGAACCAGGAGTTCTGGTCGGGGTGGATCACGGACAAGATGTGCCAGCAGTCGTCCTTGTAGACGTAGAACAACTCGCCCGCGACGTACAGGTTCGTCGTGACAAGCCGGACCATGCCGGTCGTCCAGCCGATGGACTTCAGCACCTCGGCAGAGGCCTTGCCGTGCGGGTTCTTCGTCTCACCCTTGCCGCCGGACACGACGGTGGTGCCGTCGGGTAGTTCCAGTTCCCAGTCTGCGGACCCGTCGACGAAGACGTCCCACTGCATCCGGGACATCTGGTCCGCGGCCCACCCGACGATGTAGCGGACCTCACCGACGGCCTCGGTCTCTACGACGGCAGCACCGTAGACGGCGGTCTTCGGTTGAGCCTGAGCAGCCGCAGCCGCCGCTCCGTAGGCTCCGTAGTAGCCCCACGCCTGAATCTGCTGATTCCGGACGAGGGTGGCAGGCGGTGAGTAGGCCATGACTTGTCAGTCTCCCTGGATGTAAGAGCCGACAATCCCAGTGATGGCGGCAGCGGCGAAAGCGGTGATGATGGTGTGACTCCAGTCGGGGTGGTACAGGATCACGGCGGGGATGATGCTGAACCATGCTCCGCTGCACCACGGGCACATCAGCCACTTCTTCGACCACGGATGCCGGTACAGCAGGCGGGGCACCGGCGCGAACATCCCGTCCTCGTCGTTCAGGTTCGCGTGCCACCAGACACCGAACAGCCCGCATATCACGGCGATCGTGATCACAGAAGTTCCTCAGCCGCCAGCATCTTCTCGAGGTCAGCGGTCAGGCCGACGCGCTGCTTCCCCTCCTGCTCGGCCTCCAGGGCAGCCTGCGCCCGGTCCGGGTCGTCGCCGACCCACTCCAGCACCACGGCAGCGGAGCCGTCAGGCACGACGTCCATCTCCTGGGTGTCGTCTTCCTCAGGGAGTTCGACGGTCTCGGGCTCCGGTGCTGCCGCGAGGGAGGCGTCCCACCACTGCGTCATCGTCTCGGTGGAGACCTTGCACTTCGCGAGTTTGTACTGACACGAGGAGCCTCTGCGTCGCCACGTGATGTTGCCTTCCTCGCTGACGCCGGTGCCGCGCCCGGTGGTGACGTTCTGCACGGCGAACGCGGCGTACGGCTCCTCGGAGCCGGCGACGAACACGACCCCCTCGTCCTCGTCGTTGATGAGGATGCGACTCAGCCCGAACTTCCAGCCGGGTCCGGTCACCGCCGCGATCAGGTCATGCGTTACGTTCATCTTCTCTCCTTCTCAGAACCGACCCATTCTCACAGAACTCAGGGCCGAGGGGAGCCCGACCGGCCCCGGCGCTGACACACTACTCCCTCGGACGACGGCTGTATGCCTTGACCTCAAGTACCAGCACGCCCAGACCATCGCGTCCAGCCGGTCGGGAGACGCCGGAGTCTCGCCCGGCACCCACTCGCACAACTCGTCGATCAACTTCCCGCTCGTCGTCACCATGTGGACGATCTGCTCCTCGACCTCCCACAGAAGCGCAATCGGCTCCGCCCGCGTCTTCTTGTTCTTCGTGGCGTTCACCGTGTGAATCGGCAGCGCGTGCCCTGCGGAGTTGATCACCTCCTTCACCATCTGCCCGCCCTGATTGATCTCGGCAATCACGATCGCGTCGTACGTGTCGGCGGCATCCTTCACCCGCGCCGCCCAGACGTGCGGGCTGGCCTCCTCCACCGAGCGGTCGTCAAGGACATACATGTGACCGCTCGCGTCTTGGCCGACCACGACGATTCCGCAGGTCCCCTGCCCGGTCGGCGGGTCCACCCCCACGACGATCCTGTCGCAGATCGAAGCCACGGCGGAGGCTGGCCCGGTGACCTTCGACCGCTCAATGTCGTTCGCCTTCCACAGCGCACCCTCCACATCCTCGATGACCTCGCCCAGGACCTCCTGGCGGTAGAGCCGAGTTCCATAGTAGAGCGTGTTCAGCGTGTGCAGCCAGTCCAGGGGGATGTACTTGTTGTCCATCGACGTGCCGTGCCTGACCACGACCCGTGGGTCGGCCTCCCACTTCTTGATCAGGTCGTGGGGCCGGGGCGTGCTGCTCACCAGCCACCGCCGGTCTCCACGCCGGCGAGAGAGCGACGCCTGCTGGAACGCCTGAGTGGCGCACGGGTTCGCGAAGAACTCCTCAAAGACGTCGAAGTCTACGTTCGTCAGAGCACGGAGTCGGTCCACATCTTTCTCGGTGGGCGTGCCTACGATCCAGACTCTACTCCCGTTCGGGTAGCGCACGCACGCGCCACCGGGCGCGGACGGAAGCCACTTCGCGACTCCCTTCGACAAGGTCAGCAGTCCGTTCGGTCCATCGACCGCAGCCGCAATACCGTCACCCAGAGTAGGAGCAATGACCCGCGCCCTGACGTTCTTCGTCTCGCTCAGCGTCGTGTGGAGTTCCCACATCGCCGCGAACGACTTCCCGGCACCGCGCCCTGCCATCATCGCGAACCCGAGCGCGTCCGGGTTCTCCCCCGGGTCACGGGCAGAGCCGGGGGGAATCCTCCACGGGGGGATCTGGTGGTGCTGAAGGATGACTCTGCCCGCTAGGCGCTCCCGTAGTCCTTCCGCGAGGGCGGTGGACGTGAGAGAGGCCATAGCCCGCTACGTTAGCAGGTCGTCCTCGGTCGCGTCGTCAATCAGGATCACAACGTCCTTGCCGATCCGCTCCATGAACCAGTCCGTCGCCGCGGGGTTCAGGCTGTTGATCTGGAGAGTCCCGGACGGAGTGTACTGAGCCCACTCCTTGTACGGACCCTTCGCGACGGGCTGGGCATTCAGGACACCCACACCGTTCGCTCGCTTCTCGACGCCTGAGATGTAGAACACGCACTTCACAGCCATGATGCCGCCCCTTTACTTGGAAGGTATCCGCCTGGACGATACAATCCAAGCGCGGCTGCGATCTTCCACGGGAACGACCGACCACCGGCAGCGTACTCCATGCGCGTGTCTCGCGCCATGCACGCGAGGGAAGGAATCTCCATGCGCGTGTCTCGGCCATGCGTGCAGAGAATCTCCATGCGCGATCTCGAAAGCCGGTGAAGGGGACCTCGGCCCTGCCGAGACGCCCGTCTCGGCTTGCGCGCGGCTAGCCTAGCGTGCTAGACTGACGTAGTCAGGCCGCCCACCAGGGGTGGCCGCTCACAGAAAGGGGTCTCTCATGGCCCGCTCATCCGCTCAGTCGTCCACGCCCGCCGTCGAGGCGCGCACCTCCGTCTACCGCACCCGCGAGGACTTCGCGGCTGCGATGGGTGCCGTCTCCGGCCTCGTCGCCGGGGCGCCGGAGTACCGGGCCGCGCACCGCGTGCTCACCCACCTCTCGTGGAGGAGCCCGAAGGGTGCCGTGGCGTGGCACAACGGCACGAACGCCGACATGGTCGCCAACGCGAAGGCGATGGGTGCCGAGCCCGGCACGCCGATGCCCGAGGCGATGGTGGCCGCGCTGGACGCGCTGGACAAGGCTGCCGACACGGACGCCCGGAAGGCGGCCGCGAAGGCGGTGCGCGCCGCGACCGTGGCCTGACCGCCACACCGGACGGGGCGACCCCGGCAGGAGCGACAACCTGCCGGGGGAGCCCCGGCCGGAGCGACAATGCCCGAGCAGCACGGCCCGAGGTGCGACCCCTCGGCGGGCACGAGGCGGGGGACCAGCCCCCGCCACGAGGGCGAAGGAGCCCAGCATGACCGCACAACTCAAGCGCGACCGCACCACCCGCGACACCGTCTCGGTGTCCACGCACACCCGCACCGTCCACGTCGTTCACGTCGACGCGGCCGACCTGCTCGGGCAGTTCGACGTGACGGACGAGGTGGTCCTGATGGTGGGGACGCCGTCCGGCCGCTCGAAGCGCATCGCCATCGGTGGCAACTTCCTGGCCCCGTCCCGCAACGACGAGGGGTGGGCGGTGTGAGCACCGAGATCCTGGTCGACGGCTCGCCGTTCTCGTACGAGAACACGCCGGAGGGCATCCCACTCCTGATAGCGGCACGCATCGCGGCGGCGAAGCGGGTGGAGCGCCGCGTGGTCCACATCCACCAGGGCGGCACGGTGAAGACGTACTGCGGCCGACCGGTGGAGCGCCCCGACGTGAAGCGCACCGTCTCGTGGGAGCAGGCGGGTGAGGCGACCTGCTTCACCTGTCAGGTCCGCTTCCGGGGCTGACCCGGCAGGAGCGACAAGCCCCTCGGCCTTCGGGCCGGGGGGCTTTCCGGCGTGCCGGGGCCGCCGATGATCGGTCTCGCTCCGCGTGAGACCGATCATCGGCGAGGCGGCGGAGCCGACGATCGGCGTCGGCCCGCCCGGTACGCGGAGCGTCCTCGGCGAGGATCGCCGTCGGCCGGTCCGCCTAACCGGGGCAACGACGATCGGCGTCGGCGGGACGCCGCAGGCGCAGCGAGGGGCGACTCCGTCGCCGACTGCTGCGGCTGCGGCGTTCCCGTGCGACGGCGATCGTCGGCGGGGCCGCTGCGCCGAGGGGCGGCTGGCCCCCGAGGATCGGTCTCGGCAGACGGCGCAGCCGTCCCGCCGTGAGACCGATCCTCGGTGGGCCGCTCCGCCGCGACCGCTGCGCTGGGCACCGTCGTAAGCCGACTCGTAAGCCGAGTTGCACGCCGACGATCGGCGTCGTAAGCCGACGTCGTAAGTCGCGTTCTGCAAGTCCAGAACAGGCTCTTGCAGAACGCCACGCGCTAGGCGCGTCGTAAGCCGAGTCGTATGCGGATTTTAGAGCCTAGCAGCGCGTACCGTTACGACGTCCGCCGGACTCGTAGAGGTACAGGTACAAAGGTACGAACGTCAGTTGGGTTGTACCTGTACATGACGCGAGAGATGCGAGGATCGGGGTCCAGAACCGAAAACCTGAACAATGGCGTATCATTGGAATGTCTTTAGATACCCCTCCGGCTAGCAAGAAGACTACTAGCCACGCGCTAGGCTACGACTTCTATCATCTAGTAACGGTACAACCCAACTGACGTTCGTACCTTTGCACCTGTACCTGTGCGACGATCGCCCGCCATACAGGTACGCCCGAAAAGACCCTCCTCTACCCCTTGTCCAATGATAGGCGCTGTGCTACGATCAACCCCCCATCAACACCCGATCCACTATTGCAAATCTGTGGAGCAAAACCCTGTCAAAACCCTTGGTCTGGACCCTCACCCCTGCTAGGCTAGCCTCTAGGCAGCCCACCAAGGGGAGGCCGAATCACACAAGAGAAAGGTTGGTCCCATGACCACCAGCACGAAGACCCAGAAGTCCACCCCGGCTCCGGCCAAGCGCACCGCCGCGAAGCCGAAGGCGGAGACCCCCGCCGAGGCCCCGGCCAAGAAGGCGACCGTCCCGGCCAAGCCCGCCTACCGTGACGTGGAGGGCTTCGCCGAGGCCCTGAAGTCGGCCAAGGCGGCGGCCAAGGGGAACACGGACGTCACCCAGGCGCTCCAGTTGGTCACCCACCTCGCGTGGAAGACCCCCGGCGGAAACGTCGGCTGGGCGAAGGGCACCACGCCGAACGTCGTGGCCTACGCCGACGACATGGCGATCCCGGAGGGCACGTCCATCCCGGACGCACTGGCCGCTGCGCTCGCCGCCGCGGACAAGGGTGCGGCCGACAAGCCGCAGAAGGACGCGCTCGCGGTCCTGACCAAGGTGGTCAAGGCGCACGCTGCCTGATCCACCCACCTAGGACGTCCCCGCTGGGGGGTGGGGACGTCCTGGGGGAGCCCGACAGGCAGACACCCCGGTTCAAGTCCGGGGCGGGCGCTAGGCGAGAGATTGGCTCTCGCCACGAAGGAGGAACAGATGACGTACGACGAGTTCATCGCCGAGCAGGAGCGGATGTGCGGGTCCAGCGTGACCCTCGGGGGCAGCGACCCCTACGGCGCGACCTGCGAGTTGGACAGCGGGCACCGCGGACCTCACGTCAGCGCCAACCCGTTCGGCGGGGACGGGGTCTACGAGTGGAGCGGCGGAGGGTACTGCGCCGGAGACCCGCTCCCCGTCCGGGGCGCTCGTTTCCTGGAGCGGGCCTGCGACCGCGAGTTCGGCCCGCACGAGCACGACAACGCCGAGTGCGAGCGGATGCTCGACACGATGAACGGCGGTGGGGACGACGGGTCCTGGCTGGCCGACGCGCTGAACCGTGAGGCCGAGGAGGGTATGCTCGGTCGGCCGCTCTTCCCGAACGAGTACTGACGCATGACCGCCCGACAGGCAGGCACTCCGGTTCAAGCCCGGAGCGGGCACGAGGCCCCCGATCAGCGGGGGCCAGCACAGAGGAGAACGAAGATGGAACAGCAGTTCAGCATCGGCGAGTGGGTCGAGCGGATCTTTGACGGCAAGGTCGGCGTGGTGAAGAGGGTCCAGCCGGGGGTGGGGGACGCCGAGGGCGACTTCTACTTCTACGTGGACCTGGACCCGCACCGGAGGGTGAAGGCGTCAGACGAGGACCTCTGGGCCGGAACCACCGGCGCGTGGCGAACCCACTTCCGCGTTCACGCGCACGTGGACACGAGCAGCCGCGACTGCGACGGGGACTACTCCGGCGGGCGGGTCGACGACATGACCGTGCAGGAGCGATGCGACCAGTTCGGCGACCTGCACTTCCAGCAGCGAGTCGTGTCTCACATCATCTCCCTCCACGGGACCGGCACGCTGGAGGTCTCGCCCACCGGCGTCCACTGGCACGAGCAGACGGACGAGGGCTACTCCGCCGCCGATGTCCGCTGGTGCGAGGACGACTGCGCCGACGAGCGCCCGTGGCGACGCGACCACCGAGCAGAGAGCATGGGGTACTGACATGAGGTTCGCAGCCGCCGCGCTCACCGCCCTGCTGGTCGCCGCTCCAGTGGCCGCTCAGGGGGCCTCACAGCCCTCTGAGGCGTCCGCCAGGACCGCCCCGGCCCCTAGCGACCCCGTGTTCCCGCGAGGCCTCCCAGCCGCGCCGAGCGAAGACTCGTGCTACGCCTATCGCTGCGTCTGGGACGCGAGGCACGCGGGCAACGGAGAGGGCCACTCCCTGATCCTCACCCGGTTCCACGGGGACTTCATCGGCAAGCGGATCACACACCGCCGAGCCCACCGGCTGATTGACGCGTGGTGCGCCCGACCGAGCGTAGGCTGCATCGGCTACGAGGACTGACATGGACATCCTGTGGCACGTCCTGTACCGCATCGGGTACATCGTGGTGACGATAACCTGCGGCATCGCCGGGCTCATCTTCGGTGTAGCCCTCCTCGTGGGAGCCTTCTGGTGCCTGTCGTTCATCTTCCGAGACTACATCGCGGCCTTCCGGAGATGGACAAGTCCTCCCGAGGGCTACGAGCGCCACGTGATCTGGTCGAGCGGAGGGGTGAGCGAGCCCACCCACGTCTACCACTTCTACGACCGACAGGGCAGGCTGCTCTACGTGGGGATCACTAACGACCTCAAGCGTCGGTGGGCGCAGCACGAGGCAGACAAGCCGTGGTGGCACCTCGTCGCCCGGAAGGAGTCGGTGCAGTACCCTACTCGCGAGGAGGCTGAGAGGGTGGAGGAACACCAGATCCGCACCCACCGGCCGATGTTCAATCGCGCCATGAACGGATGGCTCTCTCCACGGGGGTAGAGGGGCCGTCCAGCCCGACAGGCAGACACCTGGGTTCGAGTCCCGGGCGGGCACGAGGCAGGGGACCAGCCCCCGCCGTGAAAGGAGAGGGATGATGGCACGCACGAAGGACAGCGCGACCACCGAACTCGAACCCAGGTGTCTG
>Ga0247664_1000335_pt1 | contig 11761 bp, 28 predicted proteins | sample CNK05_metaG_FD_182715 | JGI IMG/M metagenome (GOLD analysis project Ga0247664, IMG submission 182715) | Soil microbial communities from Purdue University Martell Research Forest, Indiana, United States - CNK05 | ecosystem: Environmental > Terrestrial > Soil > Temperate forest > Bulk soil...
CTTAGAACCTTTACCTTCTTCTGAATCTCCCGTCTTCTTACCAAACCAATCAGCAAATCCACCTTTAGCAATCATCTGCATTACTACCGTAGTAGTAGAAAGAGTAGTGATTCCATCCAATAAAATGTTATCGAATGGATTAAAGTTACCTAGCTCTTTAACCAATGGGACAAACTTAGTCCAGAAGTTCTTAGGATTAACTGATTCTACTGAGAAGTCTCCTGCTGCTACTCTATCTACATACCAATCAATGATAGGTCTATGTCTATCATCGAAGTCTAGAACTAGAGTTTTACCAGGCCATGAAGACGCAGCAATAGTCTTACCTCTTCCGGTAGGACCAACGAACAAACCTTTAAACTTCTTCTCATACTTTTCACTGTTCAGATTAACTGGCATTTTTGTTCTTTCTTTGATTGGCAATGAAATCATATACCGTTGTCTTCTTTGCACAAGGCTTGCAGATGTGAGATACATCTATTGCTATATACTCCCTTTCATCAAGCTTATATCTATCACTCTCTACCATTAACCTATCACACTCTTCACACCTTATCATCACTATCTTCATTAGGATTCTCCAGATATAGAATTACTGCGTGACCATGACCAAGAACTACCTTACCTTCTTCTGTCTTTAGAAAATCTATAACACAATCTCTATGAAGGTAACAATCCCATTCATCACAGAACATTAAGTCTTTATAATCAATCTCCTTATTACAGTAGAAGCAATCATTGTATAGACTTCCCTTTCTATGAAACTGTCCTAACTCAGAGTCTTCAACTACTGGATAGATACCACCACAAGGCATTAGTGTAAGTCCTCAAATTCATCTTTAACGATTGATACTAACGTCCTAAGAAACACCAACTTAAGTGCTTCCTGTAATTTATCTGGTATGTCTACTCCACTATCTGTAATAACTGTTACACTAACTTCTCCATTCTCTCTAATAAACTCATCAAGTTCTGTTCTAATTGTCTTAACAAGTTCTGCTTCTACTGGAACTCTTAACCTATAGTGTGGCATTAGAAACCTTTAGGTAATACTGATTCTAATAGAGCATCAATATTATTCTTAAGGTCTTCCTTTTCTTTCTTCAATCTATCAGGCGTCTTAGTGCAGCTATCACAATGAGGCTTAACAATAATCCTTTCACCATGCTTAAGTTTACTAAGCTTCATAATGAAAGGGTCGCCACATCTATTACACTCTGCTACTTTACCTTCTACTAATTCAATCCTAATATGATGAGAACATTCCTGCTTAGCACAAATGTAAACATAGTAGGGCGCCTTAGAAGAATCTCTAGTTAAATTCCTTAGTCTGTATTTATGTAAGTGTTTATCCTTAGCCATTTACTTCCTCTTTATGAGCACTCCATCGCTCTCCAATGTGATAGTTATCTTCTATCTTTCTAGCCATCTCTTCTTCATTTGCTGAACTACAAATCTTATTGTAATTACAAGCAACACATTGTGATACTCCTGCCGGTGGAGTTTTCAAATGTGATTGAGGCCAAACATTATCCTGAATACTATTGTCTAGAATCTTAGCCCAGAAGATAGTGTTCTTTAACCATCGTTCTTTTACTCCATCACCAATAGGTATTGCTACTCTTCTAAACCGTTTCTCAGGCGCGTATGTTTTCTGTAATCCAACCTCGTTAATGTAAACCATTCCGGTGTTAATTGCTATGGCATAACCAATCAATTGATTATCTAATCCAATGTATTCCGCTTGCCTACTTCTCCATTTATGGTCATAAACAGATGGACCTAAGACGGGAAAGTCAGCGTGTAAATCTATCTTACCTTCATACACTACAGTTAACTCATCGCTATCATGTATAATGAAAGAGAAGGATTCCTCTACTCCTAATACTTTAATACCATCATGCTTATAGTATTCAGTATAGTCATAGAAGTTCTTAATAATCCATTCACTTTCCTGTAGGTTTAGATTAAGTTTCTGATAGTGTTCTCTACCTACAATAGCCGCTTGTTCTACAGCATCATTCCAAGCATAGCCTTTCTGCAATAACTTATAGTAAACCTCTAGTAAAGTATGTCCTAAATCTCCACGTTCTAAAGGCGCAGCTACTTCATTAAGTCTATAGTTCTTAAGGAAGTTTAGATACGTATAGAATGGGCATTTCTGAATAGCATCTAGAATCTGTGAATCTAATGCTAATATTCTTTTCTCCTTAGTAAATATAGGTTCTTGTTTGAACAGTTCTTCGGACATATTAGTAATCTACTCCACCAATTCCTTTTAGATGTTTAAAGTATTCTACTTGTCTAAGTCTCTTCTTTGCTTTCTTCTTAGAGACTGGTTTCTTTAAGAACTTTTTACCTGATTCAGAAACCGGAAGATATTTATTACCTAGTTTCTTTAACATGAGAAATAGTATACCATAAAAATCAAACTTTGTCAAGTGTGCTTTATATATTCTATATGATTTTCTATTCTCCTAAAGTCTACGGTTTCTAGGCTAGACAGCTACCTTCTATATGATGATTAGGCTGCCCGTTCTAGGCGCTGTGCCCACGTAGGACGGGACTTCTCTAGGCTTGAGCCATCTGACTACGTTCTAGGATTCAAACCGTTTCTAGGCCATCCTACGCCATCAATACCCCCCTCTAAATTGTCCCTAAGAATGTCCATATGTGTGGACACTTAAGATACTAAAGCATTAACTCTTTAGATTAGAAATAAAAAAGAAAAGGGCCAGTAGATTATTAGTCTACCAGCCCTAATCTTTACTTACTTATTACTGTTAAGACTAAGCAGTAACAGGTTCCGCGATAGGCTTAGCCTTTGCCTTGTTCTTAAGCCACATTGTCTTAACAAACTCCGCAGCATCAAGGATAGGAGTATCAGTCGAACGATTAAGCTGACGAACCGTTCTCTTAAAAGCTCCCTTTTGTTCGTCATTCATTTCCATAGTGCTAAGGAACTCATCAAGTTCATCCTTATTAGCTTCGATGGAATAAGCACGTTCGTTAAATCCATCTGCAAAGCAATCAAGGAAAACCTGCGCGTCATTGTTAACAAGCTCTAGAGCATCATCAATACTCTGAAGAACTCCGTCGCTTTCAAACTCCTTAACCTCTTCCGGAATAGTAATCAGCTTACCATCCGAAGTCTTACCAAGAGGCGTCCTAACTTGATTACCTTTTTCATCAAGCTTAGGAGAACCGTCTGCATTAAACTCAGGCTTAGATTCACGTTCTACCGTCTTAATAACGTAACGACCGATAGCCTTATACTTAATCTCTTTCGAGTTAATGCCACGGGTATTCTTTGTAACTTCAACCAACTCAATAGCCATTTTTTCTTTTCCTTTTCGATTCACTTTATAGGTTTAGGACCATCCTAAAACCCTAGAGTCTTCCTACTACGATACTTCCCTAACTTCCGTTCCAAGCCTAGCCGAGAAGAACAGGCGGTTAACTTAACGAATCCCGCCTGTTCTTCCCCTCGTCTATCTTAGCATGGTTTGAGGTATAGTGTCAACGTGTCTCAAATAGTGGACAATCCCCTCTCTTCTGTCTATAACCTTTACCTCTTAATCTTAATAACTAATCATCATCCAAAGCATCTAATACTTCTACAAAATCATTGAATGTAGAAGCAGTCTGTAAATCATCCAACCAGAAGTCATCTTGTGGGCAAAGCTTACAAGGTTCTTTGTCCATTACATCATAGTCTTCAAACCTAATGACTCTACAGTTCTGTGTCATATACTGGTTAGAGTTATCATCTCCTTTATATCTAGTTAATCCTAGATACTTGTTATGGTCACAAGGAAACAGTAAAGCTACCGCGTGGCCTAGCTTACTATTCTTTTTAGAACGGTGAACATGAATCTCTATGATTCTAATTGCTTGTTTCTTCACTTGTTCTCCTTAGTGAATACTTGGTCCGGTATCTAGGTTATCAGAGATAATCTTATCTAACTCTGCAACCAAGTTATCTACTCTCTCTGACTTAACTCTAGCAGCGTGCATTGCTACATAGATTATATCTCTAATCATCTCCTCATTGTCTGATACTTTGTATAGATTGGTTAACGTATCTACTAGTTTGGAAATAATATCTTGATACTCTGTGATTATTCCAAATAGTATACGGTGTAATTCGTCTACATCTTTACTCATTTACCAACCTTTGATTGGTTTCTTTCTACCCTTAGATGTAATAGCTTCATATAGAGCAGACAAAAGACCTGTCTCATCCCATTCTGCCGCTACTCCATCTAATGTTTCTTTCATTGCCCTTCTCTTAAACTCTACAATCTCTGTAAAGTATTCATCAATTGTTCCAGACGCGATAGGATATGTAGCATTAACAAATCCTTTTGTCTGTCCAATCCTTACTAGTCTACTCTCTGCTTGTTCTTCGTTAGCAGGATTCCATTGTCTCTCTGCTATGATACAATCGTTACATACTTCCTGTAATCTGTCAACTCCTTCTCCCATTGCTAAGGTTGAACCGATAATGAATGGAATCTTTTTGTTATCTGCAAACTTAGCTACAATATCAAACCTTTCTTGTGCTCCTAAACCTGAGTGAAACTTAAGTGGCATATCGTAACCACCATCTTTACACCATGATGCTAGTAAGACTGCAATAGCATCCTGAACATCTGTATGTTGTGTAAAGATTACTAACTTACCGCTTGGATTCTCTAAGAGAAACTCTGTAGCTAAGTCTACCGTTGGTTGAATCTTATTTAAACCAACGAGATGACGCATTACTGCTAGTCTAGCAATAAGAACTACAGGGTCTTTCTTTCGCGTCTCTTCTTCCATCTGTCTAATGAACTCAGCTTCCGCTGCTAAGTATGCAGCTTTAAGCTTCTCATTCTCGAAGTCTACGTGATAGAAGATTCTATTTGCTTTCGTTACCCTTAATCCAATCTCATCTTTAACTTGCTCCCTTGTTCTACGGATAATCATATCAGAAGTAAACTCTGCAAATCTCTCAGGATTATACAGACCTGTATACTTCTCATATCCGTTAATCAATTCTGTCTTAACCCAATTCCTAAGATACCTTTCTTTAGATGGAAACTTAAGTGGAGCTAAGAGATGAAGAATAGTGTAATACTCTGCTGCACTATTCTTAATTGGTGTTCCGCTTAGTGCAATGATGTTCTTATTTTTAGCAATCCTCTTAACTTCCTCTGTTCTTTGACTCTCTCCTTTAATCTTTTGAACTTCATCCATAATGACAGTCTTAAATGGAAAGTCATAGAATGGATTCTCTTTTTTAGTAGTTTCAATCTCATGTCCATACTTAGACGTAAGAGTGATATTTGTTTTGGTAGAGAACCGTCTTAGAATGTCATAGGATGCAATGTAGATATTGAATCCCAAGACAGGGCGCGTCTTACCATCTTCAATGATTTGAGGTATGAATTCAAGTCCACCCCAATTCATTAGATTAACCATCCATTGTATCTTAATGTTGGACGGTGAGAGAATAAGCACAGGGAATACTTCATCATAGCAATGCTGCATTGCATAATGTAATACTCCGATAGCTTGGACGGTCTTACCTAACCCTTGTTCGTCTGCTATTAGAACTTTAAAAGCGTGTTCAATAGCAAACTTAATTCCTAAATCCTGAAACGGATAAGGAACATCCTTTGTCTTCTTGTTATGAAACTTACTCTCATCAAAGACAACAGGAATAGTAGGTAACTCTTTCTCTACTTCTGCAATCCTAGTCTCTTCCTTAATCTCCTCTTCAAACTTTCTTGCTATCAAATGTCCACAAACTAATTGGACTAACCTACCGGAAGCTGACTTAACTTCCTTTTCTTCCTTACATTTAGTGCAAAATGCTAGACTCATTTGCTATCCTTATTAGCAAGCCTCTCTCTCATCTTACGTTTCATCTCTTCTGCTCTATCCAGATTCTCTTGACTTACTTCTTTCTTAGTAGGAGTAGAATCCGCTGCCATCATTTCTTCTAATGCAGCGTTTAAATCTACCTTCTCAGGCTTGCCATTCTTCTTACCCTTAAGCGCGGCTGTTAAGTCTTTAATATCATGACCCAACAAATCCTTTACCAAATCTTGCTTTGGTTTCTTCTCTTTCTTTCTTGGTTCACCTTCCCAATTAACAGTAATAGTAGGGTCAGTGATTAACTTATCGCGTTCTTCTTTTAACCAAGGCGCAATACCTTTTCTACCAGTTAGCTTATCCCAATGTTGGTGAAGCATTGCCCACTCACGCTTAGCAAAGAACTCTATCTTACCAATCTCTGTTATTCGTTCTTCGACTTGCTCTCTTGTCATAGTAGCTATGGTTTCCATCCTTTCTGTTAACCATATTACATATAGTTCTTTGTCAATGTCATACTTACCCATTTCTTTCTCCCTTAAAAGCCAGTGTATTCTCTGGCACTCAATCGAACAGAAAACATACCACACATCTTCTGTTTCTATTTCACATAGTTTACATTTCCCATCCATTTATTCTCCTAGAGATAAATAATCTCTACTCTGTTCCTAATGATATTGAGTCTTTAGGAACAGATACAGACTACTCTCTGTTTATTTTACTTGTAACGTGTAACTCCTCTAGAGTATATCTAGCATCTTTGTTTCTCTCTTCTAAATACTCTATCTCTTTGTTAGCATCCTCTTCTGTCTCAAAGAGTTCTAACAAAACATTATCGCCATCGTAGGTTTCACCATAGACTGCATAGACTTTCATAGCTTCTCCTGTCTATCAATCTTAAAAGCTTTTGCTAATACTACTGAGATAACAAAGCTTTTACTAACGCCATATCTAGCAGCCATTCTCTCTACTGCTCTATGTATTTCTTTTAGGACGCAGGATGGTAATGGTTCTCTTCCGCCTTTGATTGGTTTCTGTCTTCTCATTCTTTATTCTTTCTAGTCTTAGCTGCCCTAATAGCCATCTCGATAACCTTGTCCTTATTCTCAGGGCGCTGAGTCCAATGCTTTCCTTTATATGTGAAACCCTTCTTGTTAGCAGCCTTAACCTTAGTAGGCTTAACTGACCATCTCTTCTTGAACTTCTTAAGACTAGGGAATTGATGACTCTTACCTAATCCCATCTCTCCTTCCATCCAATTAAGATGGACGTTCTTTTCAATCTGTTTCTTCACGATGATATTGTTCTCTGGATTATTCTCCATCAAAGCTTCCAAAGAATCAGCCGCTTTCCTAAGTCTCTTAATCAAATCGTTAATCATGTTAGTTGTCCCTATTCTTCAAGTATTCGATGTATTCTTTGAGAGTCTTAATCTCTGATTCAATCCTTAGTGTTTTGTTGATAGTATTCTCTCTCCTCTTCTCTAATCCAGTCAATAGCAACTTAAGCTTGGCAATAAGAGACGAACTACCTCTGTTCTGCTGTCTTTTCATCTTCTAGTCTCTCTAACCTTTCGTTGATTAAATCCATCCTCTTAACCATACCGTCCATAGTTTCTACTATTCCTAGAACGATAACTCTGAAATGCTTCTCTGTCGCATATGTATGTTCAATATGCTTTGATACTAACTCTGTCAAAGATTCTAAAGACTTGATAAGCTGTGATTCAATATCCATTAGTTTAGTTCCTTATAGATTAGATTCATTACTGAGTCTACCTTTGCTTTCAAAGACTTCTTTGGGTCTAATCTATTATACTCTATCAAAGAGATAATAAATCCTTGCAATATGTCTTTGTCTACTGTTCTTAGAACTGCTCTAAAATGTGCTAGCTTTTCTTCATCTTCTTCACTTCTCATCTTAATACTCCTCTTCTTCAATAGGCTCATCAATATCACCTTGGTCATAGTAACCAAGGATTACTGGGTTATACTTACTCATCTCTTTATCGTGGCACTTATCGCAAGTCTTACACAAAGGGATACCTCTACCATCATATTGCCATTCTGCCCACAAACCAGAACCACATCTACAAGCATTGTTTCTTATCTCTTTTGTCATTACTTACTCCTTAATCTGCTAATTCTTCTAAGATAATCCGTAACCATAGCTCTAGTGAGATAACCTTCTACGTCTTTGGTTATTGGAGTGTCATAAAGAATATGACAATCCTTATCCAAGACTGCTAATTCATATAGTCCGTCTTCTCCACCGTAAGTCCATTCTCCTATTACTACGGATGCACCGTATCCGTTAGTAAAGACTATTAAAGCTTGTTGAAAACTTCCCTTAATGCTAGAGTTACCAACATCATGGAATACTAGGTCTTCAAACTTAGCAGTCTTAACTGGACTTGCTGTAGCTGCTAATTGTCTATCTGTTCTAGTCTTCATTAGTTCACTTGAACAGATAACAAACTGTAGAATCTAAACTCTTGGAATTGCGCCGGTTCGTTTTCTGTAATAATAGACAAGAGGTCTTTGTCTCTGTTAATTATTACAACATTATCAAACTTGTGAACAATATCAGGTGAGACGCGGTAGACAATATAAACAGTCATCATATCCTTATCCTTAAACCTTTTCTCTCTTTGCTCTCTAAGCTTTTGGTTTAGTTTCTTCAGACTTACTTTGTTCTTCATATCCATCCTTAATGAAGTCTTTAAAAGCTTCGATTACTTTCCATCCTGTGCTATTCTCTAACCAATTTACTTGCTCTTTTTCTGCTAACTCTAAGAGTTCTTCTACGTCTTCTTTTCCTATCTCTGTAGCTAACTCTGTTAAAGCATTGTGAAACTCATCCGATAACTCTCTTGCTCTTAAATGATTCAAAACTTAACTCCTTTCATCTCTGTCCTAATCAAATCTAATGCGAACTCTACTACTGCGTTCTTATTCTCTCTATCATTAGACTTAATGATGAGGATTTGTTCTGCCATCTCTAGTTCTTCTAAAGTAGCACCACCTTCAAAGCCAACCATGTAATGATTAGCTCCTGCAATAATCTCAAATGCTTCCGCGATATGCTTGATTCGTTCTGTTTTATCCATTATCTTTCCCATCCTTGTCTCATTCTTTCAATTGTCTCGTTAGGAACACCGTGAATATTTGGGTAAAGCTGACCGGACATAGTAACTTCTATCACTTTGTAGTTATAGAAGGATGCTAAGGCGCGGTAGAAATCCATCTCCCATCTCTTAACAAAGGTGTTAGCTACTGCTACTTTAGGAATGTTAGCTTGTAAAGCTTTGGTCGTTTGCTTGTGGCACCAATCATGTGCGTCTTTGATTTTGGACGCATCATACTGATATGTGTAAGGTGTAGTATAGAAAAACATATCAGCTTCAAATACTACGTCTGCTATCTCTTTGGCAAGAGTAGACTTACCACTACCGGGTAATCCTCTAACTAAGAACAACGTTCCCATATTACTCCTTTATCTAATCCACTTCTTTAGTCTCTACTCTGATAGAAACTAAAGAAAGGGATTAAATCCCCTTCTTATTCCCAAAACTAACACTCTGAAACATGGTTTAATGCCATATTCCAAAGGTGTCGCCTACAGATTTTAGGAACACTCTTCATATTAGCGTGTCTAGTTAAGAACGCTTGTGCTCTGTGCTTAAGGTAAGCGTCCTTAACTACTTGGATATGAATATCGTTCCTAGAGTAGAGAGCTACCATAGAAGCGTCGCCATAATGAGTAGTGGTAGAGTCTTCCTTATCCATCATCCAAAAGCCGGTATTCTCTAGGAACTTTCTCACTTCCTTAGAGTCTTCGACAAAGTAATCCCAATCTGACTTGGAATTACTACCACCAAAGAACCTTGAACCCGTAAGGTAAAAGGTATAATCACTCTCTTCCATCATAGAAACAACGGATTCTTTCGGACGGTTATAGTAAATCATAGAACCTCTCATACTAGGAAGGGTTAATTCCCTTCTTTAGTCTTTCATCTCTGAAAAACTAAAGAAAGGAATGAGTATCCTTTACTAGAATACTCATCCTCTCTTAAAAACCTCTTAAAAACTAATTCTTAGGCAAGTGCTCTGTCTCTTCAATCATTCTTACATATTCAAGAGCACATCTTTCGCTACAGAAGCTAAGCCTGTTATTGCAGTCTTCACAATCACAAGGATTAAGCTCCGTTTCACAAGTGCCACACTTACGAACCTTCTCTTCACTCTCCACATCTACCTCTTTCACTACTGGGTTATAGAAGACCTTAGCATTGCCGCGGTCAGGTTGAGACGCTTTCTTTACTACAGCATCAAATGCTTCTTTGACACTATCGAACCAAGTAAAGAATGTAGCGATAGTGTGATTCTTGTAACTAACTCTAAACTTATTCATTAGTATCCCATCTTCCTTTCCATATACTCTTCGTATTGTCCTGCGTGATGTGATTCAATTGCTTCTTCTACGTTCTTCTTTTGTTCCTCTGTCATACGGTTGTAATCAGGCGCAGGAACTACTCTCTTACCATGACATTCATTACAAGGAACATCATACATTCCAGAGAAGTAATTCTCTCTAAAATCAGGGTCTTCGTCAAAGTCTTCTGCGCTAAGACCGTTACTATCAATAGAAGGGTTAACGTGCTTTCCTTTTCCATCACACGTTCCGCAAACTTCAAAGATAGCAGGTATCATTTCACCAATGAATACCTCTTCTCCGTCTTCGTCTATCTCTAATCTACCATCTCCTTCTTTGAGAGTTAACGTCATGTTTCTCTCATCAAAGGAATCATACCATTGTTGGTTTGTTTCTCTGCGGTCCATGTTAGTTCTCCTTCTTTACTCTTAACTACTCTTCGTAGGTTTGAATCGTTCTGTCACTCACAATAGGAACGCAGAAAGAAAAGATACTTGCTTCTTTCTCATCTTTCTTTTGTTCTTCGTGAGTAGTGAAGACTCTATCGTTACCAAAATCGTTCTTCAGCTTCTTCTTTGCTTCTTCAAGGTTACGAACACCTCTTACTTCGACATAACCGTAAACATCGAAGCGATAGACTACAAGCTTCTCATCTCTTTCCATATTAGTCCTCTGTCCTTTCATCCTTAATCACTGGCGTTACTTCCATCTCTTCTCTGTAGCCTGCATCTTTGACTGGGCTAACATTCCAATTACCACTCATATATGTATTGCAAATTGGACAATACAGAGCGTGTTTTAGTTCGTGAAAGCCTTTAGGGATAACTCCCCAATGTTCACAGTTAAGACCTGTGCAGTATCTCATTCACTCTCTCCTGTAATAATTAGGATTTTAACTCCTAATTGTCTAAGTTCGGACGCCATTCTACGCGCGTGATGATAAGAATCTACTACTTCGGTAAACCATTTACCTGTGTAGAAGTCTACCCAATCGATTCTAAACATCTTTACCTACTTTCTTTACCCTATTGAGTAATTGCTTAGCCACTAACTTTGCTCTTCTAATTAGCTTTATCTGCTTTCCTTCCTATAATCTAGTGCGTTTTCTTGGCAGGACAGTGTAAGATTTGCATAGTATCCGGTTTCTTTATGGTAGAATCCCGGTAGAATACTGTGTAAATTTTGGGTAGGCTTTCCCCCCTAACCTACTGTCTAGACTAGACTTAGCTTAGACCCCCCAATCATACCATACTTTGCTCCCTATCCCCTAGTGTCTTGTTTAGTGGACAGTGTTTTTGGTTTGTTCTTTTGTATATATATTTTTTACTATATATAAACACAAAGAAAAGACCCCCCAACACCACCGTCCTAAAAAGGAGACAGTAGGGTATACCCAAGACTATAGGGTAGGGATACCCCCCTAACGCTAACTCCTTTGTTTACAAGGGGATAGGGGATTTTTCCTACC
>Ga0247664_1000336_pt1 | contig 11742 bp, 8 predicted proteins | sample CNK05_metaG_FD_182715 | JGI IMG/M metagenome (GOLD analysis project Ga0247664, IMG submission 182715) | Soil microbial communities from Purdue University Martell Research Forest, Indiana, United States - CNK05 | ecosystem: Environmental > Terrestrial > Soil > Temperate forest > Bulk soil | place...
AACCAGGAACCGGGAACCGTGAACCCCGAACCGTGAACCGTGATTACAAAATTGCGTTCGCTATCGGCCGTTCCCCGTGGCAGCATCGTGTTCGATGTTCCTGGCATCGGTAATCATCTCGGGACAGCATTGGCTGATTCCCGGGGTGACATTTCTTCTGTTATCGAGTTTGCTGCTTTTTTGGTCGTATCGACGGGCCCCCGCGGGCGGGGGCAGGCGGCTGTTGTGCTTTCTGCTGAAGCTTTTGGGAGTCTTGGCGTTGGCGGCGTGTTTGCTGGAGCCGCTCTGGAGCCGGGAACGAGCCCGGCCCGGCGCCAATTATTTCGCGGTCGTGGCGGACAATAGTCAGGGAATGAAGATCAAAGACCGCGGAGCTGCCCGTACCCGGGGCGAAGTGCTGCACAGGTTGTTGACGGACAAATCCTCCTGGCTCCCCAGGCTGGAGGAAAACTTTCAAGTGCGCCGGTACTTGTTCGATTCGCGCCTGCAATCGACCCGCGACTTTTCAGAGCTGATCTTTGATGGCCGCGTGTCGTCCATGGCCAGCTCGTTACGCACGCTCGCGGACCGCTATAAGGGCGAACCGCTCGCGGGGATCCTGCTCCTGACCGATGGGAACGCCACCGACTTGGAGGAAGGTTTGCCGGACCTGACCGGTTTGCCGCCCATTTACCCGGTGGTGATGGGAACCGATGATCCGGTGAAGGACCTGGCGCTGCAGCGCGTGACCGTCAGCCAGACGGTGTTTGAGGACGCGCCCGTGACCATCCAGGCGGAAGTCAGCGCCACCGGCTTGGCCGGTGAAACGGTCATCGCCAGGCTCGTTAAGGTGCCGTCCAGCCCCTCGATCAGCACCAACCCCAACCCCGTGACCGCCACCGCCGCCGCTGGCGCCACTAATCGAGCCGCCAAAGTTCCTGCCCCCGCCGGGGCCGTGGCCGGCACCGTCGCCGAACAACGCCAGCGCATCGCCCAGGAAACCGGCACGGCCTCGTTCCGGTTCCAACTGAAACCAGAACAAAGCGGGTTGACCTTTTATCGTCTCGAAGTGGCCTGCAAAGAGGACGCCGCTGCGGCTGGTTCCGTGGCTGCGGCCAGCACCGAGGCGACGCTGGCCAATAACCAGCGCGTGATCGTGGTGGACCGGGGCCGGGGCCCTTATCGCATCCTCTACGTCGCCGGCCGGCCCAACTGGGAATACAAATTCATGAACCGCGCCCTGGTCGAAGATGATCAGGTGCAGTTGGTGGGCCTGATGCGCGTCGCCAGGCGCGAGCCCAAATTCGAATTCCGCGGGCGCGCCGGCGAATCCAGCAACCCGCTCTTTCGCGGCTTTGGCAATCAGTCCAAGGAAGAAATTGAACGTTACGATCAGCCCGTGTTGATCCGGCTTTACCCGACGCCTGACCCCGATCCCAACGACCAGTTCAAGATCCAGGGCGGCTTTCCCAAGCTGCCCGAGGACCTTTATGGTTACCACGCCATCATCATCGATGACCTGGAATCCGAATTCTTCACCGCCGACCAGATGACCTTGATCCAGAAATTCGTGTCCGAACGCGGCGGCGGTTTCCTCATGCTCGGCGGCGCCGAATCTTTTCAGCAGGGCAAATACAATCGCACTCCGATCGGCGATATGTTGCCCGTTTACCTGGACCAACCTTCCGAGGGCAATCCGCCCGGTGAACTTCGCTTCAACTTCACTCGCGAAGGCTGGCTCCAGCCTTGGGCGCGCCTCCGCAATAACGAAGCCGATGAACGCCGCCGGCTCGATGAGGTCCCGCCCTTTGGCGTGCTCAATCAAGTTCGCGGCATCCGCCCCGGCGCCACGCCCGTCGCCACTGTCTCGGAAGGCCGCAACCCCCCGCACCCCGCCATCGTGGTTCAACGCTTCGGCAATGGCCGCACCGGCGCCGTCCTCATCGGCGACCTGTGGCATTGGGGCCTTAAAGATGAAGCCAATCACAAAGACCTCGATAAAGCCTGGAGACAACTCATCCGGTGGCTGGTCTCCGATGTCCCCCAACGCACCGAACTGCAAGTGCAACAAAAACCCGGTGACCCCAACCAGGCCGTGCGCCTGCAAGTGCGTGTGCGCGACAAAAAATTTCAACCGCTCGACAATGCCACCGTCTCGATCGCGGTGACTGCCGTCGGCCAGGACCCCGCCGGGTCCGCAAAAACCTCCGCCTCGAATCGGCTGGCGACCGTCCGGCTCACCGCGGAGCCCGCGCCGGATCAGGCCGGCGTCTACGAAGCAACCTATATCCCTCGGGAAACCGGCGGGTACCGCACAGAGGTGGTGGCGACCGATCCCACCGGCATGGAAGCCGGACGCGCGGAAGCCGGCTGGACCTCCGACCCGGCGGCTGACGAGTTTCGATCGCTCAAGCCCAACCGCGCCTTGCTCGAGGCCATCGCCAAAAAAACCGGCGGCGAGGTGATCGCGGCGCGCGGCCTCGATGCCTTCGCCAAGAGCCTCCCCAACCGCAAAGCGCCTATTACCGAGAATTGGATGTCGCCCATCTGGCATCAGGCCGGTGTGTTCCTCTTCGCGCTCGCTTGTTTTGTGGCCGAATGGGGTCTGCGCCGGGCCCGGGGATTGGCGTAAGGCTGGTTCAGGGTTCCCGGTTCCCGGTTCAGGGTTCGGGGTTGAGGGTTCGGGGTTGAGGGTTCAGGGTTCCAGGTTCAGGGTTCAGGTTCGGGAGTTTGACCCTTCCGTCTAGGGGTCCCGGTTCATGGACAGCCTCCATCTGCTTTTGCGGCGATCTCAAAGCATCCAAAGCGGCGCATCAGCTCGTCGGCTCGTCGCCCCGCTCGCCGGTCTGATCTAAAGCACAATGTCAGCGCGAGTTGGGGTGTCGGATTTCGCGCCGATCGGGTACTCTAGGGAGGAAGCGTGCTTTTTCATGAACGATGATCTGGCGTTGCTCCGACGCTACTCCAACCAGGGTTGCGAGGAGTCTTTTCGGACGGTAGTGGAGCGACACTTGCCATTGGTGTACGCCGCCGCCCTGCGCCAGGTGGGAGGCGACCGGCATCTGGCCGAGGATATCTGTCAGCATGTGTTCGGCGAGTTGGCCCGATGCAGCGGGAGGCTATCGGCGGAGGTGATTGTAGCCGGGTGGCTTTACCGCACTACGGCCTTCACGGCGGCTAAGGTGGTCCGGTCGGAACGGCGTCGGCGCGCGCACGAAGCCGCGGCCGTGAAGGAACAGGCATCGGATAGTATGAGCTCTTCACCTGAAGGAACCGGCCCGGATTGGGAATCCCTTAGCGCGGAACTCGATGCGGTGATGAATCGCCTGCCGGAGCCCGATCGCAATGCCATTCTACTGCGGTTCTTTCAACGTCTGGATTACCGGGCGGTCGGCGAGGCTTTGCACGTCAGCGATGATACCGCCCAGAAACGGGTCAGCCGCGCCTTGGAAAGATTGCGCAAGCTGCTGCTTGGCCGAGGTGTTGCGCTGTCAGGCACGGCTCTTGGAGCGTTGCTTGCGCGCAATGCCGCGGCGGCTCCTCCGGCGAGTCTGACGGCCCAAATCCTCACGCACGTGGCGGCAGGAGGTGCAGCGCTGGGGGTTTCGGCCGGCGGCGCGCTAAGCCACACGTTCCTGAAGCTTATGGCGGCCAAGACCGTGTGGGGCGCCGCGGTGGCGCTGCTGGCGGTGGCGGCGTTCGCATGGCGCAACATCGGTAATAGTTCCTCCACGTTGCCGCCCGGCTTGGTTTCGTGGTGGACGGCCGATGGGAACACCCTGGATCGCAAGGGCGCCAACCACGGTTTCATCGAAGGTAATGTCACCTACGCTCCCGGCAGATTCGGGCAGGCGTTTCGGTTCGATGGCCGCGAAGGCACACACGTGCGCGTGCCTTCCTCCGCCTCCCTGACATTCACAAACGCGCTCACCATTGAGTTCTGGTTTCGGCCAGACGAAGACTCGATCATGGGCAGTTTACTGATGAAACGGACTGAGGACACCAATGCCACGGCCTCGGGCAACCTGGTCAACTACGGCTTCTCAATGGGACGCATCCACCCCGATCATCAGTATGGCATCTGTCAGTTTTTTAACGACCCGGAAGAACGGGGCGGCTATCACGCGCGCGTGGGCGAGGTCTCACTGCTGGAATCGCTTGTCCCCCAGGCTAATCTTCCCGGCGCGTCGAATCGATTCAGTTCGAAGGACAATCTGTTCGAGCAGGCCGCCTTTTTCCCCACTTCCAGCCGCGACCTCAGCGTGTTGCGCGGTCATTGGCATCACCTGGCCGGCACGTTTCGCCAACTGGACGGAAACCGGGTTCGGATGACCTCCTACTTCGATGGCGAGAAACGCAACCAGATAGTTCTCTTCGGGCGGCTGGCCAACACCGTCAACGATGCGCCGCTTTCGATCGGCGGCTTTCCGACTTCGCCCTTCAAGGGGTGCATCGACGAAATCCGCATCTTCAATCGGGAACTGGGCGCGCGCGAAGTGAAGGCTCTCTTCCATCTCGCCCCAGATGTCCCGAACCCATAGTGCCTCGAGTGACACCACTGACCCTGTCGGATTTTCCCCCGGCCGGGTACCCAAGAAGTGGAGCTTGCGAAGGGCATGGCATCGCCTCCTTGCGGCAAGTTGTCCTATGAACAAGAGCAGCTTTACTCTGATCGTCGCCACGCTCTGCTTCGGGATGGGAGCCTGTCCAAGCCATGGCCAGTATCGCCTCTTGCAGCCGGGCCAGAGCGTGACCCATCACTTCGATTTTCTGCCGCACCAGGGGCCATTTGGAGACACCGTTCCGACGCCAGCGCAGGGCCGATTTTCGTTCTACGCCTTCCAATCCACGGAACCGGACGCCGCCCTGCGCTTGGAATTGTTTGAGAATTCCACGGCCGAGACGCCGTTGTTTGTTGGAACGTGGAATCCGACATCAGGGCTGGATGTTCCGGCACTTGCTGACGCCTGGCAGGATCGCCAGGGCGTGGTGCGGTTCACGGGTTTGCGCGGCACGACGGGTTATGCGTCTTTCCAAGTCGCGGTCCTGACGCCGGTGGATTTGTTCCGGTACGACGTTTATTCGCGAACATTTCCAGCCGCGCCCGCGCCCGTCACGCCCCAGGTTTTCGTGGACTTCGACCGATACGCGAGCCCCTCCGACAACGACCTCGCGAACCATTTCATTAGCTATTACGGGCTCAGCCAGGTGCCCACCGGAGGCGTCACCGGCGGCGCCGCGGCCGGCTCACTTGCGGAGATAACCACCTATGGCTTTGCCGTGTTGCGTTCCCACGGGTTACGAAATCTCCCCGGCGATAACTGCGAAGTGAGCGCGTTGTTTAAGATCGTTCCTGCGACTTTCCGGCCGTCCTCCGGTGCCTCGTTCAAGCTAGTGTTGGGCTGCTCTACCAACGCCGCTGCTCTGGTCGACTCGGAGCCGATTGCGGCGCGGTTCTTCGGGCCGGGCGATACCTTTGCAATGCCCTCCGGTTACAACTGGGGTTCGGTGACTTCCACGAACTGGTTTCGTCTGACGCTAAACGTGTTGAACGAGGGCCAGTCCAATCGCTTCGCCCTGAGCGTCAGCTTGCAGGACCATGGGCCCACCGGCCTCGCGCCCACTGGACCGCTCCTCAGCAGCGTGTGGGAAGTGAGCATCAATCCACTGGCGAAAAGTCCAGTTCTCTTTCCCGGCTTCTACGTCGATGGCGTTCGCTTTGGCCAGACGCTCGTGGATAACTTTGGGTTCAACGGAATCAACTATGAGCCGCCCGAGCTGACGGCCATCTCTTCCGAAGGAGCGTTACGCCTCAGCTGGCGATTTGCCGGGACCCATTTCCTGTTGGAGTCCACCTCTAGCTTACAATCCCCAGCCAGCTGGGCGCCTGTCCTAGAGCCTGTCGCTGACGACGGAGATAGGCATTCGATCGCGATTTCGTTTGATCGCGCGAACCGTTTCTTCCGGTTGCGTTACCAGGTGCCATGAGAAGGCCTGTTGAAACGTTGAAACTCACCACCAAGGGCATGACAGATTGTTCCGCCCTGCCCAAGACTGAAAAACGCTGCGAACGATGCAAACAACGCCACACTGGAAGGTTGGGCCGACGGAGCCTGAGCGAGCGCATTGCGTCTGACGTGTGATTTGTCTTTTACCAATGAGTGCGCAACATTGCCTGCGGATGCTCGATCCCCGCTTCTACCTTCGATGGCAATTGGCCTGTCTAGCTGCGCTGCCTTGCCTATCGATGGGCTGGATTTTGCAAGCTACTCCCGTTAATCATCCACCGGTACCCCATTTTTTCCTGCCGTTTGAGGGCGTACCCTTCGTCGCGGGTCAGACTTTGTTTTTCCAAGCCACGGCAGATGATCCGGAAGACGCTGTCCTCCAGCCGTCGGCTTTCAACTGGCGTATTGAACTTCATCGAGGTTCCGTGACAGACATTGTCCTGGAGTCCGTTCGTGGAACGACAAACGGTTGGTATGAAATCCCGCGTGCTCCTGAAATCTCACCGGGCTCGTGGTATCGCGTTTGGCTGACGGTAACCGATTCAGAAGGTCTAAGCACGTCGGAATTCCGTGACGTGTTTCCGCGCACTTCGGTCTTCAGTCTGCAGACCGACCCGCCCGGCTTGCCGCTTCGACTCGACGGCCAGCGTGTGGAGACATCGTTAGCGATCACCGGTGTGGTAGGTGTTACACGCTCACTGGGTGTGGTGTCACCGGTCACAATGGGCACCAGCACTTATGAGTTTATTGGTTGGTCTGATCGGGGAGCGCCGGAGCATGAAATCCTGACTCCTTGGGAACCTTTGGTTTACTGGATCACCGTCGGCGTAGGCCGGCGGCTGCCGGGTAACCCTTATCCAGGTCCGACCGCTGCTCCTTGGCGCATTGAACTGCTGGCAGGCGAAACGGTAGTCGCGTCCGAAACGGGTGGGCCCGTCCCATGGCAAGGGGCTTTTCAAGACGCGAACCTGAATCTCAATACCGAAGAGTTGCAGCCTACGCAGCTGAGTCAGCCGCTCCGGTTGCGACTCTCTGCGGCCAGTTCTGTGCCGAATGCGCACTTGGACTTCGACGATGTGCGCGTGCAGGTCAATGGGCTGTCGGTAAACGGAGGTGAACTGAGCTTCGAATCCCCTTCGCTCGCGGATGGGGTCCTGGCCGAAGGACCGGGGCTGGTGGGTGGATGGGAAATGGCGCTAAACCGCGGCGCGTCTTGCGGAATCTATAATCCGCCGGGGAGCACCTACACAGGCGCGGGCGGCGGATTCGAGTTTCCATTTACCACGCTCCACGGCGCCAATTGCGGTTATCTCTTCACCGGGACAAACGGCGAGACACCCACCCTGACGCGAACGCTCGTCCCTGCTATCGGATCGAACGTGTATACCGCCCGCTTTCGTGCCGTCGTTCCCCGGACAGTCCAGATCATGGCGCTGGGTGATTCCATTACGCAGGGCGGGCAGGGATTCGCTTCCTACCGTTATCCTCTCTGGTTTCTCCTGCGCGGAGCAGGTTTCGATGTCGATTTCGTCGGCCGAGATCCCGCGGTGTATGGTGGAAACCATCCTGGAAATCCGGACGCGAACTTCTACCCGAATTATTATTCGACCTTCGACCGGGATCATGAAGGTCACTGGGGCGATCGCACGCAGGATGTCCGCGGGCTTCTCGACGACGCATTGGCTGGAGATGGTCCGGACATTGTGCTCCTGCACGTTGGAACGGACGATGTTGGCCAATATGGCGCTTTTGGCGTGGACAGCACGCTCGGCAACTTGCCGTACATCATCAGTCGGCTGCGGGCGGCTCGCATGCAGGTCACTGTATTGTTGGCGCAAATCATTCCGATTGGCACCGGCAGTGCCTACGCGGTCAACGCCCCGCTAATTCCAGCGCTAAACCAGCGTATCGCCCGTCTCGCGACGGAGCTTGATACGCCGGCATCTCGGGTCGTGTTAGTCGACCAGTTCACCGGCTACGATCTCGCCTCGATGGTGCAGGTTGATGGCGTGCATCCCAATCCCGCTGGCGAAGGTTTTCTAGCCACCAACTGGTTTAGAGCCTTGCAACCTGTCTTGACCGGCACCCTCCCGTCGCGCCCACCGGCAGTCGTCTCGATCCGCCACGATGGCCCCCGCGTGGTTCTGAGCTGGCCCGTAGCTGCAGGCGCTTACGCGCTCGAGACCAGCCCAGATCTGAAAGCCCCCACTTGGTCGCGTCTCGTAACCGGAATCACAAGCGATGGAACACAGAAATCCTTGAGTCTTAGTCCAGACCAAGCCCCCGCCCAGCGCTTTTTCCGATTAACACTTGAATAAGAGATAAGCGATGAGACGCATTGCCGGCCTACCGGCACCGCTGTCCCTGTGCCCTGGCAGTTGCGACGTTGCGATCAGTGCCTCGCAATCCTTTTCGCATCGTTTGCAACGCATTTGCGTTGCGGGCAACGCGTTTCGGTCCGCGGGAAGAATTTTTGGTCCGATCGCAGTTGCGATCAGTCTGTTGCAACCCTTCTCGCATCGTTCGCAACGCATTTCGGCGCGCGGGCGGCGTTTTTGCATTGTTCGCGCCGTGTTTCAGTCGCGGACAACAGGTTTTGGTCTGCGGGAAGAAATTTTTGGTCCGATCGCAGTTGCGATCGGTCTGTTGCAACCCTTCTCGCATCGTTTGCAACGCATGTCGGTGCGCGGGCGGCGTTTTTGCATTGTTCGCACCGTGTTTCAGTCGCGGGCAACACGTTTTGGTCCGCGGGAAGAAATTTTTGCGTCGATCGAAGTTGCGATCGGTCCGTTGCAACTCTTTCGCATCGTTTGCAACGCATGTCGGTGCGCGGGCGGCGTTTTTGCATTGTTCGCACCGTGTTTCAGTCGCGGGCAACACGTTTTGGTCCGCGGGAAGAAATTTTTACGTCGATCGAAGTTGCGATCAATCCGTCGCAGCTGCGATCAGTGCGGCGCGACCGTTTTTGCACCGATCCCTGACCGAGAGCGAGTAGAACCTGGCTTAGCTAGCTAGCCGTGAAAGGCACTGGAGCTTTCATACCGACCGCGTTCAGCTACCAAGGGATGAAAGAGCGAGGTTAGCTCCGAGGTTTTTTTGCCTGAATGAGCAGTAGGTGACCGCGTCTCGGCATAATGGGCTCCAGCACGCGACTGAGTGAATCCGGCAATGGCATGAGTCCAATGGACGATACCTTGGCAGGAAAGCCGATCCGCTCGAAGAGCTCCTGTGCCTGAAGAACAGATAACGCCCGGATATGCCCCGTAACGCCGGCAAACGCTGGATCCGTGATCGGCACACCCTCCTCAACATGTTCTTGATAATGCAGGCCCAGCGGATTTCCTAAATACCAACCACAGACCCGCATCAGGGTGAACGGTGTGTAACCCAGCAGCATAGCGCCGAGATTCAAGAAGCTGGTCAGGTTTTCGGATGTCACCAGGGCAGTCCCACTTGGTTTCAACACGCGCTTCATCTCTTCCACGAAAAGCCGCGTGTTATGTAGGTGTTCGATAACTTGCGAACAATGAACCACTTCAAAGCTGCAATCGGGATACGGCCAAGTAGAGTTCAGGTCGAACGCTCGGACCCGGATGCCTTTGCTTTCGGCCTGTTGTTTCAATGATGGCGACGCCTCCACCCCCTGAAAATCGTCGGGCTTGTAGTCCAAATACCGGAAGAGAAAGCTGCCATCACCGCAACCGACATCCAACAGACTCTTGGGGCGCAGGGCGGCGACTTGTTTTCCACTCCAATCATTACAGCGTTCGCAGCTGCGCAGGTAGCCTGCGCTCACGACCCGTTGCAATAGTCTCAGCACCATAGCTTATGGCGAGGTATGGTTTCCCTACTTGCTTTTGCGCGCCGCATGGCGGGCAAGCTAGAGAGGCATGGTCCAACTGTCGAGACATTAGCGGGAAAGCAGCCTGCAAACTCCTTCGCGAGGGGCGTGCGACAGAATTCTTCGCAGCTGCAGCCGGCCTCGGTTTTTCGCGTCATTATCCCTAGGAGGCTAGATACGAACCCAGCTTGGTTAAGCTGCCAAGGGGAGACAATCGTTGGAGGCCGCCTTGGTATTGAGCCGGTGTTTCCAGAATTGATCCAAGCGGCGGCTGCTGTGGATACAGCGCAAGGCCAGAATGTTTTCGGCTCCGGGCTTTGACCAGAACATCCCTGACTGCTTGCAGCGTGCGCCAATGACGGTTTTGCAACCCGCTTCTACGACGCCTGAGCCAATGAAATAGCCGGCCTTCCGGAAGGTGCCATACTGCATCCGGCTGACATTGGTGATGAAATAGTGCAGGGCTTTCTCGACCGCCACCACGCGAGGGGTGCCAAGGCACTCCTGGCGGGTTTCTTTGATAAGCGCTTGGACCTTGTCCTTTAAGAGGCGTTTAGCCCAACGACGGAGTCGGTGCTTGTAGTCGGGGTGGTCCTTACCGAGCAATGCCTCCAACACTAAGCCGGCATGTTCCATGGCGTGGAAGAAATCGACGATCTGCACACAGCCCTTGAAGTTCTGCTTGCCCATGTTTTCCAAGCCGTTGGCTCCATCGATGAGCAGCACGATCTGTTTGGCGGTGGCCATCCCTCGCCGGAGGCCTTCCTGGCGCAACATGGGGCCGAAGTCATCGATCGACTTGAAGCTCGAAACGTAGGTGGTCGACTCCCAATCGCGCACCGGCCTGCCTTTTTCGTCGACCTTGTGCTGGGTGAAGACGCATCCCAAATAAACCTGGCGGGTTTTGGCTTTGCCGTCGGCTTGTTTGCCCCTGCGTCCGTGCAACTCCTCCGCAACCATGGGCACGCCCGTACCATCCCCGCTCAGATAAATCACCGACCCATCACAGCGCTCGCATTCGCTGGGCTGTGCGGACCGTTCCTGCCATTGCTGTGCGGCCGTCCCGACGCGCTGAACCACTCGCTGAATCTGACGGGCCGAAACGCAAATCCCCCCGGTTTGTTCCAAGTGCCGTTCGCCTTTGAGGTAGGTGGCCTCGTCGGCACCTTCCAAGCACAGGAGTTTGGCCAACGCCGGGGTGTAGCACACTTCCAGTCCCAGCGCCGCGTCAGCCGGATAATGGCCCTGCTGCTTGCCCGGATGATAGTAGTAATCACGGTTCAGTGGGAAATGCCCGAAAATCCCTTGAGCATGGAGGATCTCCCGGTCCTTGCGCTCTTCCCCAGGCTTGGGTTGGTAAGCAGCGTCGATCCGGTCGACCGCTTGCTGGAGCATCCAACCCACTAACTCATTGGCCGTCTTAAATACGGCGGTGCGCACGAGAATTTCCAGTTGGGCCACGGCCACCCCCGTGGGCTGAGCACCCTGGAAACGGGCCATCACTTGCTGGATTTCCTGGTCTTGGGCCAGGAGGATTTCCGGCGAAGGCTGTAGCTCTTTTTTTTTGAATGGGCGGCAAGTTCGGCACGTGTTTGATCGATGACATCCTGCGCATACTCTTGAGTGAGGTTTTGAAACTTCTCATAGCCTTTCAGAGCGTCTTGGACCGCGTCGGCCTGATCCCGAGAGATGTGACGGGAAACATTCTTGCCCTTCTCCCAGGCTTGAAGCTTGTAGTGCGGCCCCTCCGGACCTTGGGACATCACGGTCAGTTTACCGCGTTCCATGCGTTTGATTTGAGCGATTTGTTGGGACAATTGAGTCAAGTTCATGGCTTAATATCTAGTTACATAGATATTAAATCACGAAAAATCTCAGCAATCAACTCACTTTTCAGAAATTTGTCTCACACCC
>Ga0247664_1000337_pt1 | contig 11740 bp, 5 predicted proteins | sample CNK05_metaG_FD_182715 | JGI IMG/M metagenome (GOLD analysis project Ga0247664, IMG submission 182715) | Soil microbial communities from Purdue University Martell Research Forest, Indiana, United States - CNK05 | ecosystem: Environmental > Terrestrial > Soil > Temperate forest > Bulk soil | place...
CCGACCATCGGTCAACCGTTGCCCGGACCGTTTGGGGGGTTCGCGATCAATTGCCGGTCCTGTCACCTGGTGAACGAGTTTTTCAGCAACGGTCCAGGCAACCGGACGTATGCGGATTTCGCGCGCCGTTCGCCGGTGCCGGCGCGGGAGGACGGCAAGACGCTGACTCCGCGTAACGCGCCGGCCATGGTCAATGCCACGATTCCGCGGGAACACGAGATGTTTCTGCATTTCGACGGCGAGTTTGGGAGCGGCAAGGATCTGGTGAAGGCCACGCTGACGGGACGCAACTTTGGATGGTTGCCCGGCGAACAGACGCAGGCGGTGCAGCAGGTGGCTCACATCATTCGTGATGATGATGGGCATGGTCCGCTGGCGGCGGATTTTGGCGGTTACTCTTACCGCCGCGTGTTGGCGGGCAACGACGCCGAACTGGGGGAGGAGGGAGATCGCTTCCACTTAAGCGAAGAATACCGGATGGATGTGACGCAGGCGAGTGACGCGGCCATTCTGGAGCAGGTGGCCCGGTTGATCGCGGCCTACATGGACAGCCTCTTCTTCTCGCGGGACGAACGCGCCGAGTACGATGGTTCGTCGTATGACTGGTTCCTGGAGACCAACCAAATTCCGCGCCAGCCCGACCCGGGTCAGTCGATGACCTATTATAACCGCAACGTCCTGGACCTCATCAGCAGTCCGGCGCCGCTGCGCTTCACCAAGCCCGGGGAGATGCGGTTCAAAACGTTGAAGCAACCTTTCACGTTCGGTCCGCAGGAGCTGCTCGGGATGAAGATCTTCTTTACCATGGCACGCTATGCGACCAATTCCACGCGCCGTCCGTCCCCCGCGCATGGCATCGGCAATTGTGTCATGTGCCATCCCGCGCCTGATTTCACTGATTTTAAATTCCACAACACCGGCGCTGCTCAGGAGGAGTACGATGCAATTCACGGCGCCGGCGCTTTTGCGAAACTTTCGGTGCCGGGATTGGAAGAGCGCAATGCGCATGTGGAAGTGTGGCTGCCAGCCACGACTCAACATCCCCGCGGCGCCGGCCCGTTCCTCGATATCCCCACGGCCGAACGGCCGGGTCGCGCCGATCTGGGTCTGTGGAACGTGTTTGCCAACCCGGATCTGCCCCGAGTCCAGCCGGCCTTGCGAGCGTTACTCAACCTGGACACCAAGCCCAGGCCGGACCACGAGTGGCTGCCGCGGACGCTGGCGCTATTTAAAACCCCGAGTTTGCGCGGCCTGTCGCTCTCCGATCCGTACCTGCACACGGGCCGCAAGGACACGATCGAAGATGTCATCGAGTTTTATCGGCGGATGTCCAACCTGACCCGCGCCGGTAACGTCCGCAATGCGGCGCCGGAGTTGTCGGGAATTTTTCTGAAAGAGAACGACATCGCCCCGGTGGCCGCGTTCTTGCGGGCGCTGAACGAGGACTACGAGTAGGGGGAAAAGCGGAAGGGGAAAAGCGGAAAGCGGAAAGCGGAAAGCGGAAAGCGGGGGGCCCGCAGCTGGACGCAATGCGGAGTTGCGCCCACAGATATACGCAGATGGACGCAGATGGAGAGGGGCGCAAAACTGCCATTCAAGCTGGATCTCAGTAGCCGCTGTTCACGTCAGTCCGGATCTGTGGAAATCTGCGTGAATCTGCGGGCCACCCCTTCGACGTCGGTCGGCAAGGTGACGCGAAAGCTGGAGCCTTGTCCGGGAGAGCTGGAGACGGTGATGTCGCCCTTCATCATCTGACAGAACTTGCGGCTGATGGCCAGGCCCAGGCCAGTACCGCCATATTTGCGGCTGGTGGAGGCGTCGGCCTGTTCGAACACCTGGAAGAGTTTGGCTTGTTGTTCTGGGGTCATCCCGATGCCAGTATCGGAAACGATAAAGACGAACATCTCGGCTTGGGCGTCCGTGAGCGGGGCGGCGTCACCGCGCGCGTCGGCCGCCAGGGCGCGGGCGGCGGTCAGGCGGATTAGGCCATTTTCGGTGAATTTGCTGGCGTTGCTGAGCAGGTTGAGGAGGGTTTGGCGCAGCTTGATTTGGTCGGCTCGCATCGAGCCAAGGCGGCTTGGGCAATCGACTTCGAGCCGGTTTCGATTCTTGCTCAGGAGCGGTTCAATGGTGGCGGCGACTTCGTCGATCAATTTCGGCACGTCGAATTCCTCGATCAGTAAGGTCATCTTGCCGGCTTCGATCTTGGAGAGGTCGAGGATGTCGTTGACCAAGGCGAGTTGATGTTTGGCGGCGGCGACGACTTTCTCGAGATCGGGCTTTAGGTTGGTCATGCCGATATCGTCGAGTTCTTCCTGAACAATCTCGCTATAGCCGATGATGGCGTTGAGCGGGGTGCGCAATTCGTGACTCATGTTGGCCAGAAACTGGCTCTTGGTTTTATTGGCGCTGTCGGCCGCCTCCTTGGCTTCCACGAGTTGGGCGTTCTTGGCGGTGAGTTCTTGGCGGGCGGCCGTCTCCTGAGCGAGCATGGTCTCGCGCAGCCGCGCGGCTTCCCACCGTTTTCTCGAGTATTTCCAACTGGAAACCCCCGAGGCCAGCAAGAGCAAGGCGGCGGCCAGATAGACCGGAGTCATGATCCAGGCGTTTTGGAACCAGGCCGGTTTAATCCGAAGCACCGCCAGAGCCGGGGAAGAATAATTCAGATCGCCATCGACATATTGGACGGCAACGGAATAGGTGCCGGCTTCCTCTGGCGTCCACGATACCTGCGTATCCCGGGTCGGGGCGCCCCAGGGACCGTCCGGGGTTAATTGATTCGATTGAAAGGTCCCAGGCACCAATTGCAGGCGGTATTGACGGTTTTCCGGCCGGGTTTGGAAGTCCACCGCCTCATAGCGCAACACCAGCGGCTGGCCCGCGGTGAGCACTGGTTGTCGCACGCGCCCGCGGAACCCTCTTCCGCCTTCCAACGACAACGAGGGCGCAGGCGGCAAGTTGCGCCGTGGCTCGTAACGGGAAAGGCCTTCCTGAGTCGCGAACCACATCGAGCCGTCCAGGCCTTGTTCGATCGACTCGACGCGATCGGAGACCAGCCCGTCGCGGGAGTCGATGGACACCCAAGTGCGCCCGTCGAACCGCGTGACGCCTGCATCGGTGCCGATCCAAAGCAACCCGGCCCGATCGATGAACAGACAGGAGACCGCATTATTGGCCAAGCGCCGACGCGACGAGGTGAACGTAACAAATTCCCTCCCGTCGTAACGAGTGAGGCCCGCGATGGTCCCGATCCAGACCACTCCGTTGGAAGCGCAGCGCACGGCGCTGATCGTCAGCTCGGGCAGGCCATCTCCCAACGTGAAGCGTGTCACGCTTCGGCCGTCCCAGCGGCACAGCCCTTGCCGGCTGCCGGTCCAAACCATGCCCTCCGGGGATGTGTCCAGGGAGGTAATGAAATCCAGTCGAAGATTATCCCGCGAAAATGTGTATTGAAAACCGCGGCTGTCGAGTCCGACGAATCCGTTGCGTTTGCCGAACCACAATGTGCCGTCTGTGGCCAACCGCATGGGGCCGACGCCGCCGTCGCCGAGTCGGGCTTGCGCCGGCAAGGGCGTAAAACGTGCGCCATCGAAGGTCGAAGCCCCGCCCCCGGAACGGCCATAAGGTCGATAGCTGGCCACCACCGGCTCGCCGTAGGCCCCGACCCACAGGGTGCCTTTGGCGTCTATTTCGATCGAACTCACCCGATTGCCGGCCAAGCCGTCCTCGCGCGTGAAGCGCTTGAACTCAGTTCCATCGAATCGGCCCAAGCCGAGTCCGTCGCTCGAGCCGTAGGCGAACCAGAGCGAGCGATCAGGAGCAACCCGCACCGACTTGACGTGGTTATGGTAAAGCCCATCCCGCGTGGTGTAGTTCACGAACTTCCGCTCTTCATAACAGGACAACCCACCCTCGGTCCCCAACCAGAGCACGCCCGACGGATCGCGAAGGATGGCTGTCACGGTCTCGCCCGCCAGTCCGCCTGCCCGGGTCAGCGCGACTAACGATTCACCTTGCTTTCGGATCGCCCCATCTCGGGTGCCGATCCAGATCACATCATTGGTTTCGGCATGCACTGCCAGGATTCGGGTCGCCGGAAAGAGCGAGGTTAACTGGCCTTCTGCATAACGGAACAAGCCGCGATCGGTTCCCACCAACAAACGGCCGCGCTCATCCAATTCCAGGCACAACACCGGGCTGTGAGCAATCAGATTGGTGACGGGGACAAACCGGTCGCGCAGGTGAGGGCTCTGGGGCCGCGGTGGACCGGGCGCAAAGCGGGCCAACCCGCCGGGGCCTCCGGCCCAAAGAGTGCCGTCCGGCGCTAGACGCAGCGCGTGCGCCTGGCCTCCAACCAATCCGTCTCGCGCGGTAAACAAGTCAAACCGGCCCCGATGATAGCGCAACGCGCCCGCGGCCGTGCCGATCCAGATCGTTCCTCCCGGCCCGCGCTCCAGGCAAAACACCGAGCTGGACACATATCCAGCACGGCCCCGAAAGTATTGCCAGTTGGTGCCAGTGCGACGGGCCACGCCTGTGAGCGTGCCGAACCAAGTGGTGTCGGGGCCATCCTGCAACACGGCCGTGACGCGGCCAGTGACCAGGCCGTCCTCTTTGGTCACGTCATCGAAGTCCCGACCGTCGTACCATGACGCGCCCCCGGCCGTGCCGATCCAAAGGGAGCCTCCTGGTCCCAGGGCCAAACTTTCCACGGCATTGTTCACTAGCCCGTCCCGCGCCGTGTAATTCCGGCGCATTCCCTTGGCCAGGGGCGGCAGCCGGAAGTTGATCTCGGCGGCGTGCCGGCCTTGCCCGACTTCAATCGGTTCCCCGCGTCCAAAACGGATCGGTTCGCGCTCGGTGTGGGCCAGGACGGTGTAAGAGCCGGGAGGCAGATTTAGAAAGCGAAAGTCTCCTCGCTCATCGCTGAAAGTGAAGGCGTGCGACCGATTGCGGCGGTTGGGGGTGGCGACGGTTTCCGGGACTCCCTCGGCGCGGTCGGCGGACCGGCCACCGGCGGGAAATGCTTCCAAGACGACGGAGGGCAGGGCGGTGCCATCCAGGGCGGTGACCCGACCGGAGAAGCTGACCGCCTCGCGGAGGGTCCAATCCAAATGCATCAGGCCGCCGCGCTGAAAGAGCAGATCCTCGCGTCGGTCGCCCAACTCGCCCGAACTGACGAACAGTTCGTAGGCTCGGGCATTTGGATAGAGAGCCAATTGGTATTCGCCCTGGGCATCGGTAGTGGCGCGGACGACAACCTGTTCGTTTTGCAACACATCGATCTGAGCTTCCACCAGTTCATGTCCGTCCCGATCGGTGACATGTCCGAACACTGCGCACGGTTCCACCACATCGTCTGCCGCCGGCCAGGGCGCTTCGGGAAACTGCGCTGCCGGCGAGGCGATGCCATCGTAGTGCTGCGGGCTGGCGTCACGCGCCGTGCCGTCATCGAAATTCCAGAGCCCAACTAGCCCCGGTTCTGTGCCGCGCAAGCGCTGGAAGAGGGTCTGGCGAATCTCCGCCTGGGATCGAGCCCGATTCCAGACGCGGAATTCGTCAATCCAGCCGGAGAATCCGGCGTTCACGCTGTCAAAGTTCTCGTGGCCAATGTAGTTATGGCGGGATTGGAGGGTAGAGAAGCTGCCGGGGTGACTGTTGGTGCCGAGGAGCACCGCGTTGACATAGACTTTGACGCCGTCCGGGCCCGTGCTGATGGCCACATGACACCAGCGGCCGGCCGTCCAGGCGCCGGCTACTTCAATGCGATGGCGGTTGGCGTCGGGATCGGCGATGAGAAATTTAAGATCCGGTTGGGGGCCGGGGCATCCGAGGTACATTTCGTGAGAGCGTCCGCCAAAATCGAAGACGCGCGAATTGAGGCTGAAGTCCTCGAACTTCACCCAAGCTTCCACGGTGGCCTGGGTCAGATTGGTGAAGGCGTGAGGCGGCAGCTCGATGTGAGCTCCGCGGCCGTCGAGGTGCAAGGCCCGGTTTTGGGCCGGCACCGACAGCAAGCCGGCGAGCCATGCGATCAGGATGCAGAGACCTCGCTTCATCGTGGTTGCACGAGCCCCATTACGCCATAAATCGTCAGGGCCGAAAACATCGAATCGTGCGGGATCTTGTAAAGCGATGCAGGTTCTGCTGCCTCCAGGAAGTGCACTTTCTGTGGCTCTCACCCCTCACCCTGCCCTGCTCCCCGTTGAGGGGAGAGGGGATTCTGGCGGTCAGCCCCGCTATTACTTGATTGGCTGGAGTGTCATCGGATCGCGCAGCGGCAGCTCGGTCAGGCGCCCGCCGCCCAAGGAAGGCAGGGTCACGGGATGGTCCGGGTGGCCTTTGAGGATGTCCTCCTTTTGACCGACCACAAGAATGACCAATGGAGACAACCCGAGGTGCTTTTGCGCGACGCGCTGGACGTCGGCGATGGTCACGGCCTCGATGCGCGGCCGATATTTCTGGTAATAATCAGGTTCCTTGGGGTAACGGCCGGTCAGTTCGTCCTGGGCGAACGCGGCGACGATCTGATTTTTGCTCGAGAAGCTTCGCGGAAAGGTGTCGATGAAACTGCGCTGGGCGGTGATGAGTTCATCGGTGCTGACGGGTTCGCGGGCAATGCGCTGCATCTCCTCGAGCACGATCGAAGTCGCGTACGCCACCGTGCGGGACTTGGATTGGAATCCGGCATGGAACACGGACGGATAATAAACGCCTCCGGGAAAACTGGAGTACGCAGAGTAAGCCAGCCCCTCATCCGAACGCACCCGATTCATGATCCGGGAAGTAAACCCGCCGCCGCCCAGGATGCGGTTCATCACGGTGATGGGAAAATAGTCCGGATCATCGCGGCGCACGCCCGGCAGCAGGATGGACACGCGGCCTTGGGGAACATCTTTATTCACGAGGTAAACGCCCGGTTTGGCAAACTGCGGGTTGGCCGGCACGGGCGGGGCTTTCTCGCCCTGGAACGGCCAATCGGCGAAAAGCGCCTCCAACTTTCGCACCAGGGTGGCCCGATCAAAATCGCCGCTGGCCGCCACGATAAAGTTGGCCGGATGAAACCATTTCCGATGGAACGCGCGCAGATCCTCCAGGGTGATCGAATTGAGGGACGCTTCGGTCGGTTGCCGATTGTTCCAGAACTTTTCGCCGGTGGCCAGGTACCCGAACTCCCGGGCCTCGATGTCGGCGGCGTCATCGTTGCGGCGTTGCATGGCCTGGTAGATCTGTTGCTTCTGCAGTTTGAAGCGATCTTCCTGAAAGCGCGGCGCGCTCAGCACTTCGCGCAGGATGGCCAGGCCTTCATCGAGATCCTTGGCCAACAGATTCAGGCTCACGCCGCCTTGCGTGTCGCCGAGGTTGGAACCCAAGTTGGCCGCTAAAAACGCCAGACGCTCCTCGAGTTCTTCGGCCGACTTTGATTGGACGCCCCCGGTGCTGAGCAGAGCCCCGACCAGACCGCCCAGGCCTTCCTTGCCCTCCGGTTCCACGAAATCGCCGAGCTGGACGTAGACCACAATGTTTACCAAGGGCAGTTCGCGATCCGACGCCACGTAAGCCGTCGGACCGGCCTTGAGCACGACGCGGTAATCCTCCGGCTTCGGCGGTTCGTAGACCAGTGGCGGAAAGCTCAGTTTCTCGGGCCGGTCCGGAATTGAACTGGAGGAAGCGCGCGCCTCGGGTTCCACCGGGGCGGGGAGGGCGGGCGTGGAGAGGGTGGTGAAGGCCAGCAACAAGACGGCGGTGAGGCTGGCGAAAGGGGCGGGCAGGGCGGGCACGGACGCCGGCCAGGAACAGAGTTTGATTGGCCGTCTAAACATGGGAAAAGCGCGGTGGTTCATTGGAGGGCTTGGAGCCGTTGTTGGACCAATTTGCGTTGGGCCTGAATCATGGCTTTGGCCGGTCCTTCCGCCTTGGTTTCGGCTTCTTCGATGCGGACCAAGGTGGCCTTGAGTTTTGCGGTGTCCTTTTCCTGGCTGACGCGGGCAGCCATCGCGCGGATGGCTTGGCGTTGCGTGTCATCCAGGCCGGTCAGGTCAGGCAACCCGGTGGCGGCTGCGCCGGAGGCGTTGGGTTTGCGGGTGTAAGTGGCCACGCTGCGTCGTTCGCGCGTGAAATACTTGTTCACGACGCGCCGGAGATCGGCGGCGGTGACGGCTTGATGTTTGGCGCCGGCGAGATTGATCTGGCGCCAATCGCCGAGTCCATCGTTGTGGATCAATTGCATGAGGATGGACATGTTGGACGCGAGCCGGCGGTATTCGTAGGCGGCGAAGTTGTTTTTGACCTTCTGCAGTTCGTGTTCGGGCACCTCGTCCGCCTTGAGTTTCTCCAACTCGTCGTAGATACCCTGTTCGACTTCTTCGGGGGTATGGCCCTCTTTGACTTCAGCGCTGATCTCGAAGGTGCCGGCCCATCGGCGCGTTCCGGGACCGGCCTGAACTTCAGTGGCAAGTTGTTTACCCAGGACGAGGCCTTTGTAGAGCCGGCCGGTGCGCGTGGAAAGGATTTGCCCCAGGATGTTGAGCGCCGGCGCGTCCTTGTGGCCGAAGGCCACGGATTGCCAGCTGAGATCAACTTCCGGATTGGCTTCGGCCTCGGCGTTCATGCGTTTCTCCGCCAATTGTTCGACTTCGAGCGTGACCACATCGGGCGGTTCATTGGCGCCGCGCGGGATGCGGGTGAAGTATTGATGGACGAGCGCCTCCGCGAGGTCCGGCTTGAAATCGCCTACCAGGATCAGGGTGATGTTTTGCGGGGAATAATAGAGGGCGTAGAACTCGTCGGCTTGCGCTTTGGAGATCGCCGGAATATCCGAGGGCCACCCCACGGTGGGCCAATGATATGGGTGCGAGGTCCAGAGCATCGATTCGAACATCTCGGAGAATTTGCCGAGGGGCGTCGATTCCGTCCGCATGCGGCGTTCTTCGAAGACCACATCGCGTTCGGCATAAAACTCGCGGAAGACCGGATGCAGAATGCGTTCGGATTCCATCCACATCCACAGTTCCAGTTTATTGGCCGGGACGGTGATGAAATAGCCGGTGAGATCGACGGTGGTAAAGGCGTTCATGCCGGAAGCGCCGGCGGCCGTGTAGATGCGGTCCCACTCGTTTTTGACCAGGATTTCGCGTTGCTGGGCGATGAGTTCGTTGAATTGTTTTTCGAGCGTTTTGTAGTGCTCGGTCTTGTTCTCCGGTTTGAGGAGATCATCGATTTCTCCGCGGCGCCAGGCGGCGCGCAGGAGGGCTTCCTCCTTGCGCATCGCTGTGCGCACCTTTTCCTGTTCGGCGATGATCTCGAGATCCTTCTTATAGTTTTTGGTGCCGATGGTTGGCGTGCCTTTGAACATCATGTGTTCGAATAGATGGGCGATGCCCGTGATGCCTGGTCGTTCGTTGGCGCTGCCGACGTGCGCCACCCAGCCACCCGCAATCGACGGGTCATCATGCCGTTCCACCATCAACAGCCGCATCCCGTTCGGCAGTGTCCGTTCCACCACCGGGACTTGCTGGGCCCATCCGCGCGGGGCTGACCCCGCGCCAACCATCCATCCAACCAGCAAACCGCCCGTCATCCAGCGTCTCAACCACCAGCGGCAGGCGGCTGGCCAGTTCCCGCGAATAAATCCAAAATCACGCACGACGCCAAGGACAGCAGCAAACCATTCCGAGGTCAACCGTTGGCGTCGGCGCATGAAACCTGACCCTCACCCGGCCCCGCAGTCGCGTGGCCACCCTCTCCCATCCGACCCTGGCTACGCCGGAGGCTTCGCCGAGGCGAGTGGGGAGGGGCTGGGGCCTGCCCCGAGCTTGCCGAGGGGGTGAGGGCTCTTTTTCAGTGGAAGTTCATGGCCCCAATGTTCGTGCATATGATGTGCAGGTGGAAGCTCTCCATGTGCAGGGGTCGGCGGTCATAGACCGCCGCTACAGCCTTGTATCTTCTCCCTAGCATGCGCGCAGCGTTTGTGGTGCTAGACAGGCGCTCTCCGGCTGCGGTCCCGACCCGCCGGCCATGCTCGAAAATGGTTGCGCCGCAAGCGTGGCACGGACCGGGCGCAATTTGAGATTTGTCGAGCGCTGCCGATTTGGTTAAGGTGCGGTCGTTTTGACAAATGTCGCCATTCAACATCGTCATGAAGACTTCTGTGATTCGCCTTGGTTCAGCTAGTGTTCTGTTGCTTGCGTTGGGCTGGCCGGTTTCGGCGCAGTTGCCGGGAGGCAGTTCGACCGGCGTGAACGCCGCGCTGCTAAAACTTTTCGCGGACTTCAGCGCCTTCGCGGCGAAGGCCGATCTGCGTGTTTACGACAAGGAAACCAAGGAACCCATGAGCATGCTGGTGGATTTTTCCATGCTGGACGGCCAGGTGCGCATGGATCTCGACATGTCGACTTTGAAGTCAAAACACGTCCCGGCTCAAACTCTGGCCAGCCTCAAGGCGGCCGGCCTGGATAAAGTGGTGACGGTCCTGCGCCCGCAGCTGAAGTCCGCCATGATTAGCTACCCATCCATTCGTAGTTATGTGGAAATGCCGTTGGCCCCGGACGAAGCCGCAGATATGGACCGCGAATTTAAGGTGGATAAAACGAAGCTGAGCCGCGAATCCATCGACGGTCAGCCTTGTGATAAAACCAAAGTAGTTCTCACGGCCAGCACGGGAGAAAAACACGAGGCGACCGTCTGGTACAACCCGGCCTTAAAGAATTTTCCCGTCAAGATCCAGATGGATCAAAAGGCGATGTCCGTGGTGATGCAATACCGCGAGATTCGGCTGGCGCGGCCGGATGCGCGCTGGTTTGAAGCGCCCGCCGGCTACACCAAGCACCCTTCGAACGAGCTGCTGATGCAGAGCGCCATGATGAAGGCATTTAGCGGCAACAAAAAGTAGCCAAAGCCACGCCCGGCTGCGATGGGGAAGGGGATCTTTGGATCCCGGAACCGGGTTGACCCGGCCGGTCAACGTCCGAGTTGTTCCAAATCGTAAGTATTGAGGCCGATCGAGAATGCCCAGTTGATGCTGGCGGATTTGTCGAACAGCTCCTTGGCTCGTTTCGGGTCGCTGTGGTCCCGGTAATAGCACGCGAACACGAAATAGGCGTAGGCGTTGGCCGGGTCGACTTCAATGGCCTGCTCGAATCCCTGCACCGCCAGCTTTTCCTGACCGAGCAGGTCCAGCATGCGCGCCCGATTGACGCGCACGAAGGCATCGTACGGATTGAGTTCCAAGGCCCGGTCGTATGTTTCGACAGCGGCCTTGGCAAACGCGCGGCGTTCCTCCGCTTTGTCGGGCGCCACGCGCCAGAGCGCCCCCGTGCGATTGTAATCGCCGATCCGCACGAGCGGCTCGGCAAAGCCGCGGTCCAGATCGATGGCCCGATCGTAATAATCCAAGGCCGCATCATACTGAAGGGAGGCCCGCAAACGGTTGCCCAGGTCTGTATAGCGGAACGCCATCGTCATCGGAATATGCCGCCAGAGTCCCACGCCGCACACGACCAGCACGGCGGCCGCGAGGGCATAGCGGCCGAACGGCGTGACGGGCCGGCGTTCGAGCCCCTTGAGGGGCGCTTCAATCGCGGCCGTCATCCCCAGGATACAGGCAAATAAAGCGGCGTTGACAGGAATGTGGAGGCTGAAATCGAACCAGCAATGAACGAGCAGCGTCGCGATTGAAACCAACGCGCCCAACGCAAAGGCCAGCTTCTCCGGGAATTGGGCTCCCTTCATCGCCGCCCGG
>Ga0247664_1000338_pt1 | contig 11677 bp, 7 predicted proteins | sample CNK05_metaG_FD_182715 | JGI IMG/M metagenome (GOLD analysis project Ga0247664, IMG submission 182715) | Soil microbial communities from Purdue University Martell Research Forest, Indiana, United States - CNK05 | ecosystem: Environmental > Terrestrial > Soil > Temperate forest > Bulk soil | place...
CTGACTGGTTTTTGCCGGAAGTGCATGGCCACGGCCGCGCGTGACCAGGGTATGGAGAAGGACATCGTCACGGGTTCACTTCGCGGAGCAGCGTTTCGACCGCTTTGGTCAGCTCGCTTCCCCGCGCGTTGCGGTAACGGATCACCCCGTTGGCGTCCAGCACCCAGATGTTAGGCCAGCTCCGGACATTCCATGCTTTGGCAATGGGCCCGTCACGTTTGTCCAGAAAAGAAGGCCAGGTGATTTGGTACTTCTCGATCTCGGCCCTTCCTTTGGCCAATTCATCATCGCCATAAACCCCAACAAACGCAAAAGGCCGGCCGAACATCTGCTCGACGAGTTTGCGGTGTTCCGGCGCTTCGATGTAGCCATTCCACCAAAAGGTGAGGACAACCACCTTGCCCCGATAATCGCTCAATCTCATGGGCTGCCCGTCCAGGTCGACTCCCTCGATCTCCGGCGCGAGTTTGCCAATAATCAAGGTGCGCAGTTCGGACAACTCGGGTCTGGCCAGTTCCTCCAATTTCCAGCCTCGCTGGGTGACCTTGCCGAACTCACCCATGGCGCGTTCGAACAATTTCTCCGCTGTTGCCGTGGCTTTCTTGTCCTGACCGAACTTGGCTTCCTGCTTGGCCCAATTCGCCAGGGCAAAGCACGCATTGCCTCGCACATCGATGCTCGGGTTGTTCTTGAGGAGAGCTTCCAGCAACGGCCTGGAGCAGCGATGCTGCAAGCGCTCCAATTCTTTGCAAAGCGAAAGCAGATTGGGATCGCGCGTGTGTTCCCGCAAAAGTGCTTCGCCCGCTTTTTCAACCTCAGGACCATCCGGCGTGTTTAACAGAATCCACACCGCCGCGTCGCGCGCCTCGCTTGACCCCGGGTCATTCTCCAGCAGCCCCAGGTATTCAGCCAGGCTGGCCACCGCTTGGACCGGTTTGCCTTTGGCGGGAGGGAACTCGGACAGACCCGCACCATTCCAGTAGCCCAGGTCCTGGTAATAGCCGTCGGTCCGAGGGTTGCGAATGTCAGTGACCTGCGTGCCGATCGGCATTCCCAAACCGGCCAGAGTGAACGAACTGGGCTCAACCGAGACATTCCATTGGGCTTTAGTTCGGACAAAACGGCTGGCAAAAGCCAGGGGCTGCGGCTGTCTGGGGCGTGATTCCATCGTGGTCACTTCGATGGGCAAGGGATCGCGCGGATTGGCGTCGTCATATTTGGACATCGCGAAGTCCCCACCCTGGGCATGTTTGAGCAGGCGCGCGGGGCGGGCGCGGTCGATCCAGAATTCGAGCGTTTCATCGTATTTGGACTGCACTTGCACATGCCAGGCCGGCATGCCGTCCACCGTTTCCTCACCGATGAGCCGGATCGCTTTTGCTTCCGGATACCCAAGGCAACGTTCGATCGTGCTGCCCGAATACACCGAGGGTCGCAGTCCCAGGCAGCGCGGATCAAAGAAATACGACGCACTGGTCCCGCTCGCTTTGGCTGGGTCTTCGATGGTGGTGCTGCCGCCTGGCCCGCCTGATTCCCGAAATCGGCAGAGCGTGACGCCGTCCGATGCTGCGATCTCATGATACTCGAATGGCTTCAGGAAGCCGGCGCGGACCGCCTCTTCCCGGTCCATGCTCTCGGCCCGTCGCCGAATCTCCTGGGCTTGAGGGCTGTCATCGTTGCCGAGCACCGTGAAGGCATACTGACGATCGCGTGCCTCGAAGCGGAGCTTGGCACCGTCGAACATCACGGTCAGCCGCTTCTGAGAGCTGGTCTTGCGTCCCCGCTCGAACTTGTCGGTCGATAACTCCCACTCCAGCCAGCCGGAACTGATCCGTTGTCTCGCCCGCGTCACGCCCTGCAACAAATTTAACGGGTCAGGCTGGCCCGGTTCGCTGGCGAGCTGCCCGAGGGCCGGCCTGGCAGGAGGAGCCGGCTGGTTCTGCTCATCCCCGGGCGCGGGCGTCGCGGCCGTGGCCATTCGCGCTTGCTGCCTTTCGTGAGTGGCATGGAAGTAAAGCCAAGTGCTGACTCCGATCACTGCTGAAACCGTCAAGCCGGCCGCCCACTTGGCGCGGATCCCTTGAGCGATCACGCGGACAACGCCGGCGCCGGCGCCTGCTCCGGCCGCGGCTGAAACACCGACCGCGTTGGCCACAATGGCGGAAGCCAATCCCGCCGGGACGGCGCTGGTACTGGACGTGATGGCGGTGGCCAGAACCGCGGCGCTGATGGCGGCGCCGCGCTGTTCAAAGCCCGCCCGAAGCCGTTCGAGCGCGCGGTTCACTTTCATCCGCGCGGCATCTTCGCTGATGCCAAGTTCTGCTCCCACTTCGCGTAGACTGCGATTTTCCATGTAACGCAAGACCAGGGCATCGCGGCATTCCTCGGCCAACTCAGCCATGGCCGGTTCGAGATGTTCGGACATCAACGCGGAATCGGGAGCCAAGTCGAGAAGTTGCATGGCAGCAGCAGTTTGTTCGCGCTCGCGCCGGCGTTGTTCACCGCGCAGCGCATTGAGCGCGAGATGCCGTGTGGTGCTGTAAAGCCAACCACCGACAACCTGAGATGGCTGGAGCGAGGCCGCTTTCCGCGCCAGTGTGCTGAACACGGTTTGCGCCACCTCCTCGGCCAGTTGCGAATCATCCACGATCCGGCGCGCCGCCGCATAAACCATCGGCAAATGGCGTTCGACCAGTTCCCGGAACGCATCCTGAGAATTCTTCCCCAGATAATCCCGCAAGAGTTCACGGTCGTTCATATCGTTCTTCTACTATTACTATTGTCTCCGCCGAACGACCAAACCGAACGGGTTCACACACTCAATCCGAAGAGCCGTTGATGTTCCTGGATGGCGTAACGGTCCGTCATGCCGGCCAGGTAATCACACACCACGCGCCGCCAGCCTTCGCGCCGGGCCTGCTTGCGCGGCGCATGATCCAATTGCCCGGGATGTGAGGCAAAGAAGCGGAATAACTCCTCCAACATGCGCACAGCGCGCCGATTGGGTTCATGCACTTCCGGGTTGTAATAAACGTTCCGGTACAGATAGGTGCGCAATTCCAGGTTGAGCCGCTGCCGCGCCGGGCTGTAGCGGATGAGCCGGGCGGCCTGACGCCGGACGTCGTCGGCGCTCTGGACCCGCGCCGCCCGGATGGCTTTCTCGGACGTCTGCACGACGTCCTTGACCTCGTCATCAATGATGCAGCGGATGATGTAATAGCGCCGAATTTCATCGGGCAATGCGCCGTACTGGCGGCGAACCTTGCTGGCGGCGCCGCGCCACACGCGCACATCGCGATCAAGCTGGCGTTCGGACAGCAGGCGGGCCGTCAGGCCATCATCCAGATCATGACTGTAATACGTGATCTCGTCGGCCAGGTTCGCCACCTGGGCTTCCAGGGACGGGCAACGGGCTCGCAGCGTGCTGCGTTTGCCCGGTGGATCCAAACTGGTGCCGTGTTTGGCCAAGCCCTCGCGGACTTCCCAGGACAAATTAAGGCCGGAGAACCGGGGATACTTTTGTTCCAAGACCTCCACCACGCGCAAGCTTTGGCGGTTATGTTCGAATCCGCCGGCGCCGCGCATCAGGCGATTTAAGGCGGCTTCTCCGGTATGGCCGAAGGGCGGGTGGCCCAGGTCGTGCGCCAGCGCAATGGCTTCGGTCAAATCTTCATTCAAACGCAGCGCGCGCGCGATGTTCCGGCCGATCGCCGCCACCTCCATGGTGTGGGTCAACCGCGTGCGGAGATGATCCCCGGTGCCATTCAGAAAGACTTGAGTCTTGTATTCCAGCCGCCGGAAGGCGCGGGAATGAATCACGCGATCGCGGTCGCGCTGGTATTGCGTGCGCAATTCAGGCGGCTCCTCCCGATGCACACGCCCGCGGCTGGCCGCGCTGAACTGCGCCCAGGGCGCCAGGGTCGAACGCTCGCGGTCTTCGAGTTCAGGGCGCGTGCAAGGCATGCATCACATTCTCGCGAAAAACCGCGGCGAAGCCGGGGAGCGCCGCGCTCCGTTTCCAAGTATCTTCCGTATCTTCCTAATTCGCCAATAATTCCTGCACGGAGATGCCGCGCAGGGCGAACAACCGCCGAATGGTATCTTCGATCAGGTTATTGGGACAGGACGCTCCGGCGGTGATGCCGACGGTAATGGCGCCCTCTGGCAGCCAGCCTTGGGTCTCGACTTCCTCCTGTTTATGCAAATTGTAATGCCGGATCAGCTGGGCCGATTCCATCTTGGCGGCATTCTTGATGAAGAAGGTCGGCAGCCGGCCTTCGCCCATTTCGGCCAGGTGCGACGTGTTCGAGGAATTGTAACCACCGATCACGATGAGCAGATGCAGCGGCTCGGCCAGCAACTTCTCCAGCGCGTCCTGTCGATCCTGAGTGGCGCCGCAAATCGTATCGAAGAATCGGAAGTGTCGGTCCAATTCCGCGCTTCCATAGCGATGTTGCATGGCGGCGCGCAAACGGCGTTGCACCTCCTCAGTCTCGCCGCGCAACATCGTCGTCTGGTTCGCCACCCCGATGGCCTTCAGGTGCACATCCGGATCGAAACCGGCCGAGTACGCGCCTTTGAACTTGGCCAGGAACTCGGCTTTGTCGCCTCCCTCCACGATGTAACGGCATACGTAATCGGTCTCGGCCAGGGTAAACACCACCAGATAATGGCCGCCATCTTTGGCGGTGGCCCGGGAACTCGTGGCCTTGGTTTCCTCGTGCCACGCCTTGCCATGGATGATGCTGGTGACCGAGTCGTTGGCATATTGCCGGACCCGTTTCCACACGCTCATCACGTCCCCGCAGGTCGTATCCACAAACTGGCACCCTTTGGCCTTCAGCTTGTCCATCGTGGCGACTTCTGCTCCGAAGGCGGGGATGATCACCACATCCCCTTGCTGCAGATCCTCGATCTCAGCATTCTTTTCCTTGCCGGACAGGAACCGGATGTCCAATTCGTGCAATTGATCATTGACCTCCGGGTTATGGATGATCTCCCCCAGGATATAAATGGGTTGGTTGGGATAATATTTGCGGGCCGCGTAAGCCAAATCGATGGCGCGTTCCACCCCGTAACAAAAGCCGAATTCCTTCGCCAACCGGATGGTGAGTCCGCCCGCCGACAACACGTTGCCGCGGGCGCGGATGCGGTCTACGACCTCGCTGCGGTAATGCGACAGGACTTGAGCCTGAACCGCCTCCATAATGTCCGGGCGCCGCAAATTGATCTTAGGCGGGACCGCTGTCCCGGAAGGCGCCTGAGGCGCTGGAGTTGTCATGGCACCGTCAGGCTACCAAAGGATCCCGGCGCGTCGAGGACTTTTCCCGGGCCCCTTTCCAGACGCTCTCACCTATCCAGCCCTGGCGTGGCTGCCGGGTGCATTCGGATACTGCCCCCGGGATCGTGGCCTTGAGGCGGCTTCAAGCTGAGGATCGAAAGGAACCGCTTGGGGAGTTCCTAGGTCCTGGAGCCGACGGACGATGAAGCGGCGTAAACGGCGCGCCCCGAGCTGCCCTGTGCGGGAGCAGTGCCTGAATACGCTCGTGGCTCCCACGATCATGGCCTTTTCCTTGTTCTGGGGGCTGAGAGCCGATTATCTTCCCGCCTTTGGTGAAAAAACGATCGTCATCTAATGCGCACAAGGAGGCGGTGAAGCCTGGACGACTGCCCAAAGGGGGCGACCGACCCGCCGCGCCAACCGCGGCAGGGTTTTCCTGGGGGGCAATCATGCGGACCTGGTTCAGCATCGATCCGCGTTCGTTAGCCCTGTTTCGCATGGTCCTGGGCGTCCTGCTTTTGGCGGATCTGTTCGTGCGCGCGACCGACCTGGATGCGATGTACACCGACGACGGCATGTTTTCGCGCGCTGAGATCTGTCGGCGCGCCACGAGCATTTGGAATTGGTCGTTTCATTTCGGGGGCGGTTCGTGGGGCTATCAAGCGATGTTGTTCGGCATCGCCGCGGTCCTGGCGCTGGCGCTATTGGGCGGGTTCGAAACTCGTTTGGTCACGATTGGTTCCTGGCTGATGTTGGTTTCGGTCCATCATCGAGTGCCGCCGATTCTTAGCGGGGCGGAGAACCTGCTGCGTATGCTGCTGTTCTGGGCGATGTTCCTGCCCCTGGGACGAGCGTGGTCGCTGGACGGCTGGCTAGCGCAGCGCCGTGGCCAAACGCTGAGAAAGGATGAGCCATCACCGGTACTGTCGGTTGCCACCGCCGCCGTTTTGTTGCAGATGGGTTTCGTCTACTTGTTTTCCGCGATCTTCAAGTCCAATGAGGCTTGGTGGCGTGGGGAAGCCATTGCTGGAGTCCTGGCGCACAGTTTCTATGCTTCACCGCCGGCCGCGTATCTCCTGCACTTTCCGCAGCTGATGAAGGTAATGACCTGGGGCACCTTCGCGTTGGAATGGGCCGCCCCATTCCTGCTGTTTTGTCCCCGCTTCACCGCGCGCGTGCGACTCGGCCTGATCGCGGCCCTGGGCGCGATGCACCTCGGCATCGGGATTCTCCTGGAGGTTGGCCTGTTTTCTTACGTGTCCCTGGCTGGGCTTGTTCTTTTTGTGCCGCCCGAGTTTTGGAACAGCGGCCCGCTCGCACGGTTTTTGGGCACGTCCGCAGTGGGCGGTCCCGTGGCCGAGCCGGCCAGGCCCTTGGCGAGAAAATCGTCGCCTGTCCATTACGCCACGCAAGCCTTCTGCCTGCTGATGTTGCTCTACATGTGTGCGCTCAACCTGAATAGTCTTCCAAGCCTTCCGCTGGCGCCATGGACGCCGGAAAAGTGGCGACCTCTGACCCGAGGCCTGGGGTTTTCCCAGATGTGGGGCATGTTCGGTTCGGTTCCCTCGAAGGACGGCTGGTACGTCGCCCGGGCCAAGCTGCAGGACGGATCGGAAGTCGATTTGCTGCGGCAGGGCGCGCTCGTCGATTGGCGCAAGCCCGAGTTTCCTGCCCGCAATTATCCGAACTATTATTGGCAAAAAATCTTTCGCGAGATGGCCTACGATGACGAGCAGGGATTCCAACTCTTTCGGGTGCCGGTGGCCCGATTTCTCTGTCGCCGCTGGAACAAACTGCATCCGGAGGACAAACAGATCGCCGAGTTCGAGTTGATCTATTGCACGCTCACCCAGACCCGGAGAGGGGATATCACCGTCTCGGAGCTTTCCCGGGAACCGTTAGCCCGCCTGGACCTGAGCGGTTCCTAGCTTTTCACTTCGAAGCTGGGCTCCGATAAGGCTGGCCGGATTTGTAGAGCTCCAGTCTCGACCGAACCTCAGCGGCGTACTTGCGTGGCGCGAGTTGCAACGCCTTCTCCTGCCACTGGATTGCCTCAGCGGGATGGCCAGTCTCCGCGTAGGCGGCCGCCAGGATCTCGACCGGGCGGAAGGCTTTCCACTCGCTCAGTTCGCACGCTCTCCGCGCGTAATCTTTGGCCACGCGGCCGTCGCGCAACGGACTATCCGGGTTGGTGGCGTAAATCCAGGCGAGTGGGCTGAGCGCCTCGGCCAATTGGAGCGTGAGATCCCTTTGGCCCTCTTCATCCACGAGTTTTCGGTAGATTCCCATCGCCTCCTTGAAGTCAGCGATGGCGGCGGCCGTTTGGTCCTGGGCAAGGTAGGCATAGCCCCGGTTTTTGAAGCTGGTGGCGCAGAGGACGGCCAAATCGGTTCGACCGTTTTGTTCGGCAAACCGAGTTCGCATCAACGCATCGAGACCTTTCTCGGAATAACTCATCGCGACATCCACCTGGACACTGCTGCGATTGGTGCGAGTCGTCGCGCTTCCGCTGACTCCGGAGCCCTCCTGGAGTTTGGTCAGCAGGCGGATGGCATTTTCGAAATCGGCCAGGCCGGCCGGCACGTTGCCCTGGACACGCCGTGCGACCCCGCGATTGTTGTAACTTTTGGCCAACTCGTTGGCCGATTCGTTGGCCGATTCGCGTGGGCCATTCTGGTCAACGAGCGGGACCTGCAACTTGATGGCCTTGTCGTATTCTTCCAGGGCGGCATCCGTTTTCGCTTGGGCAAGGAAAGCATTGCCCAGATTGTGGAGGCTGATGGCCAATTCATTGGCCAACTCGCCGCGGTCATCGGGTTGGAGGAATCGGCGCTGCAGTTCAACGGCCTTTTGGTACTGGCCGACGGCCGAGTCGAGCTTTCCCAGGATGAGAAACGCATCGCCGCAATGGTTGTGGGTTATCCCCAGTTCGTGGCCCAACTCGTTGCGGCCGCCCGCTTCGATCAGGCGCGTCCTGATCGCGATCGACTTCTCGTAATGGCCGATGGCGGAGTCGAGATTTCCTTGGATGAGGAGCGCATCGCCGCGATGGTTATGGCTCCACGCCAACTTCTCGTAGGCGGCCACAGCTTCGTTGGTGTGGCCCAGCGCGACGTGGCATTCGGCGACACGCCCAAGGGCGACGATGGTATTCGGTCGCAAACCAAGGACCTCTCGGTACCGTTCCAGAGCACTTTGCCATTGATGGAGGCCGTAAAACGAATCTCCGCGAATCTGCCGTATCCGAATCAGGCGATCGATTTGCGCTTGGCTACGGTCGCGGTTCCCCTGCTCATCCTGGTCGGTGACGATCCGTAAAGCATCGGAAAAACGTTGCCCCGCGTTGGCCAGAGTGGCCCAGCCCAGCCGAAGCTCCATGTCTTCTATTCTCGATAGCGCCTTTGCATCATAATCCGCGTCGAACTGTTTGAGCTTTGAATCCAGGAGACCAAGGAGAGGTTGCATCTGAGCTCCGGACGATCCGGACCGACTTGCATTGGTGGTGGAGCCGGGCTCATCGTCCAGCTTCTGCTGAAGCTGATCGCGCACCGCCTTAATGTCATCGAGGACAGCCTGTCGCCGGGCTTGTTGCTTTCCCCGCAAGCCCATGAACATGAGTGCCGCCAGGCAAAAGAAAGCAACGGTGGCCTTGACGATCTGGAAACGCCGCCGTCTGACAAGGTTCAAGGGTTGGGTGCGACCAGCACTCGCTGTCGGCTGAGACACAACAAATCTTTGCAAGGCCCGCTCCGGCAAGGCGAGCACTATTTGCTCAACGGGGCGAGATTGAGCTCGCCGCGCTCGATGCCGCCATAATGGGCCCGGTCAAGTCCGTCTGCTGAGGCGACCTGTACCTATTCCCTCCCCTCTAAACATCGAAAATCTCATTGCGCCGTGCCGGCATTCTGCGACAGTGTGCGCACCTCGTCGGAGCGTAGCTCAGCCTGGTAGAGCACTTGCTTTGGGAGCAAGACGTCGCAGGTTCGAATCCTGTCGCTCCGACCATCTCCACCAACCTCAACATCCTCGATTGTCCTCTCCCTGCATGAGAAAGCCAACGGAGCGCGTCCATCTGTGCAAGGGCGGCAATTAGACACGGCCTCGCTCGTCATGCACGCAGCGCGTAGCAGCACCGGTGTCGTCTTGCTGTGTTCGGAGCCGCGATCGGTACGCCGGAACCGATTTTCCACCGATTGCGGCCCGTTTGCGTTGGAAAACAACTCCGGTGGGTTCGCGGGAAGAATTTTCGCGTCGTTCGGAGCGTTTTTCGGCCTCGGGCAACTCCGTTTGAGTCGGCGGGAAGAGTTTTTGTATCGATCGCAGCTGCGATCGATCCGTTGCAACGGCGTTATTCTTTTTAGATGCGCCGCGCTATTTTCCGGCGCCGCACACTAAATTCGGCTGTCCGTCGCCAAATTTGAGGCTGCCGCGGTTCTGGCCGAGGGGATTTACCACAAAGAACTCAAAGATCGCAAAGAAGGCAAGAGGGGCGCTTTCTGATTGCAAAAGCGTTCTGATTGGTCAGGCCACCACCTCATCTGAGCGGATGAACAGCGAGAAACACCGAAACACCCGGGGCCAATTGCCTATTACATTACTTCACATTCAAACGGCTTAGTCGGAGGACTGTTTGCCTCACTTCTTTGTCCTTTGTGATCTATGTGATCTATGTGGTAATCCCCCCCATGCCGTTCAGATGACGCTGACGAACGGAGCGCAGGAGGGCATGGCACATCGGCCAGAAAATCCCGGCGCCGCCCTTTGCAGGCGGCAGCGCGCGTTTTTTCCTGCTCAGCCGAAGCGGTTGTTCCACACTTTTAGAAGCGTGAACAGGGCCCACGGCGTGCAGGTCGTCGAGCCCGATGCCGCTGAACAAAAAACCAAGCCGGAGTTCCCGTTCCGAGGACGAAAGACGAAATGAACATTCCGTCCCCGCATTGCTTTTTTCCGTTTGACCGCGCGGGCTTAAGAGGGGTTCGGCAGCGCGTCGGAATTGCTGACTGATGTGGCCCGCCCGCGCTGGCTCCAGTGATTTTAGGCATCTGGCAACTCTCCTCGCCACTCCTTCGGGTTAAAGATGCTCCCGCCTGCCGCATCAATAGCCTCTGCCCGACGGTAGTAACGCATATAAATACGAGCGCCGATGTGGTCCAACAATCTAAGCCAAACTCTCTCCCGCTTGAAAAAGTTATAATACTTGCTCGTGCATTCGTTCGCCTCAGATGGAGTCTTGCTTTTCAAATTTTTAAGCGTCACTCGGACGAAAGCCGAGGTTTTCTTAGCTCCCAATCGTTGGAGTAACCGTATGAACGCCTGAATATCTTTTGGTTCTTGATCGGCGAGACACTCAAATCCGTCGCTTTCGAGCACAAGGTTCATCGCGAAAACCGTAAAAAACTCCTTCTCCTTCCGCGGCATATCCCAGGTCTGGATTGGCGGCTCGACATCAATGCGGTTGTATCGGGAATCCATCCAATCTCCCAAGGATTCTAAAGCTTCTTTCGCTTCTTTCAGTGTTATGGCGCTCATGCGACTCGATGCAACTAAGGTCGCTGCTCAGTGACGTGCAAGCAGCCTGGTTAGCGCCATCATGTGAACTCGAATACCGGAACGTCCTGCCCCGAGATCCCTCGAATCATCGCGATAGGAACTGCAGGCGGGTAGGCGAATAGGCTCTCAATCCAACTCTCTCCGTCAGTCTTGTAAAGTGTGAACTGGGTGCGCGGCGGCATCAACCCGAACAACCAATTCCGAAATCAAAGTGTGCACGTCTTGAGAACACGAAAGCGAAATATCTCCGGCGGCCTGACTCGGAAGTCGCCCGCCTCAACTCTGGATTACGGTCTAGTCCTTTTATTCGTGAGTCGTTCATTCCATCTGTGCAAGGGCGCAATTAGACACTGCCTCGCTCGGCACACTTTGCAAAGTGTGCCGGGCATTGCCGAGCTTTCGAAGCGAACATTTTCTGCTGCTCTCAAGCCACCATGGATCTGGACCGGAGCTCGACATTCGACCATTGATTGACCCGCACGGACGTAAATGTCGAATGTCGAGATCCGGTCCGACTCACCTGTGTTCGGTCCGACTCACCTGTGTTTGGGATTTCGGTGACTCTGAGGAGTATAAGAGGCTAGTGGGTCAGTTCCTCGACGCGTCTTTCTATGGCGGCCAACCGCTGATTCAGGCGGTCAATCTCAGCCTGCTTAGCCCGCAGCTCCCGCTGCAATCCTTGAATGGCTGCCAAGGCCACTCCGCTGCTGTCCAGCGCGGCAATGTGCTTGTCGTCGGCACCTAGGCCAAAGGCACTGTGAAAATCCTGGGCGACGGGTCCGAGATGCCGCACGGAGTTGCTCTCCGAGCGATAGCTCCAGCTGTGGAGGGGAAGAGCAGCCACCC
>Ga0247664_1000339_pt1 | contig 11677 bp, 12 predicted proteins | sample CNK05_metaG_FD_182715 | JGI IMG/M metagenome (GOLD analysis project Ga0247664, IMG submission 182715) | Soil microbial communities from Purdue University Martell Research Forest, Indiana, United States - CNK05 | ecosystem: Environmental > Terrestrial > Soil > Temperate forest > Bulk soil...
GTCTGCGACCACCGATCCCAGTTTGGACATTTTGGCACGTTTCCAACCGTCGTTGGATTCAAGTCGATTGCTCATTGCTCATTGCTCATTGCTCATTGCTCATTGCTCATTGCGGAATTGGGAGGGCATTGGGATTGGTAGCAGCGGCAAGATCGGCGCGGGTTGCCAGCGTTTTGAGAGAGCGTCCGAGCATCTTGCGTAGCTCAATCGATTCCTCCAACAGGGGATCGACCTGTGTTGTTGGAACAAGCCTCACCTTGATTAGAAATCGCAGCCATCCGCTGGTTTCGCGCATCTCCTTGGCGGCAATGCTTAACTTATGGGCAAAATCCCTTCGGCTCTCTGCATCACAGGCTTCATCATAATTAGGTGCTGAAGAGGTTCCGCAGCGTATCAATTGCGCAGCCACGTGCCTCCCGACACGCGTCTCAGGAATCGATTCGACAATGTGGGCCACACCTGCAGCAAAACCCCACAATCGTTCAGAGAACTCCTTGGCGTTCACTGGGCCTAAGTCTGGGCATCGGTGCCGAGCCAGGCAAGCCCAATTCCGCAATGAGCAATGAGCAATGAGCAATGAGCAATTATTGCCGATTGCCGATACTGCCGATTGTCGATTGCGAAGTATTGCGAAGTATCGATTGTCGATTGGCCTTCTCGGGTAGCAACCCACGGGACGAGGCCTGCTCTGAGCTTTTCGAAGGGCTCCATACGAATGCAGAATGGTGAATGCGGAATGCGGAAACACCGGAATCGGTCGGCAGATATGCCCACACTTTAAGAAGTGTGGAAATCTCGCTGAGCGCTAGGTGTTGCGCCATGATTCCAAGAGCGCGGCCGGCGGTTCATCCCCGTAAAAAATGGTGTCCGGTTTTGCTTTGGCAGGGCATTGAATAGAGAATGCTGTCGCAGGATCAGCAATGGCTCCGCGAGTATGTGGCGAAAGGCTGTGAAAAGTCCTTTGCTGCCATCGTGCAGCAGCATCACCGCCTGGTTTATTCGGCGGCGTTGCGACAGGTGCGGGATGCGACTTTGGCCGAAGAAGTCACCCAAGCCGTGTTCGTCATTCTGGCGCGCAAGGCTGGTTCCCTCTCGAACAGCTCGGTTTTGGCAGGGTGGCTGTTTCGCACCACTCGTTTTGTGGCGGCGCACGCGATCCGGGACCAGAGCCGGCGCCAGAAATATGAGAAGGAGGCAGCCCAAATGCATACAGACAAGGCCCAAAGCCCCTTGGAGGTTTCCTGGAACGAAATTGCCCCGGTGCTCGATGACGCGATGGCCCGGCTCGGCGAGGGGGATCGGCTGGCCATCCTTTTGCGGTTCTTCGAACGAAAAGAATTTAAGGAAGTCGGGTCGGCGCTGGGCAGCACGGAAGAAGCAGCGAGGAAACGCGTCACACGCGCGCTCGAAAAACTCCACGCCTTCCTCACCCGCCGCGGAGTAGTCCTTTCCGTGGCGGCGCTCGGCACTGCCCTGACTGCCCACGCTGTGCAGGCTGCCCCTCTGGCTCTTCCCACCGCCATCGCCGCCATGGTGGCAGCGAAGGGCGGTTCCTCGACAACCCTAATGCTCATCCATTCCTCTATGAAAGCCATGTTCTACGCCAAACTCCAGCCCTTGGCCGTTTCCAGCGTAATCCTACTCGCCGCCGGCGTGGGAGCGATCTTTGCTCAACAAATGGTGAAAGCGCCCGCCCCGCGGGTGTTGTTCGAAGACAACTTCGAGAGCGGCAACTTGGATCAATGGACCGGCAACCTCCACGGACCGCACCACGGACTGGTGGTGGTTGATCCGCTCCGGCCGCAAAATCATGTGCTCACGTTCACGGCCCTCGCGACAGCCGGCGACCTTTTTACCATCGAGCCATTCGCGGTGGCGACCAACGTGCAGTATGTCGTGAGCTTTGATTATCTGGGCCTGGCCCAGGACGGCTCGGTGCCCGGCAACCTGGGCGGTTTTTTGGGCATTGCCGCTTCGGTGGACGATTGGCAGGTAGACCGCTCCTGGATCGCTGGGACCGACCTGAGCGCGGTTAGTCCACCGTTCGCTGTGAAGTTAACGGACGATGGCGCGTGGCATCATTATGAGATCGATCTTTCGTCCTGGCTGCGCCAAAGCGGACTTCTCACCATGCACCTCATGCTGGAAGACTGGCGCGACATCGGAGGTGTCCCGGGCGACAGTTACTTCGATAACATCCGATTGACGGCGCTGCAACCCCGTGAGCCGCGATTACAGGTTCACGTCACGGAAATCACCGCTTGTTGGGAGTCGGAACTCAATCAGAATTACCAACTGCAGTATCGTTCCGCCATGACGCCAGGCGGCTGGGTTGACGCGGGTGCGCCGGTCGCCGGCAATGGCGAGATCAACTGCCTGACAAATCATGTGCCTTTCAACGAACCGCAACGGTTCTATCGGGTCATCAAAGTGCGGTGATGGAGAAAGAGCTGGAGCTTGGCCAAAACTTCATTACGGCGGGCGGATCATCTCGAAGCGATCACGGGTCCGGCAGTACCAATGTGGCGGCGCCAGGCGCCCAATCAACGCCAGCCGATCGCTGCACACGCGGGCCTTCAGGACGTCGAACAATTCATCGCGCAGATGAACCCGTTTAACCAGACCGATAATCACCCGGTTGGCTCCGATGTAAAGGGTGCCCCACTCGGTGCACTCGAGGCTGGCTGGAGATTCGGCGATGCGCGGAGGTTTCACCACGGAACTCGCCGCGGTGGTCAGCGCTGCCTGTTGGAGTTCACTGACCCCATACGGCAGGGAGGCCGCGCAGCGGTTCATGGCTTCGGCGATCGCTTCGTCAACCAGGTTGACGACAAACTCATGATTGATTCGCACGTTCCGCGCGGTGTCCTTCGGTGAACCATCGGCGCGGTCGCCCGGCGCAAACGCCACGATCGGCGGCTCCGCCCCCAGCACGTTGAAAAAGCTAAAGGGCGCTGCATTGATCACCCCGTCCGGTCCGAGCGACGTGACCAAAGCGATCGGTCGGGGTGTAACCAGACTCGCCAGGATTGAGTAGGCTCTCTCCGCATACTGCCCTTCCAGATCCAGTTCCATGGCCAGACCCTAAGGGGAAACTCACTTCAGGCCAATCAAACGTGCGCTGACCTGAACATCGAGGACAGGCGCCGAAGATTGGCTCATGATGACGAGGCCATATCGTCCCGGCGCCAGCCGGGCGGAACGCAGGTATCTTGTGGTGCGAGAGGTGTCAAAGCCTTTCAAATGCGCGAAGGTTTGTTTGGCTTTCATTTTGGGCAACTGCTCGGGCCCCACCATAAACACCCCGATGGCATCCTTGCCTTTGGTCTTGACGCCGATATCGAGCGCGAGCGTGCCTTCGCAAGGAAGCACCAACTCGAGCGCCTTGAAGGATGTGCTGGGCAGATGGACCACCGTGTCGACCAACTTCAGGCCGCGCGTGAGGCCGGGTTTTCCGGCGGGGATCACCCACCAAATGAGCAGCAGCACACCGATCAGGCTGGCCACGATGATCAGGATCAGGCGACGCGGAATTCCGACCGGCTTTGAGTCGGAAGTCTCGGGCTGGCCCACAATTGAGTCCTCAGGATCCATCATCAGTAAAACAAACTCTTTTCCGGCGACTTGGCCGAGCGTTGCCCTTGCCCGGCTGGATGGTTAGCTCACGCGGCTGCGCGACAGAGTGTCTGCACAAAGGCAAGATTCTCTCGCGTTTCCTCCAGGTAATATTCGACCCGTTCGCGGGAAATATTCAGCAGCTCGAAGGCGGCGGATTCCTGTTCCGTCATCGCGGCCAAGGCGCCGCCTTGTTCAACTTCGTGCGCAATGATATTGGCCAACGTCACGCACGCGCTCAGTCGGTCGAAGGATTCGCCCTGCCCCGGCGCATGGTGATGCCAAACGCTGGTGATGATGGGGGCCGGAAATCTCCATCGGGCCAGCAACCGCCCGCCCATCTCGGAATGGTCGACTCCAAACCGACGCTTCTCTGCGTCCCAGGCAAACGCGGGGTTAAGGTTGGGTTCGGCCAGGGTTTCGGCATATTGCTTCTTAAAGAACTCGGCCAGGACAATCTTGCCGAGGTCGTGGAGCAACCCCGCGGTGAAGGCAACGCCTTCGTCTTCCTCACAGTCGCGGGCCAGAAACTGCGCGGCCAGCGCCGTGGTGACGGAATGCTGCCACAGGGCGGCCGGGTCGATTCCCCAGTCAGGGCACGACGGGCGCAGAGAGCGCGCGCCCTGGACCGCGGCGACGATTTGGTAAATGGCGTTCATCCCGAGGCGATTGACTGCTTCCGGGACATCTTTGATCTGGGTCGCGGAGGCCATCAAGGCGCTGTTGACGGCTCGCAGGAGCCGTGCCGTCAACGCGGGATCAAACGTGATCAGGTCAACGAGGTTTGAAGTGTCGCTGTCGGGGTCAGCCAGGGCTTGGAGGAGCCTGGGCAACACCTGCGGCGCAGGAGGCAAGGTCGTAATTCCGTCCAGAATGTCGTCAGCTGGTTGCATACGTGTCTCATTTCTATGAACTCGGTCGTGCCCACCAGCTCGCGGCCCCATCATGGCTGAACCGCGAATCGTCCTGCCACCAGCCCACAACATATCCTGCTCTTTACATCGGCAAACCAACCGGATCGCTGAAGGGGATTGCGCAGAAAAAGCATCCGCACCAACCTACCGACCGAGGAGGGGGAGGATTACCACGGAGGACACGGAGGCACGGAGAGAAATTCTCGTAGAGCTTTTCATCCAATCCTGGTTTGAGTTCCTTGAGGACGGCGATGGCACCACCGATGATGGCTTGGGTAAGTTCCTTATGTTTCATCCTGTATCACCCATCTTTTTGACCAGGACGGCAGCAAGAGCAGGAAGCGACATAGGCTAAAGCAAGGTTCTGGAGAGGTGCCCCTTCCGAATCAAATCCGCTGTATCCTCCGTGCCCTCCGTGGCCTCCGTGGTCCTCGGTTGCGGCTCTGCCGCGCTGTGTACTTTGTGGCTCATGTTTTCGACCGAGAATCTTGTCGGAAGCCCAGATGGTTCGAGTTGAGGCCAGACATGCCATGGAGGGCAACCGGCCATTGACTGACCAGCTCGTGGCTTGCCATGCTCCGACCGCGATGGCGAACAACACCCAAAAAGGAACGCCTCCGCAACCCAAGCGCACCGCTTCGTTGCAACCAGCCCGAAAAAGGGCGCGCCAGACTACTCGAAAAACCGGCCTGCGCCGATCCCGAAGAGCCCCTCGGAGCCAAGTGCTTGCCCTGGCCATGCACAACCGCGCCAACCTGATGAGGGACCACGGAAAGCTGGCCCAAGCCGAAACGTTGTACCGGAAAGCGCTCGCGCTACGAAAGCGTTCGCTCGGTTTGGATCATCCGGACGTGGCTCAGACCATGAATTGCCTGGCTAATTTGCTGGAGGAATCAGGCCGCCATGCGGAGGCCGAACCGCTCTACCGGCAATCGCTCGCCTTACGAAAAAAAGCCCTCGGCCGGGAGCATCGCGATGTCGCCTCCAGCTTGAGCAATCTCGCCAACGTCTTGCAGAGCACCGGCCGCTACGCAGAGGCCGAGACGCTCTATTTGCAGTCCCTAAAGCTGAGGAAAAAGGCTTATGGCTCGCGGCATCAGAACGTGGCGATGTGCCTGAGCAATCTGGCGATTCTCAAGCAGGCCACCGGCCGGCACGCCGAGGCGGAATCGCTCTTTCAAAAGGCGTTGCGACTGCTGGAAAAGGCCCTGGGGGATGCTCATTACCTAACGGCCTTCACAAGATCGAATTTTGCCGATTTCCTTTTACTCCGGGGACGCGTGGCCGAGGCCTTGCTATTGGCCAAGCAGTCCGTTGCCGACCTGCGCAACACCTTGCCCAAGGGACATTATTACGTTCAATGGGCCCGCCAAGTCCTCGCACGCAGCCGGAAACTGCAGGAGAATCAGCCGTAGAAAGTGTGAACCAACCTTACCGGGAGGATTGAGGCCGAGTGCAAGGTTGACCAGGTGGTCGATCTCTCGCTACATCCGCGTATGCCATTTCAATCCGACGCCATTCCGATACCGTTGCCTCGAGCTTTTCTCATCGCCGCCCTGATCGCCGCTCCGCTGAGTCAGGCCGCGGACCAGCGGAGCAGTGGTTTGTCGTATTTTCCGCCTTCCGATGCCGCTGGGGGCTGGCGCACGGCGACCAACTCCATCCAGGCCCGTGAACTCGCGGGCATAGACTCACCGCGATTGGACCAAGCCTGGGAATTCACTCAGCGCTGTACTCAAAACGGCGGACTGCTCGTGCTGCGCAAGGGCTACCTGGTCTTTGAAAAGTATTTCGGACGCGCCAGCCGCAACGCGAACCCGGACATGGCTTCCACCGGCAAGGCTTATACCAGCATTGCCTGCGGGATCATGCTGAAGGAATTCCACGAGAAAATTCCGGACGGACTCGACACCAAGGTGTTTACGCCCAAGTTTCTGCCCGAAGCATTCTCCTCTGACGGCCAACTCGATGACGCGCGGCGGGCGGACATTACCCTGGGGCAACTCCTGTGCATGAGCGGCGGATACACCGGCGAAGGCGGCGCGCCGGTGGCCGTGGTGATGGCCAAAGCGTTTCCGCTCAAGGCGGTCCCCGGCCAGAATATCCGCGATCTCGATCAGTCCTCATTGCGCTGCGCCATGTGGACAAACGCCGGCGCCGGTTATTCCTATTCGTCGCCGGAACCGCACATTGCGTCGATGGTGTTGCGGCGCGTGACCGGGATGGAGTTGGACAAATACATCGGGGAACGGTTGGCCAAGCCGATGGGCTGGGGTCCCTGGGGTTATTGTCTGCATCGCGGCGGCTTTACCATGCCGCACGCCAACGGCGCCGGGAGCATCGCGGTGCATGCGACGGATGCATTGCGGTTCGGTTATTGCCTGCTCCACCACGGCCAGTGGAACGGACAGCAGTTGGTGCCGGCAGATTACATCGCCCTCTGCAACACCATGTCGCCGCACAATCCGCATTCACCCTATTCGCTGATGTTCGAGCACAATGCGGACGGTCACGTGGCGGGCGCGCCGCGGGATGCATTTTGGAAATCCGGCGCGGGCGGTTTCGCGCTGTTGATCGCGCCGTCGTTGGATCTGGTCATCTACAAAATGGGCGGGAACAACGGGCAATATGACCCGACGCTAACGGGCTTGCCTCAGCCGGAAGCGAGTCACCAACGCGACGAGTGGAAGCCGCTTCCTGGCACACCGTTCCAGGAGCCGAGCCGGGCCGGAGATGACGGTATTCGGCGAGTGCTGGAGATGGTCAGCGCCGCGGTGCGCGAGTGAGGGTCTGAAGGCTGGAAGTGCGGCCCTAACCTGACTTTAAGACAAACTCGGATCGGAAACTGTTGTCGGAAACTCTTGTCCACAGCCCGATTCCAACGAGATCGTCCAGGAATCGAACATTCAATTCACCATTCAAGCTCAAAGCTCAACTCTCAGCGTGCAATGGAAGGCTTTAGTGGCAGCCGCAGCCGGGCCCGCAGCCTTCGGCGGGAAAATCTTCCGGGGCCGGCACGCGGCCGAGTTCGAACGTTTTGCCGACGAACTGCATGACCGACTCCTGGATCTTGTGCATCTCTTGCTGCGCATCGAGGAAGCCGCGGGCAACGGGGAGGTTCAGCAGCTTTTCGCGATCTTGTTCAAAGGCCAGGATCTCGTTCTGGTCCAGCGGCAAGCCCATCTGTTGTTTCTGCTGTAGTTCGTCGCCTTTCTCCATCACCGTTTGATAGAGATTCTTGGCCGAGTCATCGGAGAGGAAAGCCTCGATGCGCTGGCGAATCTGAATAAACTCCGGCTGTTCCACCAGCGTCTGGCAGAGATTTCGGGTTTGCTGGGTGAGGATCGTTTCGTCGGTGGTTGCTTGCATACAATATTACTCGCCTGATGCGAGCCAATGACCCTAGACCAGAGGCCAGGAAGAAGCAAATGATTGTTGTTTCAGGTGTTTTAGGAATGGTTTTAGTGCCGTGATCAATTCCGGAGGCAATCGGCGCGGCTTATCTTCCAAAGACGTGCAGACATGCCGGGTCTCTGCTTCCACCAGGGACTGTCCGGTGTGGTTCTGGATGCGATAACCGAGGTTCAACCGGATCCCGCGCGCTTCATTGACCGATAACTCCAACGTCAGCAGCTCATCGTAGCGTGCTGCGCCTTTGTAACGGACGCGGCACTCGATCACCGGGAAGATGAGCCCCCGCTCCTGCCACCACAGAAATGGCTGGCCGATGTGGCGGAACAACTCGGTTCGGCCAACTTCAAGGATATCGAGGTACCGGGCATAGTACACATGGTTGCCCAGCGTGCAGTCCGCATAACGGACGCGGTAAGAATGGCAGAATGAGCGGGTGGTCACACCAGCATTGAGGGCGGCATCGAAGACCGAGGTCGTGGGATTCTAAATGACGCGGGGTGCCGCACTGACGAGTCGAGTGCCGAGTGCAACCAAGCTTCTGCGGCCGCAGAGCCGCGCTCCGTCCCGCGACGGGCGCGGGCTAAAGAGTGTCACAAGGAGAAAGTCGCCAGATACGCGCTGCGTTTGCTGGTGATTTGCCAGGTGACATTGAGGTCGTGACCGCGATAGGCGGCCAATTCGGCCACGGCGGCAAAGGCACCTTTTACGTCAGTCAATGGCGGATAATAGTTGTCTTCGTTGCCGCACAGATGATCTTTGCTGCCCATGCAGCGGGTGGAGATCTCCACCAGTTCGCCGGCCGTCACTTTGGCGCAGGCGCCTGAGCTGCACTGGCCCAGGCTCACGTCGATGGACGAAACCTTCACTGCCGCCACGTCCTCGACCAATTGGCCGGCGCGCGTTTTCACGAATTCCTTGAGAGCCGCTTGCTGAGCGGAATCGGCCTTGGCGTCCAGGATCAGGACCGCACGACCGCGGCGCGGGTTATGTTTGAGATCTCCAAGGGTATCGTCGGTGCTTACGACGGCGATCACAGCGAGTCCTTGGAGCGGGACGCCGTTCCAGGCTCCTTCGCGGATGGACCAGACCAGGACGCCTTCGCGGCCGGTGAGGTTAAGCTCGGAGTTGGCCACGCAGGTGCCAGTGAAAACTTCGCACGAACGCACTTCCAAATAATCGCCGGCCAAACCCACTTTGTCGCCGGCGCCGGGCGAGCGGGCCGCAGGCGTGTTGGCGGCCAGAACAAGACCTAAAACGGAGAGGAAAACACTTGCCATTCTTTTCATAAGCGAACCTTTCATTTTCGCGCGTCTTCGGGGCGCGCGGCGGTTGCAGACATCGCAGACCGTCGCCACAGCGTGTTGGTTAACGCGCCCCATCACGCGAACGGGCGGTGGGCGCGAACCTGGCTGGACCCAGCGAACCTAGGTTACGTAGCAGGTGCGGTTGGCGCAACACTGCTTTTTGCCGCAAGCTTCGCCATCCGGTCCGAAGGCTTCCATGGTGCGATTGCACCAGAACTGGCCGCCGGCGAACTCATCGTCGTCTGGGGCCTGGTAGTACATCTCTTTGCTGCGGAGATAACGACACGGAAGTTGATCCTGACTCGACGGCGGGTGGAGTTGCTGAGTGTTCTGGGACTGAGAATTGGAAGGATTGGATTCCATAGGCATCCTTTATGCGATGGCAGCCAGGACCGCTCGTTTTACGGCGGCCTTCACCATCTGGATTTTGTACGCATTGCCGCTCAGCGGTTTGGCTCCCGCGGCGGCGGCTTCCCCGCCCTTGCTGGCGGTAGTTTCGTCGGGGGTGCCGCGGTCTAAGGCCAGACTGGCGGCCGCTGAACGCCAGGGCACCGGGGCAACCTGTCCGAGCACAACCTGGGCCTCCTCGATCTGGCGCCCTTTCAAGTTGAATCCCACGCTGGCGGTGACATACGGCCAATCCAAACCATGCCGATGCCTGACTTCATAGGTCGCGTTCTTCAACCCTTTCATCGGCACCGTGATCTCGGTGAGGATCTCATTCGGTCGCAAAACCGTTTCCCGTTCGGTGGCCGCCTTGGGCGTGCGGAAAAACTCTGCCGCCGGCACGGTGCGCGTTTTGCCTCCCGCCCCGGCCACGGTGATTTCCGCGCCAAGCACGATCAAGGCCGGTCCCAGGCTGGACGGGTTGACGAACAGGGCCGGTCCGTCGTTGCCGAAGATGGCGTGATACCGGTTATCGCCTTCGCGGACGAGCGACGTTTCGCCTTGTTGTCCGAAGAGCCCATGTCCATTGCGGAAGAACCAACAGCGCGGCCGCTGGCACAAATCGCCGCCGACCGTGCCGACGTTCAGCAACTGCGGGCTGCCGATACCCTGGGCCGCGATGCTCAAGGCCGGGAACTTTCGGGCCACGTCCCGATTCTCGATCAGCTCGGCCAAAGTCGTGGTCGCGCCGATGATCAAGCTCCCGCCTTTGGAACGGATGCCTTTGAGTTCTTTGATGTTCTTGAGACTGACGACACGTTGGGGTTCGGTCACATGCTGTTTGAGGCTGGTGACCAGGTCCGTGCCACCGGCCAGGACTTCGGTGGCACCCCAGGAATCGTCGAGCAACGCCACGGCTTCCTTGACCGTTTTCGGAGCGGCGTAAGCGAAGGATTTCATTAGGCCAACCCTCCTTTCTGGGAAAGAGTGGTCAGGACGCGTTCGGGTGTCAGGGGCAGGTTGGGAACGCGCACTCCGCAGGCGTTGGCCACCGCGTTGGCGATGGCTGCGCCGGGCGAAATGACAGGCGGCTCACCCAACCCGATCACGCCGCGGCCGTCGTAATCTTTCCCGGTCATCATATGAACTTTCAATGTGCCGACGTCCTGGAGGCCGGCCAGTCGATAGAATTCCATGTCAGCGTTGAGCATTTGGCCGGTGCGCACATCGTAGACGGCTTCTTCAAAGAGGGCGTAGGTGATGCCCATGATCAAACCGCCGTAGACCTGGCTTTCCGCCAGCTTCAGGTTCACGACCAACCCGCAATCCTGCACCGCGACCATTTCGTTCATCGTCACCACGCCGGTTTCGATGTCGACGGACACATCGGCGATCTGCACGCCCCCGACGCCCTGGCTGGTCAGGTTGGCTTTTTCGCTGTCCCCAGGAACGTTCACGCCGCGTTTGGTGATGGGGTTGGGCCCGAGCGACGCACAAGCGTCTTTCCACGAGATCTGATTGGAAGGCTTGGCCGTCTCACGGATCGCCCCGCCGCTGGCTTCCAAGGCGTCCGCGGCGACGCCCAGCCGTTTGCTGACATTCTCCAGCAAGGCGTTCAACGCGTTGGTGGCAGCGGTGCGACACGAAACGGAGATCCCCCCGATCGTGGTGCTGCCCCCGGATGCTCCCGAGGGTGGATATTCGCTGCGCCCGATCTCGACTTTCACTCGGTCGAGTGGCAAGCCCAGCGTCTCGGCCACCACCATGCCGACGCAAGTCCGTGTCCCCACGCCCAGATCCTGCGTGGCGATCTTCGCTTCCACGGAACCATCAGGATGAATGGTGACATCGCATTCCGACGGATGCCCGCGCCCACCCCAGGTGTGCATGGAAATGCCCAGCCCGCGCTTGATCGGCCCAGCGGCCTTGTCCCCGCGCGGGTGGGCCTTTTGTTTGTAGCCGATCAAATCGGCGGCAATCTTCAGTTCTTCCTGATAGACGGCGGCGCGGTCCTTGGTCAGAGCCGCGTTCTTCATGAAGAAC
>Ga0247664_1000340_pt1 | contig 11663 bp, 6 predicted proteins | sample CNK05_metaG_FD_182715 | JGI IMG/M metagenome (GOLD analysis project Ga0247664, IMG submission 182715) | Soil microbial communities from Purdue University Martell Research Forest, Indiana, United States - CNK05 | ecosystem: Environmental > Terrestrial > Soil > Temperate forest > Bulk soil | place...
AGGCTGGCGATCATGACGCCATTGGTGCGCCGAAAGAGGGTGACCAGGACCGAATAGGGGGTGGCTTGCTGCTCCAACAACTGGTGCACGATCAGGTTGTTGTTGCCCACCACGGTATCCACAAAGCCGACGGTGGCGCTGAGTTGCTGGACATTCTGGCGGCTCCATTCAAACCCCAGCGGATCTTCGACGCGGCGTTTGACGCGCATCACTTCGAGCAGTGGATGGTCCAGCAGCGCCTCGATCCGGCCGTGAGTCAGGGCATGAAGATTCCAGAAGCCATAAACCTTCACCAGGTTGGCCAGATCGTTGGCCAGGACAAAATCCGGGTCGTTCTCGAGGAACAAGTCGGCCACGTTATTCAAATGCAACAGGCGATCCAGCTCCGGCGAGCGCATCCCGTGATCTTGGCAGATCTCGTAGCACAACGTTCCCGCGGACTTATTAAGGTCATGAACCAGCTGCGCCCTTTGCGGTTGCAGATCGGTGGCATGATGGTCAATCACGACCCAGTTGGGCCGATCCAGGCGCGATTCAAAACTCAGGTCGCAGACCCAGGCCGCTGCTTCGCGCGGCTCGCGCTGACGCCACGTCTGATAATGATGCGCCTCCAGGCGAACGTCGGCGCTGAAAAGCTGCCGGGCGAGCCGCTGCAGCAGCACCCCGGAGACCAAGCCATCCAGGTCACTTTCATGAGTGAAGATTACTTCCGGTTTGGGCAACGAAACCATGCCCCAATGTAGGGACCAGGCAGAGACCTGGCCAGCAGGAATGTCGCCCAGGACGGTCGGGCGAAGTGCGGCACTGCCTCAGAGCGCGGCGCGGGCGGGCCCCCGCTCTATTCGAAGTCGTAAACGACCACTTTAGAGCAGTTGGGTTTGAAACATTTCTCGACAAACTCCACGTGCATGGGGTGCACCTGGTAATCGTCTTGGGCCTGTTTGGTGGGAAAGATCAGGTTCAACGCCACCTGATACGACTGATCCACCACCGGTCGATGGCTCGTCGCCATCCGGCCCACATGAAAACTGAGCACGCCTGGAATGGGCTTGAGATATTTGTGGGCGCCGGCGATCAGGTCCTCTGTGGCCTGAGGTTTCTTCGGATCGGTCCAAAAGATCACAACGTGAGAAAACATGAGAACAATTGATTAGGTTAAGTTGAAATCGGGAGGTGAGCTTGCCTGCGAGTTTCAGTTCGAGTTTGCGTTTGCGTTCAGCACGCGTTTCGGAGCCGCAGTGTGGAGATGGCGCAACAGGGTTCAAGGTGAAAACTAAGGCAATGCGTCACGACGCCGCCGGGCGGCGGCGAACGGATGGGCCGGCGGGAGCCGATGCCTTGCTTACGCGCGGGTGGAATCGCTGATGAACGTCGCGCAGGCGGTGGCCCGCAACGTGCGTGTAAATCTCCGTGGTTCCGATGTTCGCATGGCCTAGCAATTCCTGGATGACCCGCAAATCGGCGCCGTGTTCGAGCAGGTGGGTGGCGAAGCTATGGCGCAACATGTGCGGGGTGACATTGCGTTGGATGCCGGAGTGGCGCACGCGTTGTTTGACGCGTTTCCAGAGGGCAGCGCGAGAGAAAGCGGTGCCGCGGCGGGTGAGGAACACATTGCCTGGGCTCCGGCGAGTCACCAGTCGAGGCCGTCCGGCGGAGAGGTAACGGCGCAGGGCTTCCACGGCGGAACGGCCGACTGGAACGACGCGTTCTTTGTTGCCCTTGCCAATCACATTGACGAACCCGGCATCGATCTGGAGTTGTTCAAGCCGGATGGCACTGAGTTCGGAGATGCGCAGCCCCGAGGCGTAGGCGAGCTCCAACAGGGCCTGATCGCAGAGCAAGGCGGGTGTTTCGGGAGTCAGGGGACGAAGCAAGCGGTTCATTTCGGAGTCGCTCAGCGCTTTGGGCAGGCGCTTCCAACGTCGCGGCAAAGACAGACTCTCCGCCACATTCCGGGAAAGATGCTTCTCGCTTTCGGCCCAGCGATAAAAAGCGCGGATGGCCGCGATTTCCAGATACAAGCTCTCTGAGCTCAAGCGCCGGGAACTGGGCTCGGGTTGCCCCTCCAGCGGCCGGCCGCGTTCGTGTTCGAGAAAGGCCAGAAGATGGGACAGTTCCAGCTGGGCCCACTCCTGCAGGCCCCTGGACTGTGCCCAGGCGGCCAGGCGATGAAGCATGGCCTGGTACGTGCGCTGGGTATTCTCGGCCTGCCCGCGTTCATGACGCAGAGACTGGACGAACTCCTCGAGAAGCGTTTGCATGAAGGAAGAGCCCAATAATCGCTCAGCCGGTCAGCAGCGGAGGTTTAGCCGCGGCGATCCGTTGGCGAAGTTCCCGTCGTGATTCGATCCGCGCTGCCACGATGTCAGGCACGGCCTGCTCCAGCGAGCCGAAGTAGGTCTCCAGGCGGCTGAGAAACAGGTCCACCTGATGGTCGATGGCATTCTGGCGATAGCCATCGGGTGCCGGACGCAAAACCAGACGCAAGCCCGTGGCATCCAGCCGAAACTGGCCGCGACTCCGGCCATCGTGATCGCACCACTCTTCAAGTTTTGGAATCCATGCCGCCTGAGCGCGACTCGCCACGAACAAGGCGAGGCTTCGCTCCGGCCCCACCGGGATCAGCGCCCAACCGCATTGCTCCACCAAATCTCCAAGCTCCGGAAGATCCTGATAGCCGCGAGTCACCCAGCCCCCGCCCTCGAGCCGGCGGCCTGGAGTCACCGCCAGCCGCCTTAACACCGTTTGATCGAAGGCGGAATCGACAAACATCGTATTGCTTGCGAACACCGCTTCCTGCACGAACAGGCTGAAGGCCAGGATCTCGCCCTGGTTGAGCGGCAGGGCCCAGGCGTCGAACCGCGCCGCCTCGCGAGTGAGGTCGAATCGATCCTCCTCGTCGAATGGAGCCGGCACATCCCACAAGCCCAACCGGCCACCGGTCAGATGCTTCACTTTCCCAATCAACTCCGCATCCAGAGCCGTCACCAGATGCGGCCAACGGGCCGCCGCTGGTTCCTTTGATTCGAAGAAGTCCGCCCCGGGAAGAATACGTTCCATAACACCAGACGACGACTCAGCCGGGCAGCCGCCGGCCGGTCAGGCGTTCGTAAACTTCCAGGTACTTGGCCTGCGTGCCGGCCACCACCGCCGCGGGCAACGCCGGCGCCGGCGGAGTCTTGTCCCAATCCAACCCTTCCAGATAATCGCGGACAAACTGTTTGTCGAAACTAGGCTGGCTATGCCCGGGCTCATACTTGTCCGCTGGCCAGAAGCGGGAGGAGTCCGGAGTCAGCACCTCATCGATCAGGATCAGTTTTCCGTCACACACGCCAAACTCGAACTTTGTATCCGCAATAATAATCCCGCGCTCGCGGGCAAACGAACGGGCTTGACCATACAGTTTCAGGCTGGCCACTCGAGCGGGCTCGGCCAACGCCTCCAAAGCCAGCGCCTGAGCGAAGGAGATGTTCATATCATGCCCCGACTCCGCTTTGGTGGCCGGAGTAAAGATCGGCTCCGGCAATTCGGACGATTCCACCAAGCCAGCCGGCAACTCCACCCCACAGACCCGCTGCTGAGCCCGGTATTCCTTCCAACCGGAGCCGGCCAGGTACCCGCGCACCACACATTCAATGGCCAGTGGCCGGGCTTTGCGGACCAGCATGCTGCGCCGGGCCAACTGGCCGGCCCAGGCCTTCAAGGCGAGAGGCAATGGATCGTCCGGCCCTGATAACAAATGGTTCGGAATCACCGAAGCGAAACGTTCAAACCAAAAATAAGAAAGTTGAGTCAAAACCTCGCCTTTGCGCGGAATGCCGTTAGGCATAATGCAGTCGAAGGCCGAAATCCGGTCCGTCGCCACCAGCAGGAGAGTATCCCCAAGATCAAAAATCTCCCGGACCTTGCCGCTCTTAACCTTTTTTACCCCCGGTAAATCCAATTGGAGCAAGGGTTCGTTCGACATGAGCAGAGGATGGAGCGTGCCTCGCCGGGTGGAAAGCCCGAACTTCCGGGACGCACCCTGGATAAGTTGCTGGGGCCGAAGCAGGCCGGCGCATTGGGGCACTGCCCCCGAACAATGCAGCTTGGTGCGCGGTCCCGCATGTGCGGGACCGCTTCATCGTCCGTCGGCTCGAGGACCAAGGAACTACCCAACGCTTCTTCCGATCCCCATGTCGAAGCGGCCTAAAGGCCGCGATCCCGGGGGGCAGTGCCTGGATACACCCGAAGCGAGGCCGGACGGGTGAAAAGCTTTCCTTTTTCTTGGTGCTCATGCCATAGTGCGGCTGAACCCAGACGATTCCTCCGTAGAAATATGAAGAGACTGTTGTTTGTCCGGTTGTCCTTTTTATTGGCCTCAACCATCCCTCTCCAAGCGGCCAGCCCCGTTGTGATCAGCGAGTTTATGGCCGGCAACACGCGGACTTTATTCGACGAGGACGGTGATGCGGTGGATTGGATCGAACTCCACAACGTGGGCACCAACCAGGTGGACCTGTCCGACTGGGCCCTCACGGATTCGATCGGCGACCCGACCAAATGGCGGTTGCCAGGCACCAACCTGAACGTGGGCGCGTACATGGTCATCTTCGCTTCCGGCAAAGATCGGCGCGTGCCCGGCCGGCCCCTGCACACCAACTTCAAACTGTCGCGGGACGGCGATTATCTGGCGTTGCTCGAACCGGACGGCAGCACGGTCGCAACGGCGTTTGCGCCGCAGTACCCGGTTCAGGTTCCCAACGTCTCCTTTGGGTTTGGTCTGATGTCGAGCAATACCACGCTGATCGGGACTGGGGCGGCCGTGCGTGTGCTCGTTCCTAATTCGGGCAACGGCGGAAGTTCGCTGGGTCAAACCTGGACGGGCGGCAACGAACCCTTCGCTGACGGAGGCTGGCGAAGCGGAGTCACCGGAGTCGGGTTCTCCGCCGCGGGTGCTCCCGACTTGGTGGGCAGCGCGGCGATGACCGTCCGGTTCAATTTTGACGCGCCGCCGGTCGGCACGGTGATTCTGGACACCAAACCGGTCGGCACCTTGAACAACGGCGTAAATTCCGGCGCCACGTGGGTGGCTGCCTCGACGGACAATTCGCCGACCCCGGTCGCCCGCTCTGGCGTGATGTCCTTTTCCACTCTCAACAACAGCCAGGTTTCGCTGGCGGCCAACGCCATCTTTAACACGCCGCGCGGCACCTTTTCATTCTGGATGCGTTCGCTTGGGTTTGCCGCCGCCGGGCAAGGTCCCGCCGTGATCATCGATCGGGAAACGATCGTCAACAACTTGAGCCTCGGCGGTTTGCTGACGCAAACGGAGGATGGGCGCTTGGAAATGCGCGGGTACACCAATGGGTTGCTGGTGAATTCCACCATGACGACTTCGGCCCCCAGCGATGATCGATGGCACCATATTGCGATGGTTTACGATCAAACCCCGGCTGGCTCGGTGGCGATCTTTGTCGATGGCGTTCTGGATATTTCGTCAACGAACTCCCGGGGCTGGGCTTGGCCTGGAAGCGCCCCGATCGAATTGGGCCGCTCCCACGAACCGGCTTTCCGAAAATATAATGGCCAGCTCGACGATTTCAGAATCTACAACCGGCAACTGACGCCGGCGGAGGTCGGCCAGATCTATGAGGGCGACGGCGGCGTGGCGCCGGCCGATCTGGCGACAGATGTCTCGAACGAAATGCTCAATATCAATAGCACGGCGTTTCTGCGATTGCCGTTTAATGTTACGGACACCAATGCCTTCAGCCTGCTGACCCTCCGAGTGCGCCATAACGACGGGTTCGTCGCCTGGATCAACGGGCGGTTAATCGCCCAGGTTCACGCCCCGGACCCATTGTCCTGGGACTCGGCCGCGACGGCGTCCCATTCCAGCTCCCTGGCCGACAGCGTGACGTTCGGCAATCCGCCCGGGTTATTGAGAGCTGGCGCCAACATCCTGGCCATTCAAGGGCTGAATATATCCCCCGACGACCCGACGTTCCTGGTTCTGCCCGAGTTGACGGCCGCCAGCGTGCCGGTCGACAGCACGAACGGTCTGTACTTCACGCAACCGACTCCCGGAGCGCCCAACACCGGCGGCACAACCAATATCGGGCCGGTGATTTCGGAAGTTTCCCACGTGCCTAACGTTCCGATCGATACCGAGGATCTGCGCGTAAGCGCCCGGGTTGTTCCCAGCTTCAATGCCATCTCCGCGGTGACTTTGCGCTACCGGATTATGTATGCGGCCGAAGTGAGCGTGCCGATGAATGATACGGGCATCAACGGCGATCTGGTGGCAGGCGACGGCATTTGGAGCGGCCTGATCCCGGCCAGCGCCTCGACCAATGGCCAGATGATTCGCTATTACATCTCGGCGGTGGACGGCCAGAATAACAGTTCGAAATGGCCGCTGTTTTATAGCCCGACCAACTCCGAACAATATCTGGGGACGATCGTGGATGTGCCTGGGCTGACCAGCAAAATACCCATCTACCATACGTTCCTCAATCCAAGCGACCAGGCGGCCGCCGATGGCGAGAACGGCGCGCGTTGTTCGATCTTTTACGATGGGGAATTCTACGACAACGTGCGCATTGAACTCCGCGGCAACACCTCGGCCGGCTTCAAAAAGAAAGCGCATCGCCTGGAATTCAATCGCGATCACCGTTTCCGGCATTTGCCGGGTTATCCGCGTGTGGGGGACACGTCGTTTCTGGGTGAATCAGCCGACCCGGCCTACATGCGGCACATGTTTTGTTTCTGGCTGTCGGATGCCATGGGCGTGCCTTCGCCCTTCAATTATCCAGTGCGGCTTCAGCAGAATACCGCCTTTTACCAACTGGCCTTGCACTCGGACGTGATGGGAATCGAACAGCTGGACCGGCTGGGCTACAACCCACAGGGCGCGTTGTATAAGGCGGTCGGCAACCTTGTGCCGGGCTTCAGCAGCACCGGCGGTTTCGAGAAGAGAACCCGCTTATACGAAGATCGCTCCGATTATCTGGCCCTGGCCAATGGCATTGCTGAAAGCCAATCGCTGGCCGTGCGCACCACCAACCTGTTCGACATGGTGGACGTGCCCAACGTGGTGAATTACCTGGCCTCAGCCAGGTGGGTTCAGGAAGGCGACGATGTGTGGGCGAACATGACCATCTACCGGGACACGTTGGGCGACCAACTCTGGCGCATCATCCCCTTCGATATGAATGTGTCCTGGGGCCAGCTCTATTGCGGTGACAACCCCAGCGTCTTCGTCCAGATCATCGCCACGAACGACATCTACAAATCGCATCCGCTTTATGGTGGATCCACCGTGCCCGTGTCAGGCGGCGGCGCCGGGTACAATCGCATGTACGACGTGGTCATCGCCGTCCCGCAAGCCCGGGAAATGCTCCTGCGGCGCATGCGCTCGTTGCTGGACAATTTCATCCAGCCTCCCGATACCCATCCGTTGGCCCTCCAGTTGGAACAACGCATTTTGTCCTTCAGCAATTCCGTCTACAGCGAATCGATCCTCGATCGATTGCGCTGGGGTTGGGAAAACACCGTCCCGGGGGTTAATCCGGCGGGTCCCTACTGTTTCGGCACCAACCAATGGCTCACCAACCATCTACCCAAGATCTTCAGCGAATTCCTGACCCCTCGCCGGCAGCATTGGTACGGCACGCATTGCATCACCAATACCGCCAGAGCCATCGGGATTAATACCGCCAACAATGCGGGCATCCCCACCACCCAACCCGCCGACGCGACCATCAGCGTGGTCGGGCTTGATTACAATCCCAGCTCGCGCAATCAAGCGGAAGAATACATCTGCCTGACCAATCCCAATCCCTATGCGGTCGACCTCTCCGGCTGGCGATTGGGCGGGGGCGTGGATTTTACCTTCAAAGGCGGCACCGTTCTGGGTTCCAACCGCGTGGTCTACGTGTCTCCCGACATCCGCGCCTTCCGTAATCGGGCGGTCGCGCCCAAGGGCGGCATGGGCTTGTTTGTGGTCGGGCCGTATCGCGGGCAGCTCTCGGCCCGAGGTGAACCGCTGACCATCACCGATCAAAATGGGCGGCTGGTTTACACCAACGTGTTTATCGGCAACCCCAGCGACGCCCAACGATTCCTTCGGGTGACCGAGCTGATGTATAATCCATCGCCCCTTTCGGGGAACCCGACCGACGCGCAGGAATTCGAGTACATCGAACTGCGCAACATTTCCACGACCACAACCATCGATCTGACCGGGGTGCGTTTCGTGAATGGCGTCCTGTTCGATTTCACGGGCAGCGCAGTCACCTCCCTGGGTCCCGGCCAGCGCGTGCTGGTGGTGAAGAATCAGGCTGCCTTCACCGCCCGTTACGGGGCCGCCACCATCGCGGGACAATACACCGCTTCCCTGGACAATGCCGGGGAACGCATCCAACTGGTCGATCTCGCCAATGAAGAGATCCTGGACTTCGCTTACAACAACAGCTGGTACCCCAGTACCGACGGCCTCGGCTTTTCGCTCGTCATCTCCAATGAGCTGGCGGAGCCCGACGCCTGGGGCCACCGCGAAGGCTGGCGGCCCAGCGGTCAATTAAACGGCGCTCCGGGCCAGAGCGATCCACCCACCCCGGTCTTTCCCGGCGTGCTGATCAGCGAAGTGCTCGCCCACACCGACCTGCCTCAAGTGGATGCCATCGAACTCTTCAATCCCACGACCAGCCCGGTTAACTTGGGCGGCTGGTATCTCTCTGACGACTTTAAGGTCCCCAAGAAATACCGCATCACGAACGGGTGTGTCATCGCCGCGGGCGGCTATCTGGCGTTCGACGCCAGCCTCTTCAACTCCCCAGGCACCGCCCTCGTCCCGTTCGCGCTCAGCTCCAAAGGAGACGATGTCTGGCTTTTCTCCGGAGACACCACCGGTAACCTGACCGGATACGTGTTCGGTGAAGACTTCGGCGCTTCGGCCACCGGCGTGAGCCTCGGACGCTACACCAACAGTGTCGGCGACGTTCATTTCGTCGCGCAGTCAGTCAACACACTCGGGGCCGCCAACGCCGGACCGCGCGTCGGGCCGGTGGTGATTTCGGAGATCATGTATCATCCGGTGGACGGTCCGGGCGGCGTGGATAATGCCGAAGACGAATTTGTGGCGTTGCTGAACATCAGCGGGTCAGCCGTGCCATTTTACGATCCGGGTGTTCCGGCGAACACCTGGCGGGTGCGGGGGGGAATCGACTACGAGTTTCCGAGTGGACTGGCCGTGCCGGCCAATGGGGCAGTCTTGTTGGTGAACTTCGACACCAATGAAGTGCGCAAGCTCGCCGCGTTCCGCAGCCGCTACAGCGTGCCGGCCGCCGTGCCTGTCTTTGGTCCGTACCGTGGAAAACTGGACAACTCATCGGATAATATCCGACTCGAACGTCCCGATGTCCCGGAGTTGGGAGTGGTGCCTTACATCCTGGTCGATCGCGTCGAGTATTCCGACCAGGGCAGCTGGCCCGCGCTGGCGGATGGGCTGGGCGCCTCCCTGCAACGGCGAAATCTTTCCGCCTATGGCAACGACCCGGCCAACTGGATGGCGAGTGCGCCGCGCGCAGGCGCTCCGGGGAGCGCGGGGATCGCCCCTGCCATCACTACGCAACCTGCCAATACCAGCGGTCTGGCGGGCAATTCTGCGACATTCACGGTCTCGGCAACCGGCACCGCGCCGTTGAATTACCAATGGAGATTCAATGGCGACCCCATCATCGGTGCGACGAGTGCCTCGCTGACGCTGACGCCACTGCAGGTCAATCAAGCTGGAGCTTACTCCGTCAGTGTCTTCAACTCTGCCGGGTCGACCCTCAGCTCGAACGCCATGCTGAGCGTGATGTTGCCTGCGTTCATCACTACGCAACCGGCCAACGTGACTCTCCGCGGTTCGACCAACACGGCCGACTACGGATATACCGGGAGCAACGCCACATTCAGCGCCGTGGCCGTGGGCAGCGGGAACATCCGCTACCAATGGCGGTTCAATCAGCAAGAGATTGCCGGCGCTACTGGCCCCAGTTACACCGTCAACAGCGTTGGTCTCACCAACGAAGGATCCTATGATGTGCGTGTAACCGATGCGGCCGGATCGATCCTGAGCCGGTCGGCGCTGTTGAAAGTCCTCGTCTCCCCGACGTTCCTCCAGGCCCCGGGCAACCAGGAGGTTCCTTCCAACGGCACTTTCACCGCCAGTGCTGTGGTCCGCGGCAACCCGCCACCCTTCCGCTATGAATGGCGCGAAATCTCCTCCATCCGCGCCGCCACCAACACGGCCGCCACCACTAACTTCTTCATCTCTGGGCCCATCACCAACACCTCCGTGCGCGCATGGCGCCTCATCGTCACCAATGAAGCCAACGCGGTCGGACTCGTCGCACAATTTAATGTCACCGCGTTGCAGGACACCGACGGAGATGGCATCCCCGACTCAGTGGAAACCGCCTACGGGTTTGATCCCGGCAATAATGCCGACCGCACCCTCGACTCGGATGGCGATGGCGTCAGCAACGCGGCTGAATACCTCGCCGGCACCGATCCGCTCGATCGCCTCAGTTATCTGAAAGTGGACAATCTCTCGGTCTCCGGCGGCGCTGTGGTGACTTTCCTGGCGCAATCCAACAAGACTTACTCGGTTCAGTACACCGACAACCTGGGTGCGGGAGTGTGGTTGAAACTTGGAGACGTGGTGGCTCAGCCGAGCATGCGCTCGGTCAGCGTCGCTGATCTCACCTCAAATTCCAACCGGTTCTATCGCCTGGTCACACCACAACGGCCTTAGCATTCCGCATTGGTCTACCTGACCACCAGAATCTCGCCGTTAAAAGTCTGCGTGATGCCTTTGGCGTTCTTGGCGGTCGTGGCGGAGAGTTTGGTCCAGGGATAAGCCCGATTGGTGTCGGTGGCGAAATAGAACTGGGTGTTGACCACGACATCCTTGAACTTGGGCGGTTGCGCCGGAGCGGCCGGCTGCGACGGCGTCGCGGCCGGGTTGTTGCCCGGTTTGTTTGGGGCTGGAAAATCTTTGCGGAAATACTGGCTCGGCGCTTTGTACTGTGCTGAAACGTTCATGGCCACGAAGAGCGAAGCCAAGCCCAAGCCAAGGCAGAAGAGCTTTTTCATGCTACTTAGCATCCTCTCCCGGGCGGAAAGATCAACGACAAATCCAGGGGCGCGATTGGGCGTTTCCGCTTTCCGCTTTTGACCTTCCAGGAGTCCTCTGGTTAGCTCACCGCAACATGAACCTCGCTGCCGGCAGGTATTTAATGGCGTCCTTGGCAGGTTTGTTGGGCCTTTCGCTTCGCGTCCAGGCTGATGATTGGCCGCAGTGGCTGGGTCCGCAACGCGACGGGGTTTGGCGCGAGACCGGCATCATGAAAACGTTGCCGACCAACGGCCTGAAGTTCCGCTGGCGAACGGCCATCGGCGCCGGTTACAGCGGTCCGGCGGTGGCCAAAGGGCGCGTTTTTGTGATGGACCGGCGAGTGCCCGAAGGGACGACCAAGCCGGCCAACGCGTTCGACCGCAGCACGATTCCAGGCACGGAACGCGTGCTCTGTTTGGGCGAAAGCGATGGCAGCATCGTGTGGCAACACGAATACGATTGTCCGTACGCGGTGAGTTACGCTTCTGGGCCGCGCACCACACCCAGCGTGCAG
>Ga0247664_1000342_pt1 | contig 11649 bp, 5 predicted proteins | sample CNK05_metaG_FD_182715 | JGI IMG/M metagenome (GOLD analysis project Ga0247664, IMG submission 182715) | Soil microbial communities from Purdue University Martell Research Forest, Indiana, United States - CNK05 | ecosystem: Environmental > Terrestrial > Soil > Temperate forest > Bulk soil | place...
CCTGCGATACGACGCCCAAGCTGGTGATCGAAGCCGTTCAGCAGGCCAAGCGGCATGGCACGATCGTGTCCTACGATCTGAATTACCGGCCCAGCTTGTGGAAATCGATCGGCGGCCATAAACGCGCCCAGGAAGTGAATCGCGAGATCGCCCAACACGTGGATGTCATGATTGGGAATGAGGAAGATTTCACGGCCTGCCTCGGGTTCGAAGTGGAAGGCGTGGACGAAAACATCAGTCATATCGATGTGACGGCCTTCAAGAAAATGATTGAGAAAGCCGTAAAGACATTCCCCAACTTCAAGGTAACGGCCACGACCTTGCGGACGGTGCGATCGGCCACCCGCAATGACTGGGGCGCGATCTGCTGGGCCGGAGGCAAGTTTTACGAAGCCGCTCCTCGGCCGGATCTGGAGATCCTCGATCGGGTCGGAGGCGGGGACAGTTTTGCGTCGGGCTTGATCTATGGCTTGCTGAGCTATGGCGATGCGCAAAAGGCGGTGGAATTTGGCGCGGCCCACGGCGCTCTGGCCATGACCACGCCCGGCGATACCTCGATGGCTTCGCTGGCGGAAGTCGAGAAGCTGGTCAAGGGCGGCGGAGCTCGCGTCCAGCGCTGATCGTACCGTGTTATTCCCGTTTCCCAAATCAGGGAGCAAGCCACGGGTGGTCATCACCGGCGCGGGTATCGTAACGGCCCTGGGCAAGGGATGGGCCAACAATGCGGAGGGATTTCGGCTGGGCCGAACCGCCTTCGCACCCGTTTCCTTGTTTGATGTCTCGCGGCAGCGGGTGAAAGTGGCCGCGGAAGTGCAGCTGCCGGCGGAATTGCCTTCGACTCGATTGTCGAAGCGCGACCTCAACCGGCTGGATCGCGCAGGACGGCTTTTGCTGCTGGCGGCGGTGGAGGCCTGGGAACAGGCCGGGTGGACCCCGGGGACGAAGGCCCCTTTGGTTTTGGCCACGACCAGCGGCGGCATGCGGATGGGAGAGGATTATTACCGCCAGGCCACCGGAGAACCCGCCCGGCTCGAAGGCCAAGCCACGCGCGTGATTGAATACCAGGCTCAAAGGCAGGGGCTGGAACTGCTGCATGCTTTGGACATGAACGGTTCCATCACGATCATCGCCAATGCGTGCGCATCGGGGGCCAACGCCATCGGGCATGCCTGGCACTTGATCCGCCACGGGCGCGCCGAACGAGTGTTGACCGGAGGCTACGACGCCCTTAGTCAATTGGTGTTTGCCGGGTTTGATTCCCTGCAAGCGCTTTCGCCCAGCACGTGTCGGCCGTTCGATGCGCAAAGGGACGGCTTGGCCTTGGGAGAAGGAGCGGCCACGTTGGCTCTGGAGACCTTCGAATGCGCGCGCGCGCGGGGAGCGGCGATCCTCGGCGAGATCTGCGGTTACGGGGCGTCGACGGACACGCATCATCTGACGCAACCGCATCCCCAGGGGACCGCCGCGCTGGCTTCCATGCAGGCGGCCTGCGCGGAGGCCGGGGTGAAGCCGGGTGCCATCGGGTATCTTAACGCGCACGGCACGGGCACCCCGCTCAATGACAGCGCGGAGGCCGCCGCGATCAACAGTTGGGCGGGGGACTCCGCTGCCCGACTATCAGTCAGTTCGACCAAGGCGAGCATTGGCCATTTGCTGGGAGCGGCCGGGGCAGTGGAAGCAGTAGTGTGCCTGATGGCTCTCCGCGGCCAATGGCTTCCTCCGACCGTGACGCTGCGAGAGTTGGATCCGATTTGCCGCTTCGGCGTCGTGACCCAGCCGACTGCGGCCAACTTGGAATATGCGCTGACCAACTCGTTCGGATTTGGTGGCGCCAATGCCTCCTTGGTCTTGCGCCGATGCCAAGCGATCTAGTGGACACGTCACTAGCAGATGCCACCCTCGACCTGGACGGCCAAAGTCGCCCCAGGTTGGACAACGCCCTCGGAGGTGGCCTGTGAGTTCCATTGTCATTCGAGGCACCGGCGCCGTCTCGCCGGCAGGCTGGGGCGTGCCCGCACTCCAGCAGGCCATCGATGGACGTTTACAGGTTCCCATCCAGGAATTGAATCGACCAGGCTGGAGCCGGCCCCTGCGCGTCCGGCGTGTCCCGGATCCGGCGCCACGCCCAGCGGTGTTTGGTCATGCCCGGCTGCGCCGAAGCAGCTTGATCAGCCAATATGCCGTGAGGGCGGCGCAGGAGGCGTTGGGCGAGAATCTGCCGGCCGCGCCAAATCAGCATCGAGGGCGGCGCCTGGGAGTCATCCTCTGCGTGATGTCGGGTTGCGTCAATTATTCGCGACGCTTCTTCGACGAGGTGTTGCAGGATCCGACCACCGCCAGTCCATTGGTCTTTCCGGAGACGGTCTTCAACGCGCCGAGCAGTCATCTGGCCGCGGTGCTGGGGACAACGAGCCCCAATTATACCCTGGTCGGCGATCCCGCCACGTTCTTGCTTGGGTTGGTCCTGGCTGCCGAATGGTTGGAAGCGGAACTGGTGGACGGTTGTCTGGTGGTGGGCGCGGAGGAATTGGATTGGCTGACGGCGGATGCGTTCCGGCTGTTTACGCGGCAGGTGGTGGTGAGCGAAGGAGCGGGCGCGCTTTATTTGACGCGCGGCTCAGCGGGCCCAGGCCCGCCTCCAAACGAAACGCCTGGCACCGTGGAACTGGATGCCGTCACCGAACCGCACGTGTTCTGGACCTTGCGAGAAGGCGTGCGCGCGGCTGCGCAAGTGGCGGCGGAATTGGGCACGTCCGGCCGTGGCTTGCTGCTTTGTGACGGGCTGCAGAAGATCAGGCGACTGGATCGAGGTGAGGCCGAGGCCTGGTCTGGCTGGAAAGGCCGCCGACTTTCCTTAAAACCGGTTTTAGGAGAGGGATTGATGGCAGCGGCGTCCTGGCAGTGTGTCGCGGGAGTGGAAGCCTTGCGGCGCGGTGAACACGCCGCCGCGGTGGTGCATGTCAGCGGATGCAATTCTCAGGTGGTAGGTGCGCGGTTCGTCCAGCGAACGGGTCCCGGTCCGGCGCGCGGAACGGCACCGTGAAGTCAAACAGCGACTTATGATCACGCGAGTCATTTTGATTACGGGCGGCAACGGAGGCCTGGGCCAGGCCATCGCCCGCGGTTTTCTGGGAGAAGCGGCCGACACGCTGGTCTGGTTGGGAGTCCGGTCCAATCGCAGTCGCGCGGAAGCTTTAGCCTCAGAATACCCCGGTCGTTGCCGCTTGGTGGAGTTGGAGGTGACCGATCCGCAAAGTTGGAAGTTGGCGGTGTCAGAGATCACGGGGGCCAATGGACGGCTGGACGTGCTGGTTAACAACGCGGGAGGACACCAGGATGGGCTGTTAGCCACGATGCGGGCGGATGCTTGGGCGCGTGTTTTATCGACGAACCTGGACGGGGTCTTTCACGGTTGTCAGGCGGTGTTGACAGCGATGATTGGCCAACGACATGGGCGGATCATCAACCTCAGTTCGTTGAGCGCGTTGCTGGCGCCGGCTGGTCAGAGCAACTACGCTGCCGCCAAAGCAGGGGTGGTGGCGTTGACGCAAGCGTTGGCCAAGGAGGTCGCTCGGATCGGTATCACGGTCAACGCAGTATGTCCTGGGTTTGTCGAGACAGAAGCCCTGGCCACGATGAGCGCCGAGGCCAGGAAATCCGCTCAGGCAGGCATTCCCATGCGTCGCTTTGGCCAACCCCAGGAGGTCGCCGCCGCCGTCCGCTTTCTGGCCAGCGCGGAAGCTTCCTATATTACTGGCTCGATTCTCAAGGTGGATGGGGGCATCCTCTAGCTTTCATGAGCGACTTCAACGAAACAAAGCAGCGCATCAAGAACCTGGTGGTGGAAAATCTGATGTTGCAGATTGCCCCCGGGGAGATCAGCGATGACCAACCTCTATTCGGTCCGGGCAGTCTCGGCTTGGACTCTGTCGATGCCCTGCAATTGGTGGTGGCTTTGGACAAGCAGTTCGGGCTGAAGATTCCGGACCCGGTTGCGGCTAAAGAGATTCTCCAAAGCGTCAACACCATCGCGCAAGCGGTCGCGGCGAACGGTCGACCCGCCGGATGAGCCTGCCCCGATGGGGCAAAGGACGTTTGGGGCACGCCGGCTCACTCAAGGTTGTTGCGGATAGACTACGCGATAGAAGCGGTTGGTGGTGTATCCAGGATCCGGGACGACTTCGACGTGATCCGCGCTCTGGGCCGTGAGATCGGCCAGACGTGACCACGGGCCCGTGCGCAGGTTATCGGTGTACTGGATCGAGTAAGTCCGATTGGCCACTGCCCCCACTCGGATCAGGGCTGCGCCCGGTTGGGTGGTCAAATCCACGCGCAAATTACTCAGCCGATCCTTCGGGTCGGTCCCGGCGAGGTACTCCTCATAATTGGTCATGTGATCGCCGTCCGGGTCCTGGTTCCGATCGCCCGCTTGATTCGGATCCAAACCGAAACTCAATTCCCAGTCATCCGGGATGCCGTCCTTGTCCGAATCGGGCAGGCCGGTAACGATGAACGTGGCGACGGTGGAGGCCGCATCATTGGACACGAGCAAGCGCCAGGTGCGATCGACGAGATTGGTGACCGGCCCGAACGCGAAGTAGTTGGTGGTATTGATGGTGGTCACAGCGCCGCGGGTCGTGGAGATCTCGCGCCATTCGTAACGGAAGGGCGGTGGGTTGCCGCGAACCACGACACTGGCGCTGAAACTGCCATTCGAGACGACCGTTTGGTTGAGCGGCGCTTCCAGAAATACCGGTGGGATCAGCACCGTCAGACGCGCCGGCAAGCTCAGGACTGGCGCGACATCGTCGGTCAGGAGCACGTCGTACATGCCGTCATTGGTGAGCCCGACATTATTGATCGTGAGGGTGGAACTGGTTGCTCCAGGGAGGTTGACGCCGTTGAAGCGCCATTGGTAGCGGACCGGGCCGGTGCCGATGGCGGACACGTTGAACGTGGCGTTATTGGTGGTGAAACCGTAATCAACCACGTTGGTCGATCCGCGCAGACGCACATCGGCCGGATGCTGACTGATGCGAGCAACAAAACGGACCGTGAGATGTGCGCTGGCGCTCTGCACCGACCCAGCGGCGTTGAGGACCACGCAGGAGTATTGTCCCGTTTGATTGGTCCTCAGATTTGAAAGGGTCAGCACCGGGCCGATCCCGCCGCGAATGGGTTGGCCATTAAACAACCACTGGTAAGCCAGAGGTTGATCGCCGGCGGCACTCACGCTGAACGTGGCGCCGTACGTCTCAATCCCGACCGTGTCGGCCGGCTGTGCGGTGATCGTGGGAGGATTGGCCGCCGTGGCCAGCCCGCTGCCGGGCGATTTGATGGCGGCGCGCCAGTTGGCCGGGTCGTTGCCATAAGCACTCATGCTCACTCGTTGAATGGTTGCCCCCACTCCGTCGGAGGACCCACCTGGCCACGGGGCCGTGTTTCGATAACCCACTTTGTCAACCAGGATGTAGGGAACAAATCCCGCGCTGGATGTCCCCGGAGGATCAGGGAGATCCGGACGCACCAGTTCCACGTTGTCTTGCGTGTTGTCGAGTTTCCCTGACCACGGACCGTAGACCGGCACCGACGGGGGCACACCGTTGGCGGCCCTGAACGCGTCCAGGTCGGGCCCATTGGTGGGCGTGAAACTGACTACCAACAGATACCCACCTGCCGGCAAAACGACGCCGGTCGGGAACTGATAACTGACCGCATCGCGCAAGCGCCAGGTGTTGGTCGGGTTCGCCGGATCATAAAGCGGGGCAGGGGTTCCGCCCAGATTATACAGTTCGATATACTCATCCACATCGTTGTCCACCGTGGTCTTGGGGTAAAGAAAGTCGACCGGATGATAGTTGATCTCGGAGATGACGATGGGCCCGACCTTGGGACCGCTATTGGGACCGCCCAAAGTAGGCGTGGCCTGTGCCGGAAAGTGATCCTCGCCCGTGCTCACCACATACCGTCCGAAGGTCACGCCATCGGCCTGCGCACCGAAATCAAATCCATGGTAATACCCGGACAAGGCGCCGCCAGCCAGGGCGGAGAAAACGTAGACGGCTTCGCCCTTGGCGCTGAGGGCAAACCCGTTCGGACCTACGCCGAAGGCATTGCTTTCATAGAAGACCAGATAACCATTGGCGGGAATGGTGGTGCCATCCGGGATCCGATACTTTTTCGGGTTGTTAAAATTGTCTGTGAGATACCAGCCGCCGATGTTGGCCGGGCTTCCTCCCGGGTTGAACAACTCGATCGCGTCACCCGGGGCGGGCTCGGTGTGGGTGAGCGCCTCGTTGACGTAGACGATAGGGATGGCTGGGATGCCCGGATCCGCGCTGCCGGGCGTGCCGTTGGCGACGCCGCTGGGACGCCAACTGGCGGCCAGGCCCCACGTATCGGTAGCGGCATTCTCATCGACGATCTGCAAGGAGAATCCCGCCCCGTCCGTGATGGGATACCATTCGTCGCTGTAATTAAAGTCAAGGATGGGCTCACCCAAACCGCCTTCCAGCACGACATGATCACCGCTGTTGGCGAGATTGTTGGAGTAGACACCTAGGACCAGAGCGCTCGACCCATAGCGAGCGGCGAACTGGGTGGCGTCTTTCACCACCACGCCATATTGCCCTGCGGCCAGCGTCACCTCCGGGAAAACGAATTGCACTCCGCCGCTGAGCTTGAATCCTTTCACGTTCAGGCTCGCCGCGCTGGTATTGCGGACTTCGATGTATTCGAATAAGTCCGGATCGGTCGTGTTGCCGGCGGGCGGATTGGCGGGGTGATACATGAGCTCGGTGATGCGCAAGGGCGGGACGGAGGTGTAGTAAGTTGCCACGGCGGGACCCGACCACTGGCTATTGATCGGAGGATTGCCAATCAAGGTCGCGTTGGTCACGTTGGCGTGAGTGGGGTTGAAACAGCGAGCAAACACGCGGATGGTGTTAGCGACGTTCAATGACACCGCGCTCGAGCTGGAGAGTGCACTGGGCGAGATCGCGCCTCCGGAAAGGCGCGGATCGGTTCCATCCAAAGTGTAGTAGACGATGGTGCCCGGTTTGGCGGACGGCGCTAGGTTCACGGTTGTGCCGCTGGCCACAGGGCCGGCTGGCAGGCTTAACGTTGGCTTGGCCAAAAAGTTAGTGTCCATGAACTCAAGGCGATCCAGCAACCACCGTTTCTGGTGCCCAACTTCATTGGTGAAATAGCCGACTTTAATTGAGCCGGAGAGCGGGTTGGTGGCACCGAAGTTGTAGGCGTAGGTGCTGCTGAATGAACCGGCCGAAAAGGTGACTGTCTGCAGTCCGGCGCGAGGCCAGGTAAAAGTGCCTCGCGTGGTCGGTCCAATGGGAGGCGGGCCGAAGCGGGCCAGTTCCCGCACCTGGGCTTCCTTAATTTCCTGGTAAAATCCTTCCACCATGTCGAGGACGTGCTGGTCAGAGAACGTGCTCTGACGAAGCTCTTGATAACGATCGATGAAGGCCTGCCAGAAATCCGGATCCCGGAACACGCGATCGAACCAGCTGACACCTACCGGAGAGCGTCCGAAGAAATCGGTTCCTTGATCGCTATTGATGTCGGTGGTGTAAGGGCGCCACACGCGTGGATTCCATGGGCGATTATCGCCTTGAGGCGTGTTGGCCGATCCGCCCGTGCCCAGGCAACGATCGCAATCCCAGGGCGGCCCTTGTTCCAGGCGTTTGCCTCGGTCTTTGAAGAAGTAGCCACTTAACCGATACCCATCCACGTTGAAGGAGATCAGGTTCATGATCAGGTTGTCGATCCAGGAAGGCACATCGACATAAGTCCGATAGCCGGTGACCGGGTTGGTCCAATTGGGCGTGGTGAGACTAGTGACAAAGTTGGTGAGATAACTGGTGATGTAGCGCACTTGGGCGGCCCGCCGCGGCTCGACCGCTGATTGCGGGGTCAGATTGGGAGAAATGAAACGGATGCCATCAGGAGTCGGGCGGACCCCATTGATCGTGGGCAGGGTGATGGTCGCTTCATCACTGTCGCCACGATCGATCTTGAGCAGATACCCCCCCGTGATATCGACGGCGTTGGTATTCTCGGGCTGGAGGGTTTCGATATCGACGCGGTTTTTGTTGCGTTTGGGTTTCTCCTCGACCAGATACAGTCCGTAATAATCGTTGGTGGTGACGACACCGCCATCGCTCTTGCGGAACACCTCCACATAACGGGTTCGACTGGAGTAACGACCGACATTGCGGCCGAACCAATGGAAGATGGCATTATGCATCAGGGAGGGATCGAAGCCGTTGATCCCATAAAACACCCAGTCCGACTCCGGAGGCATATCCAGAAATGGTTTGTCTGCATCCTGGTTAAACTCGTCCCACATCTCGACCGCCAGGTTGTTCTTGAGCTGGTTGGCCGTGCTGGAGCCGCGGTCGTTGACACCGATCCGCGTCGCCAAATCGGGCTGGTTGGTCATGGAACTGCGATCGAGGCTGTTGTCGAAGATCATCATGTACCCGGTGCCATCGCCGCTGGCAGACAAGGTCGCGCCGAAAGTCGAGATCAGGACCACCGGAATATCCGAGCTGAACGAGGCTAGCGCCGGGCTGATCTGGATGTAGGTGATGCTGACGGGCGTGCTGGGCAGCTTGCCCGCTTCAAAGGCCCGGGCCCGGATCTGGACGGTGCCGCTAATGGGAATGGGGTCGGTATAGATCGGCGAAGCAGGCCCTGGCACGTTCGTCAAGTTGGCCGCGGCCGTGGTCGGATTGTTCACCAACACATAGCGAATCACCGCGTTCGACGACGCGGTGGATAACGCCACGCTGAATGGCAAAAGGTAGGTGCCGCCTTCCCGCGAAAAATAAACGTCGGAAGTGAAATCCGACCCGGACCCGGTGGTGCTGTTGACCGCGCGCGGCGTCGGCTTGGAATAATACCCGGCGACGCTGGGGCTTTGCGGGTCGCGTCCGTACGAAACATCGGCGCGTTGCGGTGGATAGACCGGATCAAAGGCAGACACCACGTTGGTTTGCGGATCGACAAAGGCAAGATACTCACCGTCGGCGTCGAGCCGGAAGTTGGTGTGGAGGGCGGCCTGGTTGTTGGTCCGGTTTTTGTTGCTGGCCCAGACTAGCAGGTAATCCTTGGCCCCGATGAACGCAGTCGGGAACCGCCAGGTATCGAGCTTGAGCTTGGTGTCGGTGAGGAAACAGCCTGCGAGATTGATGGAAATGGTGGAGTCGTTATACAGCTCGATCCAATCCTGATAGGTCCCGTCCTCATCCCGGATGCCCACCTGGTTGTCGGTCAGGAACTCGTTAATCCGCACTTGTTTGAGGGCGAGGGCGGGATCCAGGTGATACGTCCAGGACCCGCCCGCGAAGGCATTGGGGGGCTGAGCTAAGTCCGTGATCCCGTGGCCGGCAGCCCAGGATATCGTGACGGTGCCCGGGCTTGGCTGCGTGAATGATGTGAATAGGTATTGGTTGGGCGCCACCTGGTTGACGAGCGCAGCCGGGGAACCGTTAACCAGCAGGTCGGTGGCGTCCACGCCCGTGACATCCTGGTCAAAAAACACCTCGACGCTATGCAGTTCGTAGAGGTCGGCGTTCGCGGCGGGGATTTGGCTATCGACGACCGGCCCGGCGGCTTGAGCCGGCTTGGAGCTGGCGCAGACCATGATGAGAAAACCAGCCAGCAGGCTCGAAACGAAAGGACTTCTTTTGAACATAAAGCGATGTCCGGTTTGTTCTTACGGAGTCAGGTGAACGGCGGCGTTGTTGTTTATGGTCAGGTGATCACCGTTGGCGTGGGGTCACGAGGCGGTAGGAACGATTGGGCGAGCCGCTGTTGTCAGGATACACCTCGATGCGATCGGTCGGAGCCGAAGGAATATCCACCAAGCGGCTCCAAGTCCCTGAACCAAGGTGGTCAGTATATTCAAGGGTGTAGGTATGGTTGGCGAGCGCGCCGACCTGGATCTGGACGCCGGGGGATCCCGGCAGGATCGCAACGCGCAGGTTGCTCTGCGGATTCGTGGGATCCGTGCCGGCGATGTATTCGGCGTAGTTGCTCATGCCGTCATGGTCGGAGTCCAGGTCCCGATCGGACGGGTCGGCTGAGTTCAATCCGTACTGATCCTCCCAGGCATCCGGGAGCCCATCCAAGTCCGCATCGGGAAGCGCGGTGACGTTGAACTGCGCGATGACGCCCGCGGGACTGGCTTCATTCGTAACGATCAATCGCCAATTGCGGGCGGCAAAGTTAGTCATCGGAAGGGAGGTGAAGAAGTTGGTGGTTGAGTTGGTGACGGTAAAGGCGCGCACGGTCGAGATCTCGCGCCATTCAAAGCGATACGGGCTGGGGTTGGCTTTGATGACCACACTGGCCGTGAAGGCACTGTTGGAGGTGACGACCTGGTTGGCAGGCGCCACCAGGAACACGGGCGGAATCAGGACCGTCAGCCGCGCCGATCGCGACGTTAACGTGGCGATGTCGTCCGTGACCAACACATCGTAGAAGCCATCCTCGGAGAGATCCACATTGGGAACCGTCAGTCCGGGACCGGTGGCACCCGGGAGGGGAACGCCGTTAAAACGCCATTGATAATGAATAACGCCGGAGCCGACGGCGATGACCGTGAAGTTGGCGTTAGTGCCAGTGGACCCGTAGTCGGCATTATTCGTTGAGCCGCGGAGGCCCACATTGGCGGGATGCGAGAGAATGCGCGGCTGCGGCCGAATGCGCAGAGTCGCATTGCTGCTGGTGACGGCACTGGAGTTGTTGTAGACGAGGCAGGAATAATCGCCGGCCTGGTCCAGCCGCACCGCGGCTATGCTAAGGGTGGAGTTGGTTTGACCGGTGACTACGTTCCCGTTGAAAAGCCATTTGTAGGTGATCGGGGCAGGTCCGGTGGCGCTGACGCTGAAGGAAACACTGTTGCCTTCGATCACGGTGGCGCTGACGGGTTGCTGAGTGATCGTAGGACCCGCCCCCGCCGTGAAGGGCCCGCCAGGTGTTTTGCTGCCCGCCACCCAATTGGCCGGATCATTGCCGTAAGCGGTGAGCGAAACCCGTTGGAGCACCTGGCCGAAACCGTCGGCGGCTGAAGGCCACGGCAGGTCGTCGGCATATTTAACGCGCTCGACCAGAATGTAGGGCACCTCCTTGGAAGTGGGCGTATCGGGCCGCACTAACTCCACGCTATCACTGGAGTTATCCAACTGGCCCTGGAACGGCCCATACAATGGCACGTCGGGAAGCACGCCATTACGCGTGCGAAAGTCGTTGGCCTGCTGCGCATTCGCCGGATCAATGGACACCACCAGGATGATGCCGCCGGCCGGGATGGTGGCTCCCTGCGGAAAGGCAAACTCAACCGCGTCGCGGAGTTTCCACGTGTTGGTGGCATGGGCGGGGTCGTAGAGCGGAACCGGCGCCCCCGAGGTGTTCTGCAATTCGATATACTCATCAATGCAGTTATCCACGGCCCGGTAGGTGAATTGAATATCCGGCGGATGATAACTGATCTCTGAGATCACCACCGGCCCAACCTTGGGACCTGAATTGGCCGAGCCAAGCGTGGCGCTGCTCATGGTGGGATATTGATCTCCCCCGGTGCTGATCACATAACGGCCGAACGTCACGCCACTGGCTTGCGCTCCG
>Ga0247664_1000344_pt1 | contig 11639 bp, 8 predicted proteins | sample CNK05_metaG_FD_182715 | JGI IMG/M metagenome (GOLD analysis project Ga0247664, IMG submission 182715) | Soil microbial communities from Purdue University Martell Research Forest, Indiana, United States - CNK05 | ecosystem: Environmental > Terrestrial > Soil > Temperate forest > Bulk soil | place...
GCCGGCGGCCTCGATGGATGGCAAGCGCGTCTGTTTCAGTTCGGATCGGGATGGCATCAAGCGCATCTGGATCAAGGAGATTGCCTCCGGACTGGAAAGCCCGCTAACCGCCGGGCCGGATGATTTTCCACGTTTTTCCCGCGACGACAGCACCGTTCTCTTTGCGCGTGCTGGCGGTTCCGAGCCTCCGCTCCTACCGCGTGCCGGTGATTCGCGGTGAACCGTCCAAGATCCTCAACGTCGGGACGTTCCTGTGCCATCTTCTGCGCGGCGAGTCGGCGCAATTCGTCGTAAACCAGAGGCAGCAACTGATCAGCAGCCCCGGGATCGCTTTGCTCGACCCGCTCCAGGATCTGCGTAAAGTCGCTCACTGGCACAGAGTAACGGACCGGCGGCCTGCGACAATCCGAAAGCAGACCGGGCACCTCATTCTCTGTGATTGACGTGACGCGTCCTGAAAGTGAGGCGGAGGGTATCCGCTGGTGGGAGCAGTTGACCGCGAAGGGCGGTGAGGGAATGGTGGTGAAGCCAATGGAGTTCATCGCCAGGAACCAACGCGGCCTCGTGCAACCGGCCGTAAAATGTCGCGGTCGCGAATACCTGCGCATCATCTACGGCCCGGAATACACCGCGCCGGGGAATCTTGAGCGCCTGCGAAAGCGAGGTCTTTCCACCAAGCGTTCGCTGGCGCTTCGCGAATTTGCGCTGGGCATCGATTCCCTCGAGCGTTTCGTGCGCAAAGAGCCGTTGCGCCGCGTGCATGAGGTCTTTGGCGTGCTCGCGCTGGAAAGCGAACCGGTGGCTCCTCGCTTATGACGCCGTGAGCCAACCCATCCACCTCATCTGTCTCGCTCGTATTCTGACGGGCGGTTTGTTTGAGCTAAGGGTTGGCGGTTCGCTGTCCCAATCGAACTTCAGGATGATGGGGTCAAGGTGATGAGGAATGAGGGACCCACTTTCTTCTCCATTATCCTGACCTAATCACGAACTAACGCATGATAAAATAGTGAAGTATTTTGAAATCGGCCAGTTCCGCGCCGTTTATAGGCTGAATGGTTGATTTCTCCGTACTCAAAACTCCTACAGTGCGCGCGTGGCTCGGCGTAGCGCTCCTCGCCGTCCAAGCAATCCCGGCTCCCCCCGCGCCCGCCGCCGTGACCGAGGCGTGGGTGCAGCGCTACCACGGCCCATCGACCAACAGCGATTATGCTAATGCCGTGGCAGTGGACGCCAGCGGCAATGTGGTCGTGACGGGGTCGTCGGATAACGGGACCAACTGGGATTACTACACAGCCAAATATGCGGCGGCGGACGGCACCCTGCTTTGGGAGAAGCGCTACAACGGTCCGGTAAACGGTTACGACGAAGCCCTCGCCGTGGCGGTGGACGGCAGCGGCAACGTGATCGTGACCGGGTCTTCCAGTTCAACCGGATTCGAAGACTATTACACAGCCAAGTATGCGGCAGCGGACGGCGCGCTGCTCTGGGAGAAACGCTACAACGGACCGGGGAGCGACGAGGATGATGCCTTTGCGGTAGCTGTGGATGGCAGCGGCAATGTGGTCGTGACAGGGCAGTCCTACCGCGTCGGGAGCAGCTACGATTACTACACAGCCAAGTATGCCGCAGCGGACGGCGGGTTGCTCTGGGAACAACGCTACAACGGTCCGGCGAACGGCGGCGACGTCGCCACTGCCTTGGCAGTGGACCGCGGCGGCAACGTGGTCGTGACGGGACAGTCTTACAACGGGACCAACGCTGACTACTACACCGCCAAGTACGCGGCGACGAACGGCGCTCTGCTGTGGGAACAACGATACAACGGACCGGGGAATAGCAACGACTTTGCCAATGCAGTGGCGGTGGACGCAAGCGGCAATGTCGTGGTGACCGGGTTTTCCTACAACGCCACCAATGCCGACTACTACACAGCCAAGTATGCCGCGGCGGACGGAGCGCTGCTCTGGGAGCAACGCTACAACGGCCCGGCGAACGGCGATGACAGAGCCACCGCGATAGCGACAGACGCCAGCGGCAATGTCGTCGTGACAGGGGCGTCGGAAGGGACGAATTTTTCCGATTACTACACAGCCAAGTACGCGGCACCGGACGGCACCCTGCTCTGGGAGAAGCGCTACAATGGCCCGGCGAACGACGAGGAGCAAGCCGTGGCGGTGGCAGTGGATGCCAACGGGAACGTGGTAGTGACGGGGTCTGCCGCGCGCCCCGACGACGATGACGGCACGGACTGTTACACAGCCAAATATGCGGCGGCGGACGGCGCGTTGCTCTGGGAGAAGCGCTATCACGGGCCCCTCTATGGCTATGATTCTGCGGTCAGCCTCGCTCTTGGCCCGAACGGCATGGTGGCCGTCACAGGTTATTCAGACGCCGCGACCTTTTCATCCGTGTTTGACTACGCGACCGTCGTCTACCGGGAGAATCTGCCTGCAGTTTCCATCGCTTTAATTCCCAGTGGCGTTCGCCTCCGCTTTCCCGGCGTCGCCGGCCACAGCTACGAGGTCCTGCGCGCCCCTGCCGTCACCGGCCCTTGGAGCACCAACACCACGTCCATCGCCATCACCAACGGCGTCATCGAATACATCGACACCAACGCGCCGCCCGGCTCCGCCTTTTACCGCACCGCCGCCGGGCCTTGACCTGCACAACGCCACAATACTTTCACCGTCGCAAGCCGGGCGCGCGTGGACGATATCCTTTTGCGGCGACAGTGGCTGGCCAACCGGGCGTTTTGGTTCACGCGGCATGAAGGAGGGGAGCTGGACTTCCAACAATTGGCTCACCCTGGTGCTGGAGTGGGTGACGATCATCGGTCGAGCCGTGGTAATCGTCATTTCCATCGTCCGCTTCGGCTTGCTCGGCCTCGTGGTGATGGGCTTCACTGCGTCCCTGACGGAGACTTTTCCCTCCACGTTCGACCTTTCCGCATGGTGGGCCGGGCCGGCCATGTTGGCGCCGCTGTTCGTCCTGGCGCTAGCAGCTTACGGATGTTGGGCGGCGCTGGCCGGACGGCCGCTGTTAAAGGATGAATCGCTCACGCGATGATATGAGGAACAAGATGGATAAAGAACGATTGCTTCCGCTGAGTGCCGCCCTGCTCGGCGGGCTGATCATTCCTGGAATCATCGCCGAATTTCTTCTGGCCAGTGATGATCAGGCGGTTCGTCAGGCATCGGCTTTTGTCCGTATATTTCCGCTGCTGGTAATCGCCCTGGGCATCTTTGGACGCCAGGCGTTGCTTTGCCGCAGTTGGCGGCCGTTGGCAGGAGCCTTGCAAGGACTGTTGGCTGGGGCGATCAGCGGACTGCTGGTGGGCATCGCCATGCGGCTGGCGATGCGCGGTGTGGCGCTCGCCGCTGGACGGCACCCGCCGCCGCCGCGCTGGCATCCGTTCCCGGAGGTCCATTGGGAGGAGATGTCCTCATCGACACCGAGATCGGTCTGCTGCTTTCGGATGCGAATGAATCCGTCTGGCCTCACGGTCCTCGTTATTACGTGTGGGCCGGGTGCTGACTGGAATTCAAAAAGGGCGGGCCACGTACTAAATTCAACAAGCCGCAGGTGTGGCGATTCCCGCACGGCAAGCGTCAACGCGGTCTTCACTTCGAGGATGTCGAGTTCGTGCTTTAACGTGAGGTCACTGACACGCGCCCGCTTTTCAAATGATGCAGGGGTGATAGTTGGATACCCGCTCAACCCCCCACGTTCGGAGAGCATCGAGAACCCCTTCAACGTGAGGTAAAGAACGGAGGGTTCATATGCGCGGCGCGGAAGTTCCCCCACTGCTCCGGCGTAGCAAGACACCCAGAACCGCCTCAGTTGGTGCTATCTTGCCACGATCATCCAAATGGTTCGTCCTTTTCGCTTCTGTTTCTCGCATTACCTGATAGACAGTCAAACATTCCATGACCGAGCAACCCAATCGGGAAGTGGCCGTGCTGAACGCGGTCCTCGAACTCCGCCCGGCGGAACGCGCCGCCTATCTGGATCAGGCCTGCGCAGGTGACGTGGCGTTGCGCGCTCAGGTCGAGGCGTTGCTCCAAGCGCACAGCCAGGCCGAAGGTTTTCTGGAAGCGCCACCAGTTGGTCTCGGTTTCAAGCGAACCGTGCGGGTGGACGTACCGCCCACCGAAAAACCCGGTGATCGAATCGGCCGCTACAAACTGCTCCAGCAAATCGGCGAAGGTGGCTGCGGCGTCGTTTACATGGCCGAGCAGGAAGAGCCGGTGCGTCGCCGCGTGGCGCTTAAGGTCATCAAACTCGGCATGGACACAAAACAGGTCATCGCCCGCTTCGAGGCCGAACGGCAGGCGTTGGCGCTGATGGACCATCCGAACATCGCCAAAGTGCTCGACGCGGGCGCGACCGAAACCGGCCGGCCTTTTTTCGTCATGGAGTTGGTGCGCGGCATTAAAATCACCGACTTCTGCGACGACAATAAACTCTCTACTCAAGACCGGCTAAAGCTGTTCATCCAGGTTTGTCAGGCCATCCAGCACGCGCACCAGAAGGGCGTCATTCACCGCGACATCAAACCCTCGAACATCCTTGTCACCATCAACGACGGCGTGCCCGTGCCCAAGGTGATTGACTTCGGCATCGCCAAAGCCACGCAGGGCCGGCTGACTGACCAGACGCTCTTCACCGCCTTCGAGCAGTTCATTGGCACGCCGGCCTACATGAGTCCCGAGCAAGCGGTGATGACGAGCCTGGACATTGACACGCGCAGCGACATCTACAGCCTGGGCGTACTGCTCTACGAATTGCTCACGGGCGGAACTCCCTTCGACGCAAAGGAACTGCTCGCCGCCGGACTGGATGAAATGCGCCGTACCATTCGCGAAAAAGAACCACTCAAGCCCTCGACGCGCTTGGGCACGATGGCGGCCGATGCGTTGACGACGACCGCGAACCACCACCACACCGATGCGCCGAAACTGATTCATCGCCTGCGCGGCGACCTGGACTGGATTGTGATGAAGTCGTTGGATAAAGACCGCGCCCGCCGTTACGAAACCGCCAACGGTTTGGCGATGGACATACAGCGCCATCTGGAGAACGAACCCGTGCTGGCACGCCCGCCCAGCCGCCTCTATGAGTTTCAGAAGACGGTGCGCCGGCACAAGGTGGGCTTCGCGGCCACTGCTGCGATCCTGGTGGCGCTCGCGGGAGGTGTGGTGGTGAGCACATGGGAGGCGATTCGAGCCAAGCGCGCGGAGCGGGACCAAACCCGACAGCGCCAGCAAGCGGAGCGAGCCGGGGATACCGCGAAACGCCAGGAGCAATTTGCTCGCGAGAGCGCGGACGAGGCGCACCGACAGCAACGCCTTGCGACTACCGAGCTTTGGCATTCGTATCTGGCCCAAGCCCGCGCCCTGCGTTTCAGCGGCCAGCCCGGGCGCCGCTTTGACAGCCTCGACGTACTTGCCAAAGCGGCGGCCATCCGGTTCGCGCCCGAATTGCGCGACGAGGCCATCGCCTGCCTGGCGTTGCCCGATCTCAAGCTGCAGCGCCGCATCCCGGCGAACCGCGGCGTGTTTGACCGCGCGCTCGAGCGCTACGCGACGGTCGCCACCAATTTCGGCAATATTAATATCAGCATCCGGCGGGTCCGCGATGATCAGGAAGTTTTACTTCTCCCGAATCCCGCTGGCACCGTTCGCAAAATTGCCCTATTCAGCCATGACGGGAAATTTCTGCCCGTGCTGTGCCAGGATCATTTGTTGCGCGTTTGGGACCTGGAGCATCCGGCCGTGGTCCTCACCGTTCCTTGCGGGACACGGCACGCGACGATTGATTTCGAGCAGGGCGATCGTTATGTGGCAGTGGCGGTCGGCGCGGAGATTTCGATCTATGAATTAACCACCGGAAAGAAAGTCAATTCGTTCTCCACGGCTTTCGCGCCGGTCTGCGTCCGCTACGATCCGTCTGGCCGGAGGTTGGCCATTTCCAGCTTTCAGGACAAGCGGGTGGCCATCATGGACCCCCGTTCCGGCGCGACTCTCATGACGCTGACCAACGACGGGGACGCGGCCGAACTGGCCTGGCACCCGCGCGACGCCGTGCTGGCGGTTCCGGGACACGATAACGGCCTGATTTACCTTTGGGACACCGCCGCAGGGCGGCTGCTCCATTCCTTCAAGGGGCATCAAGGCGGCTCCGCCAATGTTGAATTCAGCGCGGACGGTGAGATGCTGATCTCCTCCGGCTGGGACGGAATGACTTTGTGGAATGTACGCGCGGGCGAGCTTCTGATGGAGTATGGAATGTCATACGGCGAGGCTGAGTCTTTCGCGCCGGACGGCACTGCTTACGGCCACTCCAGCTATGCCAACGGACCACTGGAATTGTTCTCCTTCGCCTCCGGGCGTGTGGCGCGACACTGGCACGCTGCCGAGGTGGACAAGGGGACCAAGGTCGTTGCCTTCAGTTGGGACGGGCGCTGGCTGGCCTTCGGTTCCGGCGACTTTGTGAAGCTGTTTGAGACGCGGACAGGCGATCTGCTGGCCACCCTTTCGACCGGCCCGCTGGCGGGCCTGTGCTTTCAGAAAAGCAGCGGCGGGTTGCTCGCCAGCGGCGAGCGCGGGTTGTTTCTATGGCCGATGCGGGCCGCAGGCGGGGCGGGGGAGTTGACCATAGGCCCACCTGAAATGGTCGGCTCCGCCGGGGCGTGGCAGCAAGCCAACATTGCCGAGAACGGCCGGGTATTCGCAGCCTTCCACGGCGATCACGCTTGCATTTTCGAAGTGGAAGGGATGCGGGAGATAGCTCGCACCGCTGTGTGTGGTCGCGAGGAGCAATTTCGGGTTGTGTCGGTCAGCCCCGACGGGCTAACGCTCGCCACCGGTGGCCATCATGACACGGTTGTGAGAATCTGGAACTCACGCACGGGCGCGCCGATCAAGCAACTGGCGGATCGGGAGTGGCTTCCCGAAGGGGGGCTTGTGCCGGCGTTTGGGCCGACTGGACGTTCCCTGGTGGTCGCGAGTTACGGGAGTTGTCGGCTCTGGGAAACCGATTCCTGGACTCCCGGACTGCGCGTTCCCCGACCCGACTTCGACCTGCCGAACCTGGCCATGTCGCACCGGAGCGGATTGATAGCCTTGCGCAGCGGGCAAACCTCCATCGAACTGCGGGACGTGGCAACGGGCGAAGTGCTGGCAACGCTGCAATCTCCCATTCGCTCGCATGTCGCCCAGATGGCCTTCTCGCCCGATGACACCCAGCTCGCCGTGACCTACTCGGGCACGCGCGAGTTGCTGGTCTGGGACGTGCGCCTCTTGCGCGACGAATTGAAAAACCTGGGGCTGGATTGGAACCGTCCGCCGTTTCCGCCCGCAGCCGATAAAGCAGGATTCAAATTCTCCACCATCACTGTCCTCGGGAAGGAGTCCCCGCTTGTGCCGGAGCCAGAATCGCCGGTGAAATAGCGGCATCCAGCTTCGCGCTTCGGCAAGCGGCTTCTCGCGGTAATCCAAGCACCAAGGCACCGGCCCGGAAGACTTCTGCCCCCGACCGCTGAACTTTCTTTGCCCTTTCCCCTCCGGAATCTCGCATTGCTGGATGATGAGCAAGACGGCCCACCCACTGAAAGCGAACGGCGATGAGAATTTTAGAACAGAAGCAAACGGAGATAACGGAGAGGCAGGTCTCGGTCCCCTCCGTATGCTCCTGTTCAAACTCTGACGCGAACCGCCGCGACAACTGAAAATGAAAATATGAAACCAATGAATTCAATGCTCATCATGAAAACTCGAATTCAAAAACTGCTCGTTGGCGCGGCCCTGGTGGGCGCGGCCACCCTGGTCCAGGCGCAATTTAACTACACTGACAATGGCAACGGCACCTGCACGATTACGGGATACACCGGCCCCGGTGGCGCAGTAACCATTCCCAATTCAATCAATGGCCTGAGCGTCACCAGCATCGGATACAAAGCGTTTTACAATAAAAGCAGCCTGACCAGCGTCACCATTCCCGACAGCGTCACCAGCATCGGAGGCCATGCGTTTCGGGATTGCCACAGCCTGACCAGCGTCATTATCCCTAGCAGCGTCACCAGCATCGGCGACTCGGAGGTCTTGGGCTCGGAAGGCTCCGCGTTTGAGGGCTGCTCCAGTTTGACTAGCGTTACCATCCCTGGCAGCGTCACGAATATCGGCAGTTCTACGTTCCGGGATTGCTGCTCTCTGAAACGACTCTTTTTCAAGGGTGACGCTCCAAGTCAAGGTTCGTTTGTGTTCGACGGTCAGAACTGCTTTCTCGGTGAATCTCCGACCGTCTATTACCTTCCCGGCACCACCGGCTGGGACACGACATTCAACGGTCCTCCGACAAGCCTCTGGAATCCGCTGATGCAAGCCAGCAGCGTCGGGCCGGCCGGATTCGGTTTAAACATCACCGGGACCACAAACATCCCCATCGTGGTGGAAGCCTGCACAAACCTGCCCAATGGGGCCTGGGTTCCGTTGCAAAGCCTCAACCTCACCAACGGCGCGTTCTACTTTAGCGATCCCACCTGGACCAATTATCCCGCCCGTTTCTACCGCATCCGCTCGCCGTAGGCGCATTAACCGGCTGGTCCAGTGAGCAAAAGCACTGAACTCATCAGCGGTAGGGCGCGTCGCTCCGCGCGCGCCGAGTTTTGCAAATCCAGAACGGCGCGCACGGAGTGACGCGCCCTACCACGGCAGCCATAGACCGCCGCGACAACTGAAAATGAAATTATGAAAATGAAAAACCTGTTTGTTCTGCCCGCGCTGATCGCCGGTTTGGGTGTGATACTAGCCTGCGCCGGCAGCACCTTGGCCGACGTGCATTACGTGGACGTGAACGGCACCAACGCGACCCCGCCCTACACCAACTGGACCACCGCCGCCACGAACATCCAGCACGCCGTGGATGCCGCCGTGGCGGGCGATGAGGTCGTGGTGACCAACGGTATTTACGCCACCGGCGGGCGGGATGGCAACCGTGTGAAGGTGGATAAGCCGTTGAGCGTTCGGAGCGTTAACGGCCCGCAACTCACCACTATTGACGGAGGGCAGTCGAAGATATGCGTGAGATCGACCAACAGCGTCAGCCTGTCCGGGTTCACCTTGGCCAATGGGACTGCTGGAGCTTCTGGAGGCACGCTGAACAACTGCACCCTCATCAACAATTTGGCTGGCGGGGCGTATAGCTGCACGCTCAACAACTGCACGTTGACTGGCAACTCCGCCGATTTTGGTGGCGGCGCGGCGCTCTGCACGCTCAACAACTGCACTCTGACCGGTAACTCGGCTGCCGATGGCTACGGCGGCGGGGCGGCCTACTCCATGCTGAACAACTGCACGCTGACGGGCAACTCTGTCTATAACGGCAACGGCGGCGGAGCCTATCACTGCACGCTGAACAACTGCACCCTCACGGGCAACTTGGCTTCCGACGACACCCCCGCTGAGGACTACGGCTCAGGCGGCGGGGCCTATGACTGCACACTGAACAACTGCATACTCACGGGCAATTCAGCTTATGATCCCACCATGCTCGACTCTCTAACCTTTGGCGGCGGGGCGTATAAGTGCGTGCTTAACTACTGCATCTTCTGCTGCAACCACGCGCGTGCGTATGCGGATTACGGTCTCGCCACTACCGTGAACCACGTTTCGATAACCAGCCCGGGGTTCGTGGACCAGACCGCCGGCAATCTGCGCTTGGGATCCAACTCACCCTGCATCAACGCCGGGAACAATTCTTATGTCACAAACGCAACCGATCTCGACGGCAACCCGCGCATCTCGGGCGGCACGGTGGACATCGGCGCGTACGAGTTTCAATCGCCCGTCTCGATGATTTCCTACGCCTGGTTGCAACAATTCAATCTGCCCATCGATCCCGCGACCGATGCCGCCGACCCGGATGGCGATGGCGTAAGCAACTATCGTGAATGGCTCGACGGGAGCGATCCCACCAATCCTTTTTCATTCGCGCCGCTCCTAACCATGATCCCTTACGGAGCGAACGTCATTTTGACGTGGCCGACCAATGCCTTCGGCTTCACTTTGCAATGCACGACGAACCTTGTTCCGCCGACTTTCTGGACCACCAATTCTCCCGCCCCGGTGGTCGTCAACGCGCAGAATGCGGTGACCAATCCGATCGCGGGCGCGCAGCAGTTTTACCGGCTAAGCCAGTAATCAAAGGAATCAACCCATGAAAACAAAGATTAGAAACCTGTTCCTCCTGCCCGCGCTCCTGTTGGTGTCGGCCCGGGCGTCCGGCCAAATCGTGGTTGGTTGGGGCGGCGGCTTGGTGCCGCAACCAAAGCTGGACTGCATCCCGCAAGCACAGCGCGACGTCATCGAAGCTGCCATCGCGGCGAACCGTACTGCACCGCGCGCTCCGCAGCCGCCGGATGCCGGGCCGGCGCCGTATCCGTTTCAACCCATCGCCGGCACGGTCTGGCAGGACCGCTTCGTTAACAACTTCGTGGATTTGGATTCCTCCTCCAGCATCCTGGATTGGGACTGTACCGGTTTCACCTACGACGGCCATCAGGGGCACGACCTTGTCCTGCGGCACTTCGGCGAGCAGGACGTGGGCGTGCCGATCTTCGCCGCGCTGGACGGGACGGTCGTTGCGCGCCACGATGGGGAGTTTGATCGGAACACTTCGCTCAATCCCAGCGCCGTGGCCAATTACGTCATTCTCGATCACGGCGGAGGCCACCACACGTTGTACTGGCACATGCGCAGCAACAGCGTGGCCGTGGCGCTCAATCAGGTCGTGACCGCCGGCACGCAGTTGGGCCTGGCGGCGAGCAGCGGCTACAGCGACGGGCCGCATCTGCATTTCGAGTCGCAACTCAACGGCGTGGTGTACGAGCCGTATGCCGGGAACTGTCAGACCTCGACACCCAGCCGCTGGGTCAGTCAAACGCCCATTCGCCGCGACACTTACCTCGGCATGTTCGCAATGCACGGCACGAACAACGTGTCACCGTTTCTGCCGGAGAATCCGCCGCGCCAAGGCACGTTCGTACGCACCGGCACTCAGCAAACCGTCAGTTGTTGGCTCACCATTTATAACCTACCAGCCAACAGCACCTATCGGTTTCGTTACAAACGCCCGAATGGAACTGTGTTCTACGATCCCGGCACATTTACTTTCGATAATAATGCGACGGCTTATCGTTCGGCGTGGGGACGGTGGAATTACACGCTTAATCCCGACACGAGCGGCACGTGGACGTTGGACGTGTTCATCAATGGCACGCTCATGGTCACCGCGCCGTTCCTCGTCCTCAACGCCGGCGGCGTGCCGACCAACCGCCCGCCCAACGCCTTTACCACCGCGTTTGATCCCGCCTCGCCCACTCCCAACGACGTGGTGTTCTGCCGGCTGGCCGTGCCGCTGCTCGATGATCCGGACTACGATTTCGTGCGCTATCACTTTCAGTGGAAGCTCAACGGCGCGGTGGTGCGCGATGTGACAAACGGCGCGTTCTCCGACGCCGTACGCAAGGGCCTCGCGCAGACGGGGGATTTTCTGAGTTGCACCGTGACGGCGAATGATGGCGTGACCAACGGCCAGCCGGTGACGGTTTCGACTTTCGTGGGCGGAGTCGTGCCGCCGCG
>Ga0247664_1000346_pt1 | contig 11624 bp, 6 predicted proteins | sample CNK05_metaG_FD_182715 | JGI IMG/M metagenome (GOLD analysis project Ga0247664, IMG submission 182715) | Soil microbial communities from Purdue University Martell Research Forest, Indiana, United States - CNK05 | ecosystem: Environmental > Terrestrial > Soil > Temperate forest > Bulk soil | place...
CCAACCCCGCCTCTCCCGGGGTGATTAGTTCCAACGCGGCGGTGCTCGTTCTGGCCGATAGCGACCGCGATCGGCTGCCGGATGCCTGGGAAAATCTCTACGGACTCAACCGCAACGATCCCGCCGATGCGAACCTCGACCCCGACGGCGACGGGTTGAGCAATCTCGAGGAATACCTGGCCGGCACGATCCCGACGAATCGCCTGAGCCGCCTGGCGCTCCGCTTGATGATCGAGTCCGATGATCAACGAACTCTTTTCGTCGAGGGTGTGTCGAACAAAACTTATTCGGTGGAATGGCGCGAGGCATTGGGCGCCGGACGATGGCAAACGCTGACGAACCTGCCTGCCCGCGCGACCAATTGGCAGGCGATCGCGCTGGATCCCTATCCGGTCGCCGAGAAACGGTTCTACCGATTAGTGACGCCCCAGACTGGGAATGAGCCGGTGCAACCATAAAACGCGCGCAACGGATCATCACGGTAAATGCACGCGAAAGCGGAAAGCTGCGTATTCAACACGCTCACCGCGAGAACACCCTCTTTCTCATGGACTGACTCCGTGGTGCTGCGTCGGGCCGGCCAGCCCGACTTCGCGGATTCGAGCCCAGCGCGGCCGGGGGCGTTTTTGCGTTCGTGCCCGAACTGCGGTGTGGGCAGGCGCTTGCCGCTCGAATCCGCTTCGCCGCGGCTAGCCGGGTCGTAGCGGCTCGGCGGCTCCAATCAAGCGCTTGCGCGAATCCGCGAAGACCGGCTAGGTGTCGAACGGCTTCGCGATCGGCCTGTTCTACTCCGCGGTGATGGCGATGAGGAAGGGAGCAGCATCTGTCATGGCAGAGACGTAGTCGATGCTTTGTACTGGCGTCTCCGGTCTGGGGTTTTGCCAAGTGCTTAGGTACAGCCGCACGCCGAACGCGCGTCCGGGCTCGTATTTCCAGCGGGTCTGAGTTCCCTTCCAGGCGAGGGGTGGGCCTTCGGTTTCCTCTGGCATGCCGCGGAAGAACTGCCAGTCGCGAACGTCCCGACCGTAAACAATCGGCAACTCCGCCTGCTGGCCGTCGGTGTAACGCATGAGGAAGCGGCCGATGGTCGTGCCGTCCGCGACGTGCCAGCCGGTGCTGTGTAAGAAATGGATGCTGGCACAACGCTGCTCGATCCTGATGCCTTCCACGCGTTCGGGATAAACACCGCGCCGGAGTTCCAAGCTGGCGAGCTGCACAATGCCGCGCACATCGAACTGGACCTCTGCGAAGGTGCCCAATCCGAGCGGCAAGCTGGCCAGATTGTTGCCATTGCCTTCGCGGCTGTGCCAGTCGTCAGCGGTGGCCGCGTTGTAGAAAGCCGACAGATCGATCAATTTGGGCGACGCGCGGACATCGCGGGCAGGGATATTCTTAGCCTGCAGAAAATCTGCTTGTGCCTCGCCCGGTCGGTTCATGTCACGGAGCAGGTCCGAGCGGGTCAACAAATGGCTTGCTCGCGCGCTGGCCGAAGAGTCGGGGTTGGCGCAGACCAGTTCAACGGCCTGGGAGAAGGCTTGGTGGGCTTCGTCCAGCCGGTTGGATCGTTCCAACAGCCGTCCCAGTGTGTGCCAAAAATCCGCCTCCAGCGGCGGGCGCGCCCGCGCGTGCTGGATGGCCTCCCAAGCTTCGGGAAATTTTCCCGCGCGCCGGAAGAATTCCGCGCGGGTCCACCAGACCTCCGGTTCGGATGACGCCAATGCCAGCGCCCGTCCGCTCAGCAAGTCGGCCTGGCGCAGTAGATGCGGCCTTTTCCTGATGTCCATGGCCAGGAGTTGGCGCGACAGTCGGGCCAACGCCAAGACATTGGTGGGGGATAATCGAACCGCTTGCTGGAGGCTGCCGGCCGTGCCCTCTTCGATTCGACGGTGCACAAACTCCGGGCCGGTCACCGGCGACAGCGGTGAAATCGGTCGCGCCGCCCGGTCGTCCATGAACCATTTAGCCCAAGCTAGGTAAGGGTCAGAAGCGCGGTCGTGCCCAAGCTGGCGCTTGAGCGTCAACAGGGCCGCCAAGGGAACTGGCTCGATGACTCCTCGTGCATTGAAGCGCTGGCGCGCCATGGCTTCAGCCAGGCTTGGGAGCCATTCGGGCGCCGGTCCTGCAAAGCTCGGCGTCGGCCAAACGCGCGCCGTACCGTCCAAACAAGCCGTGACGATCCACTGTCCGTCGGGACTAAATTCGGCGGAGAGGACACGGTCTTCGTGCGCCAGCGACTCGCCCAGAGGCAGGCCAGTGCGGACGTCCCACAGGCGGGCGGTGGCGTCGTAGGAAGCGGTGACCACTCGTTGGCCATCGGGACTAAAACGAGCAGCCGTGACGCTCTGCTGATGGCGCAGTGGTTCGGTGAGTGCCTGGCCGGTGAGGGCATCCCACAGTTGCGCGGTTTTGTCCTTCGAAGCGGTCACTGCGTGCCGGCCATCCGGACTGAAGCTGGCAGCGAGCACCTGGTCGTCATGCTGCAGTGGTGCCGTGGACGGCTGGCCTGTCCGAGCATCCCAAATGCGTGCGGTGTGATCCGCCGACGCCGTGATGACCCACCGCCCATCGACACTGAATTCGGCTGAAGAGACTACGCCTTGATGGTTCAACGCGTGTTGCAGGCGGCCCGTGCGAGCATCCCAGAGGCGAGCGGTCCGATCGACACACGCCGTGACCACCTGCTGCCCGTCCGGGCTGAAGTCCGCAAAAAGAACCTCGGCGGTGTGTTGCAGGACGATGGCTGGTGGCGGATTAGAGCCGGTCTCCCAAATCCGCGCGGTTTTGTCTTCTGAGGTAGTGACAACCCGCTGGCCGTCACGGCTGAACCGTGCGCACCAGACATAATCGTCGTGGCGGAATGGTGGGCCGTGCGGCGACCCCGTGCGAGCATCCCACACGCGGGCGGTGCCATCCAGCCCCGCTGTTACCACCCATCGGCCGTCCGCACTGCAATGCGCCGTCTTCAACGGGGCCGCCTGCGCCAGTGGGGCTGTGCGCGGCTGACCGGTGCGCGTGTCCCAAAGCCGCGCTGTCTTATCATGTGACGCGGTGAGCACCCACTGGCCATCTGAACTGAACTGCGCTTCGACGACGTCGTTTGCGTGTTGTAACGGCAAAGCCAAGGCCTGGCTGGCCCGCACATCCCATGACCAGGCCGCGTGGTCGCGACACACGGTCACCACGCGCTGGCTGTCCGCGCTCAACCGCGCCGAGAGGACGGCACTATCGTGTTTGATCGGCTCGCTCGCCGGCGCTCCGTTCCGAGCATCCCATAGTCGGGCGGTCTTATCATCCGAGGCGGTGAGGATCCACTGACCATCCGCACTGAAGCGGGCCGACGAAACGCTCCCTTCGTGCCGCAGCGGGTCCACCAGCAGCGAACCGTCGAAGCCATCCCAGATGCGCGCCGTGCCATCTCGACACGCCGTCACCACCTGCTTCCCATCCGGACTGAACTCGGCAGCGAAGACCCAGCTCCGGAGCTTCATCTCGGCCAGTCGCTGACCGGTGCGAAGGTCCCAGATGCATGCGGTGTTGTCCTGGGAGGCAGTGGCCAATCGTTGGCCATCCGGACTGAAGGCGACCGTGTAGATCAAACCGCCGTGCTCGAACGAGTTGGTCAGCCGCTGGCGGCTGCGGGCGTCCCAGACCCAAACGGTTTTCCAGAACGCGGCCGCCACTAGTTGCCCGTCCGGGCTGAAACAGGCGCAGCCGAAGGAATAGATCTGATGCCGGAATGGCGTGGCCAGCAGTTGCCCGCTGCGGGCGTCCCAAAGGCGGACCGTTCGGTCCTTCGATGAAGTCAGGACTTGCCGGCCGTCCGGGCTGAACCGTGCAGCCAGCACGACATCCTCATGCTGCAGAGGACCGGTCAGCGCGTGGCCGGTGCTGGCCTCCCAGATGCGCGCTGTCTTATCAACAGACGCGGTGACCACTTGCAGTCCGTCCGGACTGAACTCTGCCGACAGCACCGGGCCCTCGTGTTGGAGCGGCTCCCCGAGCTGTCGTCCTGTCCGAGCGTCCCACAGTCGCCCCCTCCCGTCGTCGCAGGCAGTGACGAACAGGGCTCCGTCCGGACTAAACTGAGCTTCGTAAAGATGGGCTGGATGTTGCAGGGGCTCGCACAGTGGCAGGGCAAACTGACGTTGGCTGAGCGCCGAGAGGATTCTCTCCGCCGCGATGTTGTTGGAGGGATTCTGGCGCAACGCCCGCGCCAGATATCCCAGTGCGGTCGCGCTTTGGTCGCCCGTGAAGAATTCTTCTGCCCGTTGAATTTGCATACGGCCCAGCGAGTCCGCCAGATTCCGATTGGCTTGCTGCGTGTCGCGGTTGGCGCGTTCGGCGCGGCGTCGCTCCTGGTTGATGCGAAAGGCCGCGATGGGCGAGCCGATCGCTACGGCGATGAGGAGCAGAACAATGCCCGCAGCCAGACTCGACACCACCGGATTGCGCCGGCACCAGCGCCAAGTCTTCTCCAGCGCGCTGACCGGGCGCGCTTGAATTGGCTCGTCGCGGAGGAAGCGGCCCAGTTCGTCGCCCAACTCCTGCGCGGTGGCGTAGCGTTGGCGAGGCTCCTTCTCCAGGCACTTCAGGCAGATGGTTTCCAGGTCGCGCGGCACCGCGGGGCTGGTTAGGCGTGGCGGGATTGGGTCGGTGTGCTGCACCTGCTGCAAGGTTTCGCTCAAGGTTTCGGCCAGAAATGGCGGGCGGGCGGTGAGCAGGTGATACAGGATCGCGCCGAGGGAATAGACATCGCTATGCGGACCGATTTGGCCGCGTGTGCCTGTGGCCTGTTCCGGCGGCATGAAGTTGGGCGAGCCCAGGACTTGACCCGTGAGAGTGAGTTGCGGGTCTCGGGTTTCGAGTTCCGGGTTGCCGTGTGGTGAGAGGCTCAGGCGCTTGGCTAATCCGAAGTCGGTGATGCGAGGCTGGTCGTGGGCGTCGATCAGGACGTTGGAAGGCTTGAGGTCGCGGTGCAAAATGCCGCGCTGGTGCGCGGAATGGATGGCTTCGGCCATGGTCTGCAGCCAGCGGGCGGACTGTTTGAAATCGGTAATCGGAGATCGCAAATCGGAAATCAGCCGGCCCAGGTCCCGCCCCTCGATATACTCCATCGAAAAATAGTGTTGGCCCTCCTGTTCGCCGACTTCGTAAATCGCGACAATATTTGGATGCTGCAGGTTGGCCGCCGCCGCCGCCTCCGCCCGAAACCGCTGGACCTCCGCGGCACTGGCCAACTGACCGGACAAGATCATTTTTAGTGCGACCAGTCGATTCAGACTGACCTGCCGCGCCTTGTAAACCACACCCATGCCGCCTCGGGCGATTTCTTCCAACAGCTCGTAGTCGCCGAAAGCGTCTGAACGAGGTGACGGATTGTTGAACTCACCGGGCGTTTCCAGCGACACGCGCACCAGGCACTTCGGGCAAAGGCCTTCCCAGCCCGCTTCGGGAAGAGTTGCCCCACAGTTCAGACAGGTGCTTGCCAGAGGCATGCGGATCGAAATCAAATTGGGCTAACATATCCTACCGGATTGGAGCGCCAAGATTACAGGGGATCGTGATCTAACCAACGAACTGACGAGCTCAGCGACCGGTGAACGCTAACGGCAGTAGCATGGCACTTTCTCAACCCGGTAGTAACGCAGGCTGTTGGTGATCGGATCAGAAAACTCCGCCTCAAACGACTGCAGTTTTGCCCGAAATGTTCGCAGCGTTTGCCAGTCGTGCCCAAACGGCTCGGCGCTCGCCTGGACAAAGTAGTCATACGGCGGAGTTGCCAGAAAACGGAAGACGACATTGGTTTGGTTGTCTTGCGGAGCAAGGGTTAGTTGCGGCATCGCGACGTCATCCACATTGCCCACGATTCTCGGGCCTGCGATCGTAAAATCATCAAACCAGACTGCGTCCGCATCCTGAACCGCCAACCCCACTGCCCCAGACGGATTCAGAGCGTCGGTGACAGTTCCGATGAGATGCTCATCCACGAAGAAGGTCATGGTCGGGCCGTGCAGGTCCGCGCGCACATAATACCATTGGCGCAGTTCGATCTTGGCCGGCTGCCTCAGCAGCATTTCCTGCGTGGAAAGCCGGTAGAGTTCAATCGTTTGAGTTGCCTCATGCAGCGCAAAGACATAACCACTGCTCCCGCTGTGCCGTAGCACCAGGGCTCCTTTGGTGCAGACGTGCAAGTTGGGTGAGACCACGTTGATCCAACAGCCCACACTGCACTGGGTCGAGTCGAGCTCAAGTTCCACCAGGTTCAGAGGTGACACACCGAGCGGCAAGGCGCTTTGCCCCTGCAACACGCCTTCCTGGATGCGGAAGGCATCGCGGGCGCCCGTCCAATCCGACACCAAGAACGCGGAGGCAAAATGATCATTCCAGGTGCCTGCCTTGATTGTTCCGGGCAGAAGGAAGGAACAGAAGACCACCGCCAACATCGAAACGGCTGAAGCTGTCTTCACGTTGGCCAGCCTACGCCGCGCGTGAAACGAGTCAATGCACGAATCGGAATGGTTGACATCCCGCGCGATTTCGATACGGTGTGCGCCTTCGAACTGAGCAGTTGATCAAAGCCTTTTATGCCGAATACCAAGTCCGCCGTGCGCCGAATGCGCAACAGCACCCGCAAGAATTTGCAAAATCGCAGCGTCAAATCGCGCCTGAAAAGCCTGGAACGCGTGTATGCCGATGCGCTCAAGAGCGGCAAGAAGGATGAAGCCAACCAGGCCTATCGCACTCTCAGTTCTGCTTTCGATAAAGCCGCCAAATCCGGCGTGATCCATCGCGGCAAAGCCAACCGCAAGAAATCGCGACTAGCCCTTCGCCTGGTTGCTGCCAAGTAGCAGCTCCCCCTCTCCCCTCAACGGGGAGTGGAACGTGCGAAATTCGCAGCTTACCAGCCATTTCGAGACCGCTTCTTCGCTGATGGCTGTCCTCAAACTTTTGTCCAGATCCATGCCGATTTACAGATAGGCCATCAGGACCATTCTCACCCCTCACCCCGACCCTCTCCCCGTTGAGGGGAGAGGGAGACGGCCAGACCGCGCCACAGCTCTGGGAGTTCGGTAAGAGTTTGGTGCATAACCCGCATTGCCTGATCGCCCGCCGCGGGTGTAGCCTCGCCTCGTTCCATGAAGACGAACGCATCCAGGCTACGCGTGCCGCGTCGACGTTTTCTGCGGCAGGCGGCTTTTTCGGTCACACTCTTCCAGGTTGTTCCGGGCCATGTGCTGGGATTGCGAGGGCAAACACCACCCAGCGAAAAGCTTAATCTGGCCGGCATCGGGATTGCCGGACAGGGCGGGTCCGACCTGAACCAGCTACAGGACCAAAACATCGTGGCGCTCTGCGATGTCGACTGGGCCCACGCCGCCGGCACCTTCAAGAAGTTTCCGCAAGCCAAACCGTGGAAGGATTACCGGAAGATGCTCGATGCACAGAAAGACATCGATGCGGTGATCGTTGCCACTCCGGATCATCAACACGCGTTTGCGTCGATGCACGCGATCCGCTTGGGCAAACACGTTTATTGCGAGAAGCCGCTCACTCATTCGGTTTGGGAAGCCCGTCAGGTGGCTCGCGCCGCGCGTGAACATAAGGTCGCCACGCAAATGGGTAACCAAGGGCAGGCTTCCGAAGAAACGAGGCGCTTGTGCGAGATGATTCAGGATGGCGCCATCGGCCCGGTCCGCGAAGTGCATCTTTGGACCGATCGCCCCTCCCAAGGGTTGTTCAAGGAATATTGGCCGCAAGGAATAGCGCGTCCGCAGGAGACCCCGCAGGTCCCGGATACCTTGGAATGGGATCTCTGGCTGGGACCGGCGCCGGCGCGCCCGTATCATCCGGCGTATCTGCCGTTCAAGTGGCGCGGTTGGTGGGATTTTGGCACGGGCGCGTTGGGTGACATTGGTTGTCATTCGATGGACCCGGTGTTTCGCGCCCTGAAGCTGGGCGCGCCCTTAAGTGTCGAGGCAAGTTCCACCCGGGTGAACGAGGAAACTTATCCGCTCGCTTCCACCGTCACGTATTACTTCGCTGCGCGAGGCGACCTGCCGCCCGTGAAGTTGACCTGGTGGGATGGCGGCCTGCGCCCACCGCGTCCGGCGGAATTGGAGGACGGCAAAGAGCTGGGTCCCACGGGGGCCTTATATATCGGAGACAAAGGCAAGGTCATTTCTCAGCGCATGCGGTATCGGTTGTTGCCGGAAGCACGCGAGAAAGAATATGGGGAGCCGCCCAGGAAACTGGAGCGTTCGATCGGTCACTACAAGGAATGGGTGCGCGCGGCCAAAGGCGGCCAGCCGGGCGGATCCAATTTCGATTGGGCCGGCCCGCTGACCGAAGCGGTGTTGCTGGGCAACGTCGCGCTTCGAACCCAGATGCGCGAAGAAATGACCCAACGGAAACTGTTATGGGATCCTGCGGCCTTGCGCATCACCAACTCCGATGCCGCCAACCAATTCCTACGCCGCGAATACCGCACCGGGTGGAGCTTGTAAGGCAGTTAGCACACGACTGTGCCGCTTGTTCCGTCCAGTTACCGAGCGCCTTGGTTCCTGCGCAACCCTCATCTCCATACGGTTTATCCGGTGTTTTGCCGGCGGGTGCCGGAGGTCCTTTATCAACGCGAACGGTTGGAGTTGGAGGATGGCGACTTTCTGGATCTGGATTGGGCGCGGGTGAAGGGGCGCAGCCCCGTTCGTGCGGTGGTGGTGGCGCACGGGTTGGAGGGATCATCAAGCGGGCCATACGTCCGAGGCATGGTGCGGGCCTTCAACCGCCGCGGTTGGGATGCCTTGGCCCTGAATTTCCGTGGATGCAGCGGGGAACCCAACCGGCTTTTGCGTTCGTATCACAGCGGAGTCACGGACGATTTGTGGCGCGTGACGCAATACGTGCAGGCGAAGGGCTATCAAGCGGTGGCGCTGGTTGGGTTCAGTCTGGGCGGCAATGTCGTGCTGAAGTTGTTGGGAGACCTGGGCGAGCAAGCTCCGTCCTGGCTGGAGGGCGCGGTGGGTGTCTCTGTGCCTTGCGATCTGAAGGCTTCAGCAAGATCCATGGCGCGGGCCATCAATCGTCCGTACATGAAACGATTTCTGATCAACCTGCGCGCGAAGATTCGGGCCAAGCAACATCGGTTTCCCGTCGAATTGGATGATTCCGGCTACGGACAGCTCAAAACCTTCCGCCATTTCGATGATCGGTATACGGCGCCGCTCCATGGATTTCGAGATGCCGAGGATTATTGGGCCCAATGCAGCTCGCGGTTTTTCTTCGAGACGATCCGGCGTCCGGCTTTGCTGTTGAATGCGGTCGATGATCCGTTTCTGGCGCCGGAATGTTTTCCGCTCGAGTTAGCCCGTGACCATGCCTGGCTTCATTTGGAAATGCCCGTGCAAGGCGGTCATGTGGGATTTGTGGGGAGCGGACTGCGCCGTGACGAGTATTACAGCGAACGCCAGGCGCTGCTCTTTCTCCGGGCTGAGACGGACACGCGCGCCGATGGCCCTCGGCGGAGTGCTGCGGGCAAAACGGTTTAAGCGAAGGAAGCCAGCACAGACATGCGTGAGTTGAGAGCAGCAGAAAATGTTCGCTTCGAAATTTCGGCAGTGCCCGGCACACTTTGCAAAGTGTGCCGAGCTCGTTAGCGCTCACGAGAATGACCTGGATGTGCTCACCAGAATGGACCCACTTCCAAAGGGGCCCACTCCCCCTTCCACAGGATAGAATAGGCCAGTTCCGCGTATGCGCTTGCTTGAATCCAACGATTCCCTCAGATTAACGGCGTTTTCATTTGTTAAACCCCTAACCGCCGGAGGTCTATGATCTCGCAATCCATTCTCCCTGCATGCGCACCATTCTTGGCGCTGTTCATCACGGCTGGCTCTGTGCTGGGCCAAGGCACTGCCTTCACCTACCAAGGTCGATTGACCGACGGCACCAACGGACTGGACGGCAGCTATGACCTGCGCTTCGGGGTCTTCAACGCTCCAGGGGGAGGTGGTCCCGCTGCAGCCCCAATCACCAGAAGGGCCACCGAGGTGCATGGCGGACTTTTCACCGCCACGCTGGACTTCGGGCCTGAAGTGTTCAGCGGGCCGGAGCTCTGGCTGGAAATCTCTGTGCGAACCAACGGGGTGAACGACTTCACGACCCTGGCACCCCGGCAACGGCTGACCCCGACTCCCTATGCCATCACGGCGGCCAGCCTAAGCGGAAGCCTAGACCCGTCTCAGCTCTCCGGGCCTCTTCCCTCTGCTGCTCTGGCAGGCGAGTATGCGGGCCCCTTGAGCCTCCTGAACGAATCGAATCACTATGCTGGCGACGGCAGCGCACTCCAGTTCGGCGGTGGATTTGGCTACTGCAACCTTCCCTGCTATTGGGGTCTGATGGGAAACTCCGGCACTGCGCCTGGGCTGAACTTTATCGGGACCACGGACAACACGCCCTTGGAGTTTCGAGTCAATGGTCAGCGAGCGCTCCGGCTGGAGTCGACGACTAATAGCAACGTAGTAAACATAATTGGAGGATCGAGAGCGAACTACGTGAACACAGACACGCTGGGGGCCACTATTGCCGGAGGCGGCAATCCGCCGCAGCCCAACGTCGTAGAAGCCAACTATGGCAGCGTGGGTGGGGGCATTGGCAACAGTATCCTGAGCGAAGCTGACTTCTCCACCATTGGCGGAGGCCTCGGCAATACGGTCAAGATGACCGCCATCATAGCGACCATCGCGGGCGGGACGGCGCACACGATTGGGGAGAGGGCCTTCGATGCCGTCATTGGAGGAGGCTTTCTCAACACTATTGGGAATGGCTGCCAGCAAGCGACAATCAGCGGAGGCGGCCTCAACATGATAAACGCAGGGGCATCCTGGAGCACGATTAGTGGAGGGTGGAACAATTCCATCGAAAGCAACTTAGACGCCGGAACAATCGGCGGCGGCGTTGTAAACGTGATCGGTTCACAGTCGTTTTGGGCAACCATCTCCGGAGGCCAAGGCAACCGCGCGGCCCCAGGCTCGAGAGGAGGAACAGTTTCAGGTGGCCTTGGCAATCAAGTGGATGGCCAATATTCAAGCATTGCGGGCGGCTACAGCAACCTCGTTACAGGGAGCTTTGCGATGGTTGCCGGTGGACAAGAAAACGCCGCGGCCGATTACTCTTTCGCTGCCGGGACCCGAGCCAAGGCGATTCACGACGGCTCCTTCGTCTGGGCATCCGGCAACGCGCATGATTATCCGTCCAGCACTTCCAACCGGGTTCACTTCTACGCTGCGGGGGGTCTGGAAGTGGAATACGCCGGACAGGATGCTGACGGCCGTGGGCTCAAGTGGCTGGTGCTCGCCTCTCAACAGCCGGGCCGCGTCATCAATGTTTTCAACGGAGCTTACCTCTCAGATGGCGGCGCCTGGACCGACAGCTCAGATCGCAACGCCAAGGAGAACTTTGAGCCGGTCAATCCTGCCGAAATCCTAGAACGGGTGGCTGCTCTTCCCCTCCACAGCTGGAGCTATCGCTCGGAGAGCAACTCCGTGCGGCATCTCGGACCCGTCGCCCAGGATTTTCACAGTGCCTTTGGCCTAGGTGCCGACGACAAGCACATTGAAAATCCTGGG
>Ga0247664_1000347_pt1 | contig 11622 bp, 22 predicted proteins | sample CNK05_metaG_FD_182715 | JGI IMG/M metagenome (GOLD analysis project Ga0247664, IMG submission 182715) | Soil microbial communities from Purdue University Martell Research Forest, Indiana, United States - CNK05 | ecosystem: Environmental > Terrestrial > Soil > Temperate forest > Bulk soil...
ATTTATCTGAGAATTTCTTAAGTTTAAGTATCCAATCTTCTTGGATTTGAGTTTTAGGTTTGAATAACCCTAAAGCACAGTCACAAGCCAACCACAAGTTATCGAATGCTTTAATAGCCTCTTCTATAACGCCAGATGCGAACATAGCGGCTGAGCCATAATGTTCTGTCATTTGAGTAGGAGAAAATACAGTTGTAAATGGGGCTTGGATGTAATCTTTATCCCCACTGAACGGTAGTAAACTGATACCAGCGAAGTATTCCCTATTCTCATAAATATACTTGGTTACTTTATCCCACTCGTCTGGTTTTACTTGAATAGTGTTAGATACATTGTGTTTAAGACTTGGTTGGGCCAACCTCTTTTTTACTGTGCCAGCCTCAACCCAATTAGCTTTGGTTAGCTTAACCATCTTTAGTAGTTCAACGGCAGGTAGTTCGTTCTTAAGACGGGCTCCTGCTTCTACTTCTACACAAAATCTAATAACTGAGTCCGTATGGTTCTCAGACCAATAACTCTTTTCACAGGCCAATGGATTTATCTGGCGGAAGAATTCAAAAATAGATTCGGTATTATTAGCCTGTACAGTCCTAAAATATCTACGGGCGTGATGTGGATGTATGCCTGAGCTTGTTCCTAAGAGACATGAAACTGTGCCCTCGGGCTTTATATTAGTCAAACGAGCCCCAGGATTAATTCCTATCTTCTTAGCAATAATCTCGTTGGTTTTCTTAGCTTCTAGGGCAGCATCTTTCTGATTTTTGGGTTTAAGAAGAATTTTAGGATTTTCCATAATACCTGTAATGGAAATGCCTAGTAGGGCCTCTCTGGCTGTTATTTCTTCTGAGGCCTTACCTAAGTAAGGAAAAGATGTAAAGCCAGCCTGTAAAGTTCCTATAATAGCAGCGGCCCTAGCAAACTCTAGGAATTGTTCTCTAGTCTTAATCTTCTTTCCATTTAATGAGGTTAAGTTACAAAACTGCCAACCTGATACACCCTTTTTAGTTTTAGCGTATAATTGAGCTTCAACACAAGGATTCCATAATTCATCAGGATGAGTAATCCATATAAAGCCTGGCTCACCGAACTCTTTTGTAGATTTGATGAGTTTTTCAAACTGTTCAAAAGTAGTTAAATCTCTTAGGAGAGCGGCAGAGTTATTACTTCTACCTCTCTGAGGATTCTTATAGTACCAATCTCCAGTCTTAGCATTGTACATCTCTTCATCATCTGGAGAGAACATACAAAGTGTAGCTGAACGTCGAACGCCCCCACTTAAAACTGCATCACTTATGAACATTACGATATCATAAGCGTCAATTGGCCTTAATTTTGAATTTCCATCTTCGCATCGAGAATTAAGTAATGTTCTTATTTTTTCTAGGGCTAACTCAAGAGGTTTGTATCCCGGTGCTTTTCCAGAACAGGAACCAAGATAAGAGCCTTCTTTCCTAATTAAATCATAATTGAATTTGACATTACAGTTGGCAAACTCAGGAAATGTTGGGTCATTAAAGTAGCTAGAAAGCAAAACACCCACAGCATCCGCCCATCCCTCAATTGTATCGGGAATAGTGAATGTCTTTGTGGGTAATTCAAAATGAGCATCCGTTAGAATTCCAAAACGTTTTATTCTTCTCGCAGAGAATCCTGGAAGTGTTGCTATATGATGTTTTTGGACAGAGAAACCTGTACCACAGCCACACAGAAGTAGATACATGCATTCTTGAAAGAAACGAAGTCGGTCACAATAACTTGCACAACAATTGTAGCCTCTTGCGTTATGTTTGAGAACTGGAGGACCACCGAACTGTAAAACTCTTTGTGAGCCGAGAACTTTTTTAGTCTCTACAAAATCATATGCATAGTTTATATCATTTATGACTTCTGGAAACTCCTTATACTTCTCCAGCATCATTTGTTTTACACGGTCAACTGATTCTTTCCATGTTTCCCGTCTCTTCTTTTCTGGTAGATACCTTGAATACTTACTAAAATACGTATAATTCTCTAGTTCTCGAAGAGACAAAGCTGCCCTCACAATCTATATTCATGTTGTTATTTCTAGTCAATATAGTTATTCAGATTCGAACTGAAACTGCCTGCTTGGAAGGCAGGCGTGCTGGCCGTTAAACACTATAACTACAAATTAGCGGAGGTAGGATTCGAACCTACGATTTCTGGCTTATGAGACCAGCGAGGACGACCTCTCCTCTACCCCGCGTCATTAATTATCGTAAGCTACATCTAAAGCTTTCCATATAGCCCATGCAATAATAATTTCAATTGTAATAGGAAAGAATAGGATAGCTAAAACTACAATCCCAGCTCTTTTCCAAGAGCTATAGTGTTTGGGCACTACCTCTTCTTTAATAGCCTGAGTTATTTTCTTGTGTAAGGCCTCTTTATCTCCTACATTACATCCAATTGGAAGGGACTTAAGATACTGATGTGAAAATGCTATACAGTCTGTAGCAAAATCAATATCTTTGTCTGGGCGGTCAGCAAACTTTACTTTAGATTCGCTTCGAGCCCAAGCCTTAACTAATGTTGATTCTGAATTGCCTGTAATAGGTTGACCTTGAAATTCAATTTTCATGAGAAAAATTTCTCTTTTGTTATATGAAATGTTAGAAGTACAATTTTATAATCCTGCTCATTTTCAATGTTATAATGGTATTGTTCAGTCATTAATTTCTTGAGAAGAGTTTTAGTTGGTTTCTGTTTAAAATAGAAATTTGAAGCTGAAGGATGATGATAAACATTATAAAAACTATTAGTTGACACGGCGTCTCATCTCCTCTACAACTGCTTTAGCTTGTTCATATGTAATATTTCCATAATTGACTGATGCATATTCTGCTGTTACAGTGACTCTCTTACCATCAAGGTAAATTGCAGGGTCTAGTTGCACTAGATAATCTAACATTTCTTCTAATGTACACTGGATGTATTTTGAGAGTTTTTCCCATTCTCCCCTCATATAAATACCACTTTTATGGTTATCCTCGCACGCCCAGAAAGTAAGACCTGTACCTTGCTCTACATTTTCCCAGTTTGCCCTCTTAGCTCTCTCAAGGAGAAACTCTCCTACATGTTCATCCTTTAATACTACGAATTTTGTTTTCATTGTCTTAGTCCTTGTAAAAGATTTCCTGCGGTTTTAACCAATTCTTTACGAACATAAATAGCGTGTTTTTCTAAGAAGTCAGTTGATGATACAACTTTATCTTTTCCTACTCCAAATATTTCATTGACTCCGTACTTTTTGCAGACTTCAGACTCTCTTGAGGAGGTTACATCTCCACCATTAGCGAATGAAAAATACCACATATTCTCGAAGATTTCGAGTTTATAGTTGTTTAGGATAGAGTCGAGTGTTTTAGATACAGATAAATCTTCATCAATTGAGGGAAATGCTAGGTCTACACATCTTAGAGATTCGATTATACTCATTCGTTCAGATAGAGGTAGAAAAGAAAAGCCCTTCTTTAAAAGGGCTTGTTTGTCATTATTGACGATTACCCACAATTCATCCCCTAACTTTCTTGCTTCCTCTAGATAACTGATATGGCCTGAGTGTAGTGGGTTGCCATATAGACTAGTAATAATTATTCTCATTTTAGTTTATTTAAGTAAGTTTCCACAGCAGTTAAATGAACATCACACGCCCTATCCAATTCTTTCTCTTCTTCTGACCCATGCAACTTCTGCATACAAGTTAAACAACTCCAGCGATTCTTATGTTTGTCGGCACCGCAGACGCACTTAAGATTTATATAATAGATTTGGAGTGCTAACTTCTCACTTCGATTCAAAGTTTAGAAACTACGAATTCAATGAATTGTGAAAGAACCGAGTCAAATAAGTTTCTGACTGTGGGGATAACCGGAGTAAGAACGAGTGGAACCTCTGCGGCCACAATAGCATCGAACAACTTATTAGCGTATTCAAGTACAAGAGCTTTCTTATCCTCTCCTGCAAGAGCGGACTTAGCCGTTTCTAAAACTAACTGTTCAACACCCGTAAAAACTACTTTAAGGGCTGATTCCAAAGCATTCTTATCGAAGCTGAACCAGTTTGCCCCTACGGGTTTTAACTTAGTGAATTCAGCTACGCCTGATGCTAGGACAGCCTCTAATTTAACCTTTAATTCATCTACTGACATTTTATCTCCTACATGGACTGTAAAGTCACATTAATACCTTGTGAGAACCTCGTTGTACGATATTTCGAGGTTGCTGTTAATTCTTGTTGTTTAGCGTTCCAGCTAATCTTATCTGAGCTTTCAACTACATCTGAGCTTAATCCCATCTTAGTTAACCATGCCTTAGCCTGTTCTAATGTGAACATGGACTTAGCAAAGTGAACACATTGGATTCTAGCTTTTGTTTCGCTTGGTTTAGCTCCATCATACATTCTATTTGTATCTGATGCTAAGTATGCAGCTATAATATGGTCATCAACAGCAGTCATTGTATCCACTGAATTTTCAGTATAAGTTGCTTCTATAAATTCAATTTCTTCAGCAGTTAAAGCTGCATGTTCTTGTGACCATTTTATGGCACGCATTTGCTTTATAGCGTCATCACGCGATTCATAACATTTACCACTTTCCCCCCATTTTGTCCCGGATTTACCATTAGGTAATGTGCATTTTTGAAGAGGCATGTATCTTTCTCCATTTAAATTTACAATCTTGTGAACAAAAACTATTTTTACTTTTATAAGGATGACTAAATATTATATCACAGTGGGCACATCTACTAAATATAAAACTATTGTGCTTATGTCGATATTCATATAATGGAGGTTTCACCCTTACTTTAAAGTCTTTTATCTTATCGAGTTTTCTCTTTAGAGCGAATGGGTGATTTGGATAATAAATTATATTTTTAAATTTTTCAACGTCCTTTTGAGCAGAAATTTGCCAAACAAATAAAGGATTACCTATTCTAGTTTTTCTAATATAGATATTTCCGAGCCCATCTACACAATTTTGTAATTTTTCTAAATATTCTCTATTAGTACAAACATAAATAATAGATAGACAATTACTTGTATTTGATATGCATCCATCACCATCTAAAAATCCTCTTAGATAATCTCCAATAAATTCTTTGGGGACATTAGGATATTTTTCTCTACCAGATTTTTGACCAAAAACCTGAAGTTTACCTAAATCTTTAACAATTTCTTTAGAAGAGATACTAAGTTTTGCCATCTTACTCAAATTATTGAGTTCGGTTTTTCTTTCGAAGAGTTTAATTGGGCAATTTGGAGAAATTTCAGACTGAATAAATTGTAATAAAGGTAAATCTTTCTGAGATAAAGAAATCATTAAAGCATATGATTTTCCATCATCTTTAATATATCCATCTGCTGTAATAAAACCTAAAATATAAGCCATCTTAGGTGACCAAGATTTAAAATAATCTAAGTTGGTTTCATATTTTCTAAACTTATTATAATCTTTCATACTAAAGCGTAAGAGTCCTCTTTACGATAATCATCTTCTTTTTCCTTCTCAGTTTCATCTTCATCTTTTTTATTATCTTCTTCGTCATCTGGACCTGAATAAAAACTAGTCCCTACAAATGCAGGTTCGTCAAATTCAGGAAAACTCATTTGAGTAGGAAGAGGTTTAAAAGTCCCACCGCTTGAATTATTAGAGTCTTTAGGTCTCATTATATTCCTTATGTTAGATTTAACGTATAAAATATACCGAATGTAACAAGTCCAAATGCCGCCATACCTAATAGGTAGAGTATAGTTATACTTTTTTCCTTAGTTGTCATTGAATCACCGCTAAGAAATCCTTTTCTGGACAGAGTAATAAATCCTCACCATCTACTGTTATAGTGGTTCTGGCTGAGTAGTCTGGCAACACAACTACGTCGCCCACTTTAAGATTTGAAGCCTCTGATACTGCTATCACTTCAGCTTCTCGCGCTCCACCCATATTAGTTCTATCAGGAAGAAATATACTTCCTATCTTCTTAACTTCTTTGAGTTTTACTAGTGTGTTTCCGATTAGTGGTTTTACTTTCTGAGTCATTTTAGTTCCTTTTAAAATCTAAGTTTATAATCTTTATATTTATCACTAATTTGATTTCTCGTTAATACTTCAACTTTTCTTTTATTTCCACATCTACATAAAATGATACGTCTGATGATATAAACATCAATCACTTTACATATGTCACAGATATAAAATTCTTCTTTAGGAGAACGAGATTGACTTGTTATAAAATACATAATAAATTCTCTAAGTGGACGTAGAGATGTGCGACATCTCGTCTTTGCAGCTTTCAATACTAAACTCGACAGGCTTAAATTACGCTTCGCTTCATTAAAAAGTTACCTGACAGGCTCAGGCAGCCATACAAACGCTATGAACTCTACTTCTTTTACCATTTAGGTTTTTGATAGTTTTAAGGTAGCCACCATCTCTACCGCCTGCATTTAATACCTAATACGCAAATCGAATCAATTTACGCCCGTTTTGGTTTTAAAGCTTTTTCAGCTTTTGCTACACTTTTCTTAAACTCTGGATTATCAGTAATCTTTTTGAACTGTCTGATTAAATTTTCACATTCTTCGGTTGGCGGATAATCAATTAAGTAGTAATTATAAGGAAAGTTTTTATAATTTCTCATGGTTTATCCACCTGGTTTACATTCTTCCCATAAATCTTCTGAATCTTTAATTGCTTGATGATGAGTGTGAAATGGGAACTTTTCTTCTAAACGCTCATCACATGCTAAATCTAAATCTACATTTTTACCAATTCTAGCAGCACATATAACAATATCAGCTAGATATCTAGCTATCCAATTAGGAATCATCTCTCTATGTTCATGTTCCGCATCATTAATTTCTGTCGCCACCATACCTAAAGCTTTAGTTAGGTGAACTAAAGCATGTGAAGCATCAGCCGATTTATGACAAGGATTATTAAGTTGTAACTCCCATCTTGTATTAACTTGTTCTTGTAGTTCTTTAATATCCATTACATGTCCGATTTTGTCAAAACTCTTTTAAGCAGATAACAATCGTGAGCAGGAACACCCGGCTCACCACGTTCTTCCAATATTGGAAGTCTAGCTAAATAAAACTCTAGTCCGTGGTCAATCAATTTAAACAAAACCTCTAGGTCATCTTCTGATTGACTGGCCCACACTCTATCTAAACTTATAATTTTCCTCACTCCGAAGTTCCACATTGCCTTATTACATACGTTACAAGGGGTGCCCGTAATATAACAAACTGGATTTTTGGGCTTATATTGGCAATTAACTATTGCGTTTATTTCCCCATGTATCATCCATTTATATTTATCTGGTCTGGTTGAAGGTAAATTGTCTACCCCCGAGGGCCACCCATTAAAGCCCGTAGAAACTATTCTATTATTCTCTGTTAAAATTGTCGCTGTCTGAGTTTGTGAGTCAGAACTACGACTGCGAACTAAATGAAGCATATCCAAGAAATACGAATCCCAATCTTTCATTAAGGCTCCATTCCTTTAGAATCGAGATAATTAATACCAATTAAGATTGATACTAATAATATAACTCCCATCATTACACAGAAGAAGGCTTCTATTGGAGTTATCATGCTGAAACTACAGAAGTCTCCGTGAGTTCCGTTGGACTAGCTGGTCTAGCTGGTACATCTGGTGTAGTAAAGACAACTGTTGCGGGTTCTGATTCGAGTAATTCATTAACCGCAACGACTGTTGCAGTATACTTCTTACTGAAGTCCACAACTAAACTAAGAGTATTGACCGCAGGCCCGAGAACCTGATGTGATACTACAACATTAGCTTCATCGACTACCTGAAATACTTGTGAAACGACATCTGCACTAACTGAAGGAACCCATGAAAAATTCGCTGTTACTTGCACGTATTGTCTCCTTTTGATAATTAGACGTTTAATATGTACTTTGACTTTAAAATGTGTTGGAGGCCAAGGATACCAGATGCATCTACGATGATGACTCATCTCTTTTCTCTCTTTTTTCCTGAGGAATAGACCTCTTATGTCTTAATTCTCTCTGCTTCTTATAGAAGTCTATCTTTTTAGAATTTCTTTCTCCTGCTCTAAATGTTTTTCCCATCTAACTAACCTTCACCATGACTTTAATAATCTCCAATTTCTTGAATTCTATAAATTGTTGTTCTGTATTATTTTTTCTACCATATTTACTATGATAATCTTTATGACATTTAGAGCACAAAGTTACTCCATTAGATAAATCAAATCTTCGTTCCTTACACCAATGCCAACCATCTAAGTGATGGGCATTTAAGTTACAACTTCTATTTCCACATATTTGGCAAGTATAGTTATCCCTTTTAAAGACTAATACTCTCCATTGTCTTAGTTCTGGAAGATTTCGTCTATCTATTCTATCTTGCTCTGTTAAATTAGGATTATAACTAGAATTTTTATAACCTATTTTATTCTTCATATTTTTAGAGACTTGTTCATTTTTAAAACATCCACACGACTGTGTTTGACCACTTTTAAGATTACATCCTCGTACTGAAATAACTTTTCCACATAAACACTCACATAAGTATTTTCTTTGAATTCCTTTTTCTGGGAGTAACTTGAGAAGAGTCAATCTTCCATATTGTTTATTATCTTTTTTAGATAAATCAATTAAACATCTATTGGATAGAGATTCTTTTCGGAAACAACCGCAAGATTTGGTATATTTTCCTAATATATTTTTAGGAGCACAAAAGAAATGATTACCACAATAACATTTGAATTCAGTTTTTGAATTCATATCATAATAAGGACCAACAATTGTAATTTTAGTTGATTTTAATCTTTTTTGAATGTCTTCTAAAAGAAATTTTCTAGGCACCGAATTGAACTTCCAATTTTGTTATCTTCTTTTCGCTACATCTACAGTAAATTTTTTCATCTATAGTTGGTGTATAGTTAAGATTTTGGACTTTCTGCCCATTTACTACTCGATACAAATTAACAATAGGAAATGGTCCAGCCGTATTCCAAATCTGATAACCTCGACCGAAACATTGCTTACATGATTTCTTAGCAAAAACTTTAGCTAATTCCATCTTAAATTTCATACTATTTCCTTTCGGAGTCCAATTTGGGCGATGAAGATATATGTCCACGTATTATAGGGTTGTTTTGGGTTTTTTACAACCTCACCATAATTTTTTGTTAAGATTTCTAAAATTCTCTCTGAATTAATACAGTGTCCAGATTTTAATAAAACTATGCCTAAAATTCCATTCTTTGTCAAGACAGGAGAGCCGCTCCTACCTCCTGCGGGCTGAAATCCCAACTGGAAAAAGTTTTTATTCCAAGCTACAACATCCGCTTCGACTAAAGATGTTAATGTTTCATTACTTGGAAAGCCCACAGTAATTACATGGGTTGATTTTATTATATCTAATGGAATAGCTTTTAAATCTGGGATTTTATCAATCTCTAGTATTGCTACATCATCCATGATTTTTGGTTTATCATAGAAGAATTTTGAATAAAGTACCTGAGCTTGAGTAGTTAATCGTAATTTAGGAAATTCAACTGTAAATAGAAATTTATCATCTGTTTTAACTTCATCTTCGATTAAATGACCTGCTGTTAATATAATATATGTATTTTTAGTTTCTGCTATTACTGTTCCTGTTCCATGTCCATCAAAAACTGGTATTGCAGAATGATTAGGTATCACATTTTTAAGTAATTCGTCTTCTACAAATTTAAATCTCGTTATTTTACAGATTGAATTATCGTAATTTGGTTTAACTGAGATATAATGAGCTGTGGTAAAAATAACTAAGGCAAGTATTATCCATTTAAGAAAATTCATATTAGTCCTTCGCGTAATGTAAGTCTAGAATTCTTTTAACTGCCCAACTTATTATTCCTCCAAGAATTTGCCATACAAACCAACTTAAGATAGGTACAGCTACTATGAAACCATAGTTTTGGGGTTTAACATTTGCTCGTACATGAGCATAAACTCGTTTGGAAACTAGATTCGGGTCATCTCCATAGTTACAGCCTATCGGCAAATTCTGAAGATATTTATGTGCCTCCATTGCATAATCAGCGGCAATGTTACATTTTTTATCCTCATCATATTCTTTTTGGGCCATTCCATAAGCCCAATTTCGCACCATAGAAGGTGGTGAACTTGCTGTGATTGGTTGACCATTAAATGTATAATTCATACGAAATTAATCTTATAATCTGGAAGTCCCACTAGGCTGATAACAGCATGATTTTGGTCAACAAAGACATACTCAATATCAGATTCAACATCGAAGAACTTCTCAGCTTTTAATTGGGGGTGAGTCTCGTCAAAATCAATACGAATACCACCATCAACCAAAGTATAAGAATATTTTTGATTAGTATTTAGATTAACTTCGCAAGCAAAACCAAGATTAAATTCTTTCTGAAGGTCAACTCTTCCTCTAAGTGCTCCCATTAATATGGAATTTGAAAAGGCTTTATTTACTACATCTTTACACTTTACATTCATAGAAAAAATACCGCCAACAGGTTTAGGTGTTGGCTTAGGTATTGAAGTCTGTTTTACCGTAAAGAGAAAAGGGAGACATTTCATTAAGAACTCTAAGAACTTATTCATTTTTGACTCCAGAACGCCCCAATTGCCCATGAATCCATGAATCCAACGTGGCGAGCTACTTCTTTTCCATTTACTAATTTAACTAAAGTGGGAATCATATTATCAATCTTATATTGCTCTGCTAATTGGGGGTCATTAACGACATTATAAGTCTTAATATGTTTTCCGTCTGGACCAATACTCCAACCATTTTTCTTCATATTCTCAAATTCTTTTTCCATACGTTTACAATGAGGACATCCTGGTCCAGTAAAATATAAAAGTTGGATACCTTGAGTTTTAGCTTTTCCACACTTACAATCTTTACCACATGGGCAAGTAATTTCAATTTTACCGTCAGCTTTTATTTTTCCTGTTCCATTACATTTACAATCGTTTTTAAGTTCTTCTTTTTTGGCTGAAACCTGAACGACTGCATATGCATTAACACCCTCAGCCTCAAAATAATTTTCTGCGGCACAACCAATTAGACATAAGCATACCAATATTGTAGCTATTAATTTTTTCATGATGTACCTTAAAATAAGTGCAAATTAACTTCTTGTGGAGGGAATCCTAGGAAGGAAGAAAGATTCCAGAAATCTGCACTACCTGAATGAAGTACATCATCCATGTGTTCAGCTCTAACCCAAAAACTTCCTTCTGGTTGGTCGTAAACTAAAGGACCGGACACGTAATTTACCGGCCAGGAATTTCGAACTAGGAATCCCTCGATATCCGTGCGATATCCACAGATATACATCTGATGGGCCCACTCACCTTCTGGTGAACAAAATCCATCTTTATCTCTTACTGTATTGAAGCCTTGACATGAGGCCATTGTGGTCAAGTGACCATTTGTAATAGCCGTAATTATATCTTCAACAGTTTCAGCTTTTGCAATTGTTTGAACTAAGTGTTCGTGAGCATAGGGTAGCAATTCTTGAGGGCCACCATTGTCACCCCAATCCTTAGCTCGCTGTCCGCTATATTTAG
>Ga0247664_1000348_pt1 | contig 11616 bp, 9 predicted proteins | sample CNK05_metaG_FD_182715 | JGI IMG/M metagenome (GOLD analysis project Ga0247664, IMG submission 182715) | Soil microbial communities from Purdue University Martell Research Forest, Indiana, United States - CNK05 | ecosystem: Environmental > Terrestrial > Soil > Temperate forest > Bulk soil | place...
GAGGTGTTGAATCAGGTCGAGCTGCGAACCGGCAGCGGGCCGCCGGCGGTGCGAAAGGAGACACCGTGCTAAAGCTAAACGCAACCTTCCTTGAGGTGAATCCAGCAACTCGTTCTCACGAGCCGCTCTCCGCGCCGTGACTCTGAGGTGAGTGCGTTGACTGATGATCTCACCTCTGCTTGCGATTTCCAGCGCCGGGATGCTCCTGAGCATCGTGATCGGGCTGCGCGCGCCGAGGTGGTGGCTGGCGGGGCTGCTGGTCGGCGCCAGCGCGGCGCTCAGTGCAGCGGTGCTGACGCTCGCCTCGGAGGGCGCGTGGGAATTCCGCTCTGCGATGCGTTTGGGCGGCGAAGCCATCCATCTGCAACTCGACGCGTTGAGCGCGTTGTTTCTGGCCTTGCTCGGCGTCATCGGCGGGGCGGGTGCGGTGTATGGGCAGCAATACTGGAGGGAGCGGGCCCATCCGTGCTCGGGAGGCGTCGGCCGCGTTTGGTGGAGTGTGCTGGTCCTGTGCTTGGGTCTTGTGTTGGTGTCGGCCAACGGGCTGCATTTCCTCATCGCGTGGGAACTCTTCACGCTGGCCGCGTATTTTCTTGTGACGCTCAACCGGCACTCGCAAGTAGTGCGCGACTCAGGTTGGCTCTACCTGGGAGCGTCTCATGTGGCAGCGCTGTTCCTGTTTGGGTTCTTTTCCATGCTGGCGGCCAAGACCGGCGGGTGGGACCTCGGCCCGATGCGGGACCGAGCCGAGTTGCAACCACTGTTCTGGCTGGCCATAGTGGGCTTTGGCCTCAAGGCGGGCATGTTCCCGTTGCACATCTGGCTGCCGTCGGCGCACGCCAACGCGCCCAGCCACGTCTCCGCGATACTCTCGGGCATGACGCTCAAGATTGGCGTCTATGGTCTGGTGCGTTTTAGCGGCTGGCTGCCCGTATCTGAGCACGCAGGCTGGACCCTGGCCGCGCTGGGCGTCCTCAGCGCCGTGCTCGGCGTGGCCTTTGCACTCGGCCAGCATGATCTCAAACGGCTGCTCGCCTATCACAGCGTCGAGAATATCGGCATCATTCTCATGGGGGTTGGCTTCGCGCTCATCGCCGTCCACCAAGCCAACGCCCCGTGGGGCCGGCTGGCGCTGGCGGGCGGGCTTCTGCACGTCTGGAATCATGGCTTGTTCAAGGCGCTGTTGTTCTTCGGCGCTGGATCGGTGTTACACGCCACCGGCACACGGGAGATGAGTCAGTTGGGTGGACTTTGGCGGGCCATGCCCTGGACCGCTTCGCTTTTCGCGCTGGGAGCCGTGGCCATTTGCGGCCTGCCGCCGCTGAACGGATTCGTCAGCGAATGGCTCGTTTACCTGGGTTTATTCGATGCCACTCTGACCCGCGGCCCGGCGGGTTGGGCGGCAATTCCGGCTGCCCTGCTGCTCGGCATGACCAGCGCGCTGGCGCTGGCCTGTTTTGTCAAAGCTTGTGGGGTGGTCTTTCTTGGGGCGGCGCGTTCGGCAGCGGCGGCCCGCGCGCACGAAAGCGGTCTGGCGATGCGCGGGGCGATGCTGGTGCTGGCCGCCGGCTGCGTGGCCATTGGGCTTGGGCCGGTCCTTTTTTGGCCTGCGGTCGCCCGCGCGGTGCAGGTGTGGCAACCGGCCTGGGTTGGCGATGAAATACCTGCCCCGCTCATGAGCTTGAGCATGGTTCACGTCACGCTCGCTTTGCTCGCCTTGGCGGGGGGCTCATGGCTTTGGCGCAAAGCCCGCGGCGCGTCACTTCAACGTGCGGTGACCTGGGACTGCGGCTACGACGCGCCGACGGCCCGGATGCAATACACGGCCGGCTCGTTTGCGGGCATCATCACCGAATGGTTTGCCTGGATTCTGCGCCCACGTCGGCACGCGCATCCGGTCGAGGGCGAGTTTCCACCGCACGCAGAGTTCGCGCAGCACACGCCCGAAACGGTGCTTGAACACGCCGTCCAACCAGCGGGAGCCGCCGTCATGCACCTGGCACAGGCCGCGCGCCGTCTCCAGCACGGAGGGGTGCAGGCGTATTTGTTTTATGTGATCGCCGGCGCGGCCGCGCTGGCGCTGCTGGTGTGGTTGGGCGGCACCTGAGCTGTGGAACCATGTATCTGAGTCTCATCCAAATTGCGGAATCATTCGGCGTCTCGGAAAGCGTCGTGGAAGGATGGGTCCGCGACGAAGGAATGCCCCACACCCCGGAGCGGGGGCGTTTGCTCTTTGAGCGCGCGCAGGTCGTGCAATGGGCCGCTACGCGTGGCCTGGCCACCAAGGCCGGATTCCTGACTCCGGAACAATCCTCCTTTACCACTGGCTGCGAACTGGTGCCCTTGCTCCGGGTAGGGGGCATCCACCGCGGCGTGTCCGCCTCCTCGGTGCTCGACGTGCTGGGCGCGGTCGTTGCTTCTGTGCCGGGGGCGCCAGCACCCGTCCAGGAACTGCTGCGCAAACGCCTGAGGACTCCAGGTGGTGTGGTCTGGGCGGCGGTTGGCGGCGGCTTCGCTTTACCGCACTTGAGCACCCGCGTCGCGCTGGGCCGTCAGGCGGGTCTGGTGGCGCTGTTGCTCCTGGACGACCCGCTCACGCAAGTCGGGCCGACGCCCGACACCATACCGGTCACACGCTTGTTTTTCTTCATCGCACCCTCGCCGCGGGCCCATTTGGATTTGCTGGCGCGGCTCACTCGCGCGCTGACCCAAGGGCCATTGCGGGACCTCATCGTCAGGAGCGCGGCGGACTCGGAAATATTCGCGGCTCTCGCCGGCGCGGACGCCGCCGGGGGCAACGCCAGCGCGGAGGTGAAAAAATGACGCCTGGTCTGTTGCTGCTGCTTGCCGCCTTGAGTTTGGCATCGGGCATTGTGACCGGGCCGCGTCTGGCTCGGACCTGGCTGGCGCTGGTCCTGGCCGGGGCGGCGGGGGCGCTGATCTCCGCTTGGGCCGTGCTTGAGTCCGGCGCGCCCTGGGAATGGCGGAGCGGCTTTCACCTTGGCGGAGAGCCACTGCATTTGCGGCTCGACGGCCTGAGCGCGCTGTTCCTGGTGCTCTTGAGCGTAATCGGTGGGGTGAGTGCGGTGTATGCACGCCAGTATTGGTCAGACGAGCGTTATCCGGACTCCGCGCCGGCCGGACGCGCCTGGTGGTGCGGCTTGATGCTGAGCATGGGGGGGGTGGTGCTCTGCTCAAACGGCCTGCATTTTCTCATCGCCTGGGAATTGTTCACGCTCTGCGCCTTCTTTCTGATTACGCTGGATCGGCGGCGGCGTGAAGTACGCGCCGCGGGCTGGCTGTATCTGGCAGCGTCGCACGCGGGAACAATCTGCCTCTTCGCTTTCTTTGGCATGCTCGCGGCGCGCACCGGCGGCTGGGACCTCGGCCCGATGCGCGACCGGGCCGAATTACAGCCGCTGTGCTGGCTCATGCTGACCGGTTTCGGGGTTAAGGCCGGCATGTTCCCGTTGCACATCTGGCTTCCATCGGCGCACGCCAACGCGCCCAGCCACGTCTCGACAATCATGTCCGGCGTAGCCATCAAGATGGGCATTTACGGTTTAGTGCGCTTTAGCGGCTGGCTGCCCATGCCCGAAACGGCCGGTTGGGTCATTCTGGTGCTGGGAGCAATCGGCGCGTTGTTCGGTATCGCCTTTGCCTTGGCGCAAAGCGATCTCAAACGGCTGCTGGCTTACTGCTCGGTGGAAAACATCGGTATCATCCTGATCGGGCTGGGCACGGCACTCCTCGGCACGGCCCGTGATCATGCGCCGTGGGGACGTCTGGCCCTGGCGGGTGCTTTGCTGCATGTTTGGAATCACGGAGCATTCAAATCGCTGCTGTTCCTCGGGGCGGGTTCTGTGTTGCACGCCACCGGCACTCGCGAGATGAGCCGGCTGGGCGGGCTGTGGCGCGCGATGCCCTGGACGGCAAGCCTGTTCGGGTTGGGCGCCGTGGCGGTGTCGGGTCTGCCGCCGCTCAACGGGTTCGTCAGTGAATGGCTGGTGTATCTGGGACTCTTCGATGCTGCCAGCAGCCGGGCCGCATCGGTCGGCGCGGTCATGCCCGCCATCGTCATGCTGGCCATGACAGGCGCCTTGGCTCTAGCGTGCTTCGCGAAGGCCTCGACCATAGTTTTCCTCGGCGCGTGCCGCACGCAAGCGGCCGCGCAAGCGCACGAATGTGGCACGCTCATGCGCGGGTCGATGTTGGCCTTGGCCGGCGCGTGTCTAGTCATTGGTCTTGGGCCCGTGCTTTTCTGGCCTCCCATCTCTCGCGCGGTGGAAGCGTGGAGTCCGGCCTGGGCCTCCACGGTGCCCCCGGTCCCGCTGGCTAAGCTTGGTTTGGTCCAAGTGACGGTGGCACTCGCCGCGTGCGCAGTCGCGTCGTGGCTATGGCGGAAGTCGCGCGCGAATGGCTTACGGCGCGGGCTGACGTGGGATTGCGGTTATGCCGGGCCGACGGTGCGGATGCAATACACAGGCGGCTCCTTCGCCAGTATCGCGGCGGGCTGGTTTGCCTGGCTGCTGCAACCCCAACGCGTGTTGCGCCGGCCCCGTGGCTTGCTGCCTACCGACGCCACCTGCATCGAACGCGTTCCCGAAACGATTTTGGAACGAGTCCTGACACCGCTAAGCCAAATCGTGATGCGAGCCTCCGCCGCGACGCGTCGGCTGCAACACGGCCGGCTCTCGGCTTACATTCTTTACGTGCTGGCCGGACTGATTGCGATGAGCCTGTGCGTTGTTCTGAGACCATGATGACGATTTTGCAAATCATTGCCCGCCTTGCGCTGTGGCTGCTGGTGGCCCCGCTGCTGCCGGGCATCATCAACAAAGTCAAAGCTTGGGTCGCGGGCCGGCGCGGGCCGCCGGTGCTGCAGCTCTATTACGACCTGGCGCGTCTGTGGCGAAAGGGCGTCGTGCTGAGCACGCTCGCCTCGCCAGGATTCGTCATCGGCCCGGCCGTGGCGTGGGTGGCGGTGGCAAGCGCGGGTCTGTTGCTGCCGCTGGGGCCGGCGGGCGGCCTGTTCGGGTTCCGCGGGGACGCGCTGATTTTGATTTACCTGCTGGCACTGGCGCGGTTCTGCACGTCATGGGCGGCCATGGAAACCGGCTCGGCCTTCGAGGGCATGGGCGCCGCACGCGAAGTCAGTTACGCCGTGTTGGCGGAAGCCGCTCTGATCGCAGCGGTCCTCTCGTTGTGCATCCAAACCGGCAGCACGTCGCTGGTGACGATGTTATCGCCCTCGGCCAGCGCAGGTGCGGTGTTGCTGGCAGCAGGCCTGTTCACCGTGCTGCTGGCGGAGAATTGCCGCGTGCCGTTCGACGACCCTAACACGCATTTGGAGCTGACCATGATTCACGAGGTGATGGTGCTGGACCACAGCGGTCCGCCGCTGGCCGTGATTTTGCATGGTGCGGCGATGAAGTTGATGTTGTTTGCGCTGCTGCTGGTTGAGGCGGTGTTGCCCCTCGGCAAGCTGACCTGGCCGACCGCGGCAGGCGCGTTAGTCGGCGGCGTGCTTGCCAGCACGGTCGGCATCGGGCTGGTCGAATCGCTGCTGGCGCGCCTAGCCTTCCGCCGGGTGCCGCTCTTGCTGACGACGGCCTTCCTCCTGTGTCTGTTTGCGCTGTTGATCGCGTGGAAAGGAGGCGGCGGCGCATGACCGAGTGGATGAACTTATTGATTGGCGTAGCGATGGCCTTGAATCTATTGGCACTGGGCAGCGGCCGGCTGCCAACCATCATCGGGGCGATGTCGATCCAAGGGGTGGCGTTGGGTGTGATGCCCCTGGTTCTCGGGGAGTATCCCGATTGGCGCGTGATGCTTGTGGCCGTGGCGACCGTGGCTGGAAAAGGGTTGCTCATTCCCGCGTTGCTGCGGCGGGCCATGCGAGCCGCCCATATTGATCGGGAGGTCGAACCGCTGATCGGGTTCGTTCCTTCGCTGTTGCTGGGTGCGGGCGGCACCATCGCGGCGGTGGCGTTGGCCCGCCTCTTACCGCTGCTGCCTGAGCATAGCGGCTCGTTGCTAGTGCCCGGCTCGCTGGCTTCAGTCTTGACCGGGTTTGTGCTGCTGATCGGCCGGACCAAAGCCATCTCGCAGGTCTGCGGCTATCTGATTCTGGAGAATGGCATCTATCTTTTCGGCCTCTTGCTGATTCATTCGACGCCGCTGCTGGTCGAGGCGGGCATCCTTTTGGATGTGACGGTGGGGGTGTTCATCATCGGCATTATCGTGGACCGTATCCAACGCGCGTTCGATTCCCTCGACACGCGCAAACTGACGACGCTTCGAGAATGAAAGACCTGTTGCTCATTATCGTGCCAATCGCCGGAGCGGGCGTCGCGGCTTGCTGGCCGGACAACCGCTCGCGCCCCTGGCTGCTGCCAGTGGTCGCTGCGGTTCATTGTGTCCTTTCGTTCTGGCTGCTGATTTCGCCACCGGAGGTTAGCCCAAGAGCGTGGTTGGGGTTCGACGCGCTGGCGCGAGCGGTGTTACCGGCGGTATCGTTGCTATTCCTGGTTTGTGCTGTCTATGGGGTGTCCTATTTGCAGGTGCGAAAAGAGCGGCCCAACCGCGTGTTTGTGGCCTGCTTGCTGGCGGTGTTGGGGATCTTGAGCGCAGGTCACCAGGCCCGGCACCTGGGCTTGCTGTGGATTGCGACCGAGGCCGTCACGCTCGCCGCCGTTCCGTTGTTGCATTTCAACGCCACGCCCCGCGCCTTCGAGGCGACCTGGAAGTATTTGTTGGTCGGCGGCACCGGCATCGCGCTCTCGCTGCTCGGTTCGTTTTGCCTCGGCTACGCGTCGCTGCACGGCGGTGGCACCGGCGACCTAACTTTCACGGCACTGACGGCGCAAGGGGCGAGTCTGTCCCGACCGTGGCTACTGATCGCGTGGGTTCTGTTGTTAGTGGGTTACGGAACGAAAATGGGCCTGGCCCCCATGCACACCTGGAAACCCGACGCCTACGGAGAAGCACCCGGCATCGTGGGTGCCGTGCTGGCGGGAGGCGTCACCACCGTGGCCTTCACCGCCATTCTGCGCGTGCGCGCAGTGGTGAGCGCCGCCGGTCAAGCTGCGATCGCCGACCGAACGCTGCTGGCCATCGGATTATTTTCGATGCTCGTCGCGGCCTTGATGCTGCTAGGCACGCGCGACTTCAAGCGGATGCTGGCGTATTCGAGCGTCGAGCACATGGGCATCTTGAGCGTCGGCGCCGCGCTGGGCGGGGCGGGCGTATGGGCGGCGTTGTTTCATGTGTGGGCAAACGGCTTGACCAAAGGCGCGCTGTTTATGAGCGCGGGCAACATCCGGCGCGCCGCGGGCGGACGGACGATGGATGAAGTGAGGGGCATGAGCACCCTTACTCCCTATTCGGCGGGGATTTTTGTGGCGGGCATGTTCGCGGTCACGGCCTTGCCACCTTTTGGTCCGTTCTTCAGCGAGCTGCGCGTGGTGCGGGCGGCCTTCGAGTCCAGCCACGGCTTGGCGGCGGCGATGTTTCTGGGCTGCCTGCTGTTGGCGTTTTTCGGGCTGACACGATTGGTCTTTGCCATCGTGGATGGGCGTCCGCGCACTGCCTCGCGATCTATCGGCAAACGTTTCCCTGAAACCGTCGGGGTCATTCTGCCGCCGCTGACCCTGCTTGGCCTTTCGCTCTGGCTGGGTCTTGCGACCCCGACGGTCTTGCACGATGCCTGGAGCGCGGTGGTCACTCAATTCCACCCCGGAAAATGATGACTGCCCCGATCTTATTTGCGCCCGTTGCCAACGGCATGAGCCTGCCCTGGCTGGATGTGCCGGAATGGCCGACGGCGCAATTTGTGGCCGGCACATCGGCGGAACTGAACCGCGGCGCGCGGCTGTGCGCGTGGTTTGGCGTGCCGGAGGGCAACACCGCACGGCTGGTGGCCGTGCTCGCGTATGACGCCGACAATACTTTGGCCGTCGCGCGGAGCACGCCCTTCAATGGCAGTTATCCGTCGCTAACCCGAACCCATCCGCAGGCTCACCTGTTCGAACGCGAAGTGTGGGAGCAGCACGCGTTGAAGCCGGAAGGCCATCCGTGGCTCAAGCCGGTGCGAAAAAGCAACGGTCTGGCCCCTGCCCACGCAGACTTCTTCCGCGTTGAAGGTCGGGAGATTCACGAGGTGGCCGTTGGACCAGTCCACGCAGGGGTTATTGAACCGGGTCATTTCCGTTTTCAATGCAACGGCGAGGAGGTGCTCCATCTCGAAATTGCCCTGGGCTATCAGCATCGCGGGATCGAGGAAGCGCTCCCGGGCGGACCTCATCCGGCGACTATGAGCCAGATGGAAACCATCGCCGGCGACACATCCATCGGCCATGCCACTAGTTATGCCATGGTCATGGAGGCCCTGGCCGGCACGGAGGCGCCGCTGCGCGCCCAATGGCTGCGCGCCATCGCGCTGGAATTGGAGCGGCTGGCCAACCACACCGGCGACCTCGGCGCGTTGGCCAATGATGTGGCGTTCCTGCCGACTTCTTCGGCTTGCGGTAAACTGCGTGGCGACTTCTTGAATCTCACCGGGCTGATGTGCGGCAATCGTTTCGGCCGCGGACTGGTCCGGCCTGGAGGCGCTCGCCACGACCTGGAGCCAGCGCGAAGCGGCGCTTTCCTCGAAAAGCTTCACCCGGCCTTGAAAGACGTGGAACAAGCCGCCGCTTGGCTATGGGATTCAAATTCGGTGCGCGTGCGCTTCGAGGCGACCGGGACCGTCCATACCGAACGAGCCAACGCGATCGGGCTCGTCGGCGTGGCGGCGCGGGCTTCGGGTCTGGTGCGCGACGTGCGTTTCGATCATCCCGCCGGCTGGCACCGCTTTGCGCAATCGCCTGTGGCCGTCTGGCCCACGGGCGACGTTTTCGCTCGGGCGAAGGTGCGCGGGCTGGAGATTCAACGCTCTGGCGTGTTTCTGGAGGAACAGTTGGCGGGAGCGCCTGAAGGCGTGATTCACTCGGAGCTTCCCGCTCCCGCTCCCGACACGTTGGCAGTCGCGTTGGTTGAAGGTTGGCGCGGGGAGATCTGCCACGTTGCCCTCACCGATGCCGCCGGCCGCTTCCGCCGCTACAAAATTTGTGACCCATCGTTTCACAATTGGACCGGGCTGGCCCTGGCCCTACGCGGGCAGGCCATCTCGGATTTCCCGCTCTGCAACAAGAGCTTCAACCTCTCCTACTGCGGTTTTGACCTCTGACCATGCTCGCACTGGACGTCATCCTCCATCGGCTGCAACGCGGTTGCCAGACCATGTCGTATCCTGACGGCCCCGCGCCGGCGTTGCCCGACCGCCATGGGGGTGCCCTGCGCGTTGACGCCGCGAAATGCGCCGAAAGTTGTGATGCCTGCCTGCCCGTGTGCCCAACCAAAGCGATCTCCCGCCCGGCCCTTGGCCCGGTCGTGCTGGACCTCGGTCAGTGCATCTTTTGTGCGGCCTGCGTCCAAGCCTGCCCGACCAAAGCCATTACGCAGACCAATGATCATCGCCTGGCCGTTCGGCGCCGTGAAGATTTGCTGCTCGGCAGCCCAGGCCAGGAGGAACTGCGCCTGGCCTCCGCACTGGATGACCAGCTGCGCAGATTGTTTGGACGCTCGCTCCGCTTGCGCCAGGTCAGCGCCGGCGGTTGCAACGCCTGCGAAGCTGACACCAACGTGCTGGGAACAATCGGGTGGGATCTGGGGCGCTTTGGGATTCAATTTGTAGCCTCACCGCGGCACGCCGACGGACTCCTGATCACGGGTCCCGTATCAAAGAACATGGAACTGGCCCTCAGAAAGACGTATGAGGCCGTGCCCGAGCCGAAGCTCGTCATCGCGGTCGGAGCGTGTGCCATTGCGGGCGGGCCCTTTATCGGCCACTCCCAAATCAATAACGGCGCCGGTGCGGTCGTTCCCGTGGACCTTTTCATCCCGGGCTGCCCGCCGCATCCGCTCACCATCCTTGACGGCTTGTTGCGCCTGCTCGGCCGATTGGGTCAACCCTGATTGCCGTCGCTCATCGATTTCTCTCACGTTGATTTTCGCATGCCTGGTTCCACACTTCTCAAAGTGTGAACATGAGATCAATTCCTCGGTGGATTCGAAAACCCCTATCCGCGGATGAGCGGATTTACCAAGGCAGCGGGTAGTGGATGCCGGGCTATCGCCAGGCGGGCGCCGGGTCCAAGGTAAGGATGTTGAAGGCCAGCCACCTTCCAATGTGCGTCGTGGCTGGTAACTGCTGAAGCCCGGAATCTGCACTCCGGGCTGGCACGGGCAGAACGCGGCCGGGGGTCATTGGGCGAGGCTGGGATGACCCCCGGCCGCACCTCTGTTAGAAGTGACCTGGGTCATTTCATGCTTTGCCGCAAGTCCACGAACACTTGATCAAAGTTGTGGATGCGGATGATACCGATACGCGGAAACTCGAAATCGAGGATCACGTAAAAGGTCAGCGAAATGACCACCACGAAGGCGAAGGAATGAAACCAGCTCCGCCCCTTGCCCGCCCCCATGTCGTAACCGGCCAGCAACGAACTGGCCAACAGCAGCACCGCCAGCATGGCATAAATGATCATCGGCGGATGCATTTTGACCCCCAGCGTCCGCGTGGCGGCCATGTCAAACATCTGGTTCAAAGCCGGCACCAGCAGCACGCGCGTCGAGGACTCGCCAGACTCGCGGCAAGCCGCCAGCGTTTGTGTCCAGATTTCGTTCTGCAGCAGAGCGGCCCGGTCCAGTTCGATTTTCGCCGCTTCCACATCCGGTATTTTCCGGAAGACTGCCAGGCGCGCATCCGTGTATTGCCGCAATTTTTCACGCAAAGCCGGTTGCGCGCTGGCCGGGAGCAGGTCCAGACGGAGCCAGGCGGTGCCAATACAATTGGCTTCCTCGACCAGCAACCCGCGCCGGGCATCAAACCGCGCGGACGCTCCGGAAAAGGTGAAGCCAATCAGCAGCCCCATGAGACCAAAGACCGCGGCTTCCACGGCCCCAGCTCCGGCTTTTGCTCCATCCGGATCCTCAGCCATCCGGCGCGTCCCGAGCCGGCGGCCAATCTCCAACGTGCCTAACATTCCCAGCAACATGCCGACAACGACGACAATTCCGATCAGCTCGAGATTCATAAGAAGGCCAAACAAAGACGAGCGCCCGCTTCAAAGCGGATGGTCTTGCGGAGGCTTAGGTCCGCCGCGCTGGCAACCCTGTTGCTCCCCTTCACGCGTCCAGTTGCAACTGGGTTTGAGTGTAGCGACAGACTCGAAGCATACAGTAAACGAAGTGGCGCGCCCGAACTTAGCGTGAGCCATACTCGAGTGGCAAGATGGATACAGAAGGCAAAGGTTCAGGGTTCCCGGTTCAGGGTTCAGGGTTCCCGGTTCAGGGTTCAGGGTTCCCGGTTCAGGGTTCCTGGTTCCTGGTTCCTGGTTCCTGGTTCCTGGTTCCTGGTTCAGGGTTTCTACAGAAGGCAACTCTGATCTCTTTTCCGACGGACGCGTTGGGAGCCAGAACCGAGGACGAAGGACGAGCACGAGGCCTGCCCGCCGTAGCCCGCAGTGCGAAGGCGGGTCTTCTCAGAATGGCGCTCAAGGCCTGTTGCCGTGC
>Ga0247664_1000349_pt1 | contig 11616 bp, 20 predicted proteins | sample CNK05_metaG_FD_182715 | JGI IMG/M metagenome (GOLD analysis project Ga0247664, IMG submission 182715) | Soil microbial communities from Purdue University Martell Research Forest, Indiana, United States - CNK05 | ecosystem: Environmental > Terrestrial > Soil > Temperate forest > Bulk soil...
GGCTCTCGTATGGCGGTCCTAGCTCGTCGCCTGTCGGCGATCGTGCACGGTGACTCGAAGGTTGGGAAGTCGTGGTTCGGAGACACCACGCCCGCTCCTCGTCTCTGTCTCGACGCCGAAGGAGGTGTCGACTGGACGCCGTCCATCAAGACGGAGTGGGACCCAATGTCGTCACCACCTCCCGTCGCCGACGGCACGTGGGAGACCTGCATCGTGCGGGTTCACAACTTCGTCGTGCTCGAGCAGGTGAGGCAGTGGCTCAAGTCGGGCCAGCACCCGTTCAAGTCGGTCACGATGGACTCGGTCTCCGAGGTTCAGCAGCGCTGCATCGACCACATCGCCGGCGTCGAGCAGATGCGCACCCAGGACTGGGGCGAGCTGCTCCGCAAGATGTCCGCCATGGTGCGGGAGTTCCGGGACTACACGCTTCACCCGACGAACCCGCTCGAGTCGGTCATCATCATCGCCATGTCCAAGCAGGACAACAATGGGAAGTGGCGACCCGACGCTCAAGGGCAGCTCTACAACAAGCTGCCTTACTACTTCGATCTCGTCGGCTACCTCTTCGTGCAGCCACTCCCGCAAGAGCAACTCGTGCAGGGTGGTCCCACGTCGATTCGCCGCATGTTGTGTGTCCCGCATCCGCAGTTCGAGGCGGGTGAACGACTCGGTGGTAGGCTACCACCGGTGATCGACAACCCGAACGTGGTGCAGATGCTCGACACCATCTACGGCGCACCCGTGCCGCAGACCGCAAGCTGAACACCGAACACAGGAGACTGAACACAGGATGAGCATGAGTTTCGCGGACATGATGAAGGAGGCTCAGGCCGCAGGCGTGGGCTTCGGTGAACTCGTACCGATCGGAGAGTACGAGATGTTCGTCTGGAAGGCCAAGGCCGGCAAGACGAGCAACGGGAAGTTCCGCCTCGAGGTGACGGGCAAGATCGTCGGTGGCCCACAGGACGGCAAGACCGTCTGGAACCAGTTCGTTCTCTCGCCTGAGAACCCGAACGCGATGGGCTTCTTCTTCCGTCACATGGCGGTGTTGGGCGCCGGCCCCGACTGGTTCGCCCCCAAGCAGATCAGCGACGGCACGTTCGCCGAGCTGGCCGCTCACGTGCTGGGTGCGCGGTTCCGATGCGCCGTCGGCCAGGCCGAGGTGAACAAGGAGACGCGCAATCAGTTCGAGAAGGTGATGCCGTCGGCCATCGCTCCCGGCCAGAAGATGGAGGGCGCCACCGCCGCGCCCGGCGCCGCGGGTGGGATGATCCCGAGCGTCGCTTCGGTTCCCACCGGCGTTCCGGCGCCGGTCACCGTTCCGGGCGCGGTGCCGCAGGTCGAACAGCCGCAAGCTTCCGCTCCCGCGCCAAGCAACGAACCCGCTCCCGGCGCGCTGCGGATCGAGAACGGTCAGCAGGAGATCTGGACGGGCATCTCGTGGGTTCCCACGGGTCAGGCGGCGGAGACGGCGCCGGCGGTCACTCCGGCAACGGCGCCGGAGGCACCCAAGGCTCCGTTCTGATGCGGGGCGTGAGTGGCGCTCACGTGACGATCAGCGGCTCTGTGGCTACGAAGGCTGCTCCCGCTGGGCCGACACGTGAGCGCCTCCACGCTCAGTGCCACTGGCTGCGTGAACACCACACGGCGCCGGTGGTGCAGGTGAACCGCAAGGTCGTTGGCGGCTACGACATGGAGGTGCTCCATGAGTGGGGTCACATCCCGTTCCCAGCCGCTCGTCTGATCGCGCCCGCCGAGAAGCTGTGGTCGCGACCGGCCGAGGTCGAGCTCGATCTCGACGCGCACCAGGACTGGGTGAACACGAAGTTCAACGTCGCAAACGAGTACGTCGGGATATGGCATCTGATCGAGGAGGCGTGCGACCTGTGGGCGTATGTTCGCAACCGCACGCAGCATCTCACGAGGTGCCTCACGCACGGTGATCTCACGCGGGTTAACACGATGGCGCGCCACGCGCCGAACGGTCGTGTGGACTCCGTTCTGATCGACCCGATCCCCGCGACGCCGGCGTGCGCCGACGTCTGGGTGTTCGACGTCAGCAAGATGTTCGTGTCGCTGCTCGGCTATGAGCACGTCGCATACGGCTGGTCACCGCCCGACGTGTGTGACCGACTGTGGATCAGTGAACTGATGATGCGCATGAACCCCGTCGAGGTGGAGTGCGTTCGCTACATGGGGGTTGTGCAGGTCGCTCGCATGCTCCCTTATCATCCGGAGGAGATGCATGACGGCCTCACCGACATCGCGCGTCAAGCGCTACGTCTTCGACCTTGACGGGACGCTCTTCGACACCGAGGCGCTGATCCGTCGAGCGTATATCTCGGCCGGCGTGATCATGCCGTACGACGCGTGGGGGAAGCCCGCTCGTGAGTGGCTGCCCGAGGTCGCCGGTGACCGTTGGGCGAGTGTCCACATGCGCAAGAACGAGATCTACCTGCGGCTGCTGAAGGAATCACCACCCGAGCGTAGCACGGCGGCTCGAGCGATGATCGACCTATCGACTCGCGGCTGTGAGACGTTCGTGCTGACCGGCGCATCACGTCCCGCCACCGCACAGCTGCTGACGGGATTCCAGCCCTACCACTTCAAGCTGCTGGGCGTGGGATGCTCGCTCCCGGAGAAGCTTCACCGCGTGCGTGTCATCGGGTACCCACACGAGATGGTGTACGTGGACAACGACGACGTCGCTTGCGATGCGATGGCAGAGATCGGTTGCCACGTGGTACGATACAGGCTGGACATGATGAAGGAGGAGGTTCTCCAACAGTGGGAAGCATCATCCTCGCTGCCGGCCGTGGCGAGCGACTGAACGGAATCGCCGCGCCGTACATGAAGCCGGCGCTGCTCGTGAACGGTGTACCGCTCATCGTGCAGCAGGTGCGCAACGCTCTCGAGGCGTACGTAGGGTTCCACACTCTCGTGCTGGCACCCGAGAACGCTCGCATGATGATCGACCTCGTGAAGCACGGAGTTCCCGAGCTCGACTGGGACCGTGTGGACGTCATCGTTCAACCGGACCCGGGTTCGAGCGTCGTAGACGCGCTTAAGCGTGGGCTGCGTCCACACAACGGACCCACACTCGTACTCATGGGCGACAACGTCGTGCCAGTGACGACGGTACGGTCCATGATGGATGACTTCTTCGGTGAGGGCAGTGCATCACGACCGGAGCTACTGGTGGCTACTCGTTTGATGCCGTGGCATGAAGCAAAGCGATTCACGTACTGTTATGCGAGTGAATGGTACGAGAAAGAGATCCCGCCTTGTCCGGCTGTTCCGACCGAGGAAGCCGCCGAGGTGTGGGTAGGCCCGCTGTTCATCAAGTCACCTGACGAGATGTACGCGGCGCTCGGCCACAACGATTCGATCGGACGTACGTTTAATGCGTTCACCGATGTACGCACGTGGCCCAACAGTCAGTGCAGCGACATCGGAGTGCCGGAGGCTCTCCAGTGAGGGACGAACAAGTACCACCGCGACCGGAGACTGACGCTGAGTGGGCTGTGCACTGGGCGTTCTACCAACTCACTGTGAAGGAACGCGACTACGAACGAACCGTGAACGATCAACTTCGTCGTGAACTTGCGGGACTACGTGCGGCGGTGAGAAAGTGAGGATCGGTTATGCGAAGCTCGGACGAGCGTGGAACATGGATCCGTCGTCTTGGTCTTCCGTTGGCGGTGATGTGGATGTGTGGCGTCTTCTTCATCGCTTGGCTTCAAGGCGTCCTGCTGATAGTGTTGTGCTCGTCGGTCGCAACTCTGGCCATCGTCCTACTGAGGTCGGCCTTCCGTCGAACGTCGTGAACCCGTACGCCGAGGACTCGGCGATGTGGAAGGCGATGAAGTACGTGGGGAAGCTCGACCCACGCCCAGGCGTCAGCGACTGGAAGGACGACGGCAGCCTCACGGACATCGTGAAGATCAGCACGGGTCTGATCTGGCCGTGGTTCCGTGACCTCGACGCTGTCATCATCTGGCTGGGACAGCACGGGACGTCGTGCCAGCCCATCACGCCCGTCGGCGAGTTCCCGCCCGCACTCACCCAACCGCAGACCTCCTCGATCTGCTACGGCGGCTACCTCATCAGCGCCCTTAACGAGTGGCAGCGACGTAGCTTCCACCGCGAACCCATCTGGCTCTGTCCCGATCCACGCAACTATCTGAAGGCGCGTGACGTCGAGACACCACCCAGGCAACCGATCCTCGGTCAGTTCGACTGGCAGCGTGACGGGAAGTACTTTCAGTTCGACGGTCTCGCTCCCAACGCCGCCGGTGACTGGGACAACATCAACGGAACTCGTCACTCCTGGGTGAGTCCCACGCGGTACGCGTACTCGGGACTCGAGCTCACGGCGATCGACCGTGACTACGAACACCACGAGGTGCCGCACGCGTTCCGACCTCACTCGTTCGGCATGATGATCAACGAGAACGCGCCTGAAGGCAGCGCACCACGTCTCGACGTTCTACAGGAGTGGGTACTGCCGTGGTGTCCCGACGTCGAGCTGTTCGGGAAGTGGCGAGCGACGTCCGTGCTGGCGTTGGGTCGTGATAGAATCGACTCTGTGCCGGTGACCGAGGTCCACACCACGATGCGACGTTGGCGCTGCACGTTCACCACACCAGCCAGCTCTTCGGGCTGGGCCACATCGAAGCCGTGGGAGGCGTTCGCCAGTGGAACCGTTTGCTTCTTCCATCCCGGCTACGACACTCAGAACCATATCCTGGGATCGGATCCCGAACTCATGGGGTGGCTCCGTGTGGATTCTCCGGGGCAGCTCGAGCGACGCGTCCGTCATCTGGACGTACACGTCGACGACTGGCACTGGCTCCGTGAGCGGCAGTACCAGCTCTTGATGAAGGCTCTCGAGGAAGACAAGATCGGAAGGATGATCGATGACCGGCTCTCGTAGCAACTTCGCAGACGTAGGCGAGTTTCATCAGAAGATGGGACTGCACAACGTCACGTTCGGCGAACCTGGCCCACGGACCGATCTCTCGCCGTACGAGATGGACAAGCTGATCGACTTCCGCGTGGACTTCATGCAGGAGGAACTCAACGAGTTCATGGACGCGTACGACGCGAAGGACGACGCGAAGATGTTCGACGCGCTGCTCGATCTCGCGTACGTGGTGAAGGGGACGGCGCACTTGCTCGGCTATCCGTGGCAGGCGGGCTGGGATCGCGTGCAGGAGGCGAACATGAAGAAGGAACGTGCCACGTCGGCGGACATGAGCAAGCGCCGCTCCGAGCTCGACGTCATCAAGCCGGAGGGCTGGACACCACCCGACATCGAAGGTTTGCTCGCGGAGTACGGGTTCTGATGACCGTTCAGTTCGTTGACGTGCAGGGCTTCGCCGGTGGCTTCACGTGCGGTGCCGTGCAGGCGGGTCTCGAGCTTGTGGGAAAGCGAGAGCTGCCCGGCGGGTTCGGTGTTCTCAGCTGCGAGGCGAACCGGCACATCCTCGGCACACGGTGGCGGACCGAGGTGGGACCGTGGAACGAGTGGACACCTGTGAAGGTGCCCGCGGTGCTGGGTAACCCGCCGTGCAGTGGCTTCTCACTGATGTCACGCAAGGAGTGGCGCGGTGTCGGCTCGCCGGCGAACGCCTGCATGCATGCGTTGATCGAGTACGCGGCGCTGTGTGATCCCGAGATCGTGGCGTTCGAGTCGGTGCAGCAGGCGTACTCGCAGGGCCGACCACTGATGCAGCAGCTCCGTGCGAGACTCGAGGAAAAGACCGGGCACAGGTACGACCTCGTCCACATCCTTCAGCAGGGTTACACGCTCGGCGGCCCCGCGTGGCGTCCTCGGTACTTCGCCACCTTCACCCGTGTTCCGTTCGGCGTCGAGTACGGCACTCCGTCGAACCTGAACTGGGGCGAGCTGATGTTCGACCTTGAAGCGCAGCCGCTCAACTGGTCACCGCAGACGTATGTCGGCAACAACGCCCACCCTTGGGTCAATCGTGAGCTGCGTCACACACCACACGTGGACGCCCACGCCACACTCTCAGCCGAGGCGCCGCTGTGGAACCGCCTGCGCGAACTGTACGACGCACTGGACGGCGACTGGCCGGCCGGTACGAACGTCACCACGGCGCTGCGTCGCTGCTACGAGAAGCACGGCTCGCTGCCACCTGGGTGGAAGCACAACGAGGACAAGCTGATCAGCAAGAACTTCGAGTTCGGGTTTCACCAACCCAACCGCTGGCGGACGGACAAGCCGTGCAGAGTGATGACGGGTGGTGCGACCGGCCTCGTGATCCACCCTTACCACTTCCGTCCACTGACGGTCCGTGAGGTCATGCGTGGGCAGGGCTTCCCCGACGACTGGCGCGCCTGTGACCTTCCCGTGAAGGGCGTCACCGGCGCGTACTGGGGCAAGGGAATCCCCGTCCAGGTCGGTCGCTGGATGGGCACCTGGGTCCGTGAGTCGATCCAGGGAGCACCTGGGCAGATCGTCGGCTGTTCGATCGGCGAGCGGGAGCGGTTGATCGACGTGCAGCGCGGCGAGTAGAAATCTTACTCGCCTATTGACATCGGCAGCTCAAGTTGTACGGTTGATCACATGGCAAGAATCATCATCAACTTAACCGACCCGAACCTGACCGACGAGCAGCTGGACAGCCTCGACATCATGGTCTACGACACCGTGGAGGAGTTCAGCCTCGAGTTCGACATGGAAATCGAGCGGCTGGCCAACTAGTACGGCCAGCCCGTTTCGAGCGGCCATGACGTGTCTAGCCTGGTCCGGCGGAGCTGTCCAGCCCATCGGACCAGGTAGATGCGGCGAAAGTTCCCAAGAAAGTTGTTGCAAAGAACCCGGGTAGTGTAGTACAATGGACTCATCACCACGGAACAGGAGATCACCCGATGAAATGCGGTCACTGCAAGAGCACTGACGTAACCGTCGATCACGTTCGCAACTGCGCCAAGTTCACCGGCGCCCCGACCCACGCGCCCGCCGCTCCGGCCAACGGCGCCACCGAGAAGCAGATCAAGTTCCTCACCACGCTGCTGGCCGATCGCGACCACGGCTTCGACGAGGCCACGCAAACCATGCAGCTGTCGATCACGACGCAGTCCCGCAAGGACACGTCGAAGCTGATCGACCACCTCCTCACCTGCCCACGCAAGCAAGCCAAGGCGGCCACGCTCGAGGACGGGATCTACCGCAACGACGCCGGCGAGCTGCTCCGGGTGTACCACACGGTGCACGGGGCGAATCGTCAGGTGGCCTCGAGGATCAACCTCGACGCGCCGAAGGAGTCCAAGAAGACCGACAAGTTTACGTACATCGGTACGAAGGGCCTCATCGGACTGACGCCGGCCCACATGCTGCCATTCGAGGAAGCCTGCGAGATCGGCCGCGCCTACGAGTGGTGCTGTGCCTGCGGGACCATCCTCCACAACGACAAGAGCGTCGAGCTCGGCATCGGGCCGGTCTGCCGAGGGAAGTTCGCATGACACCGATCACCATCCTCGACACCGTTCACAACCGCACCGGTTCGATCGTCGGCTACGACGGTCGGACCGCCACGGTGCAGTGGCACGACCACTGGCACGTCACCGGCCTCTCGAAGGAGAAGCTGGAGTCGGGCCGCTACATCATGAAGGGAAAGTCATGAAGCAACGACACGATCGCATCCTGGGCACGCTGCTCGGCGTCGCCATCGGGGACGCACTCGGTGCCACGTACGAGTTCACACCGGCGCACGACGCGCAGTACGCGACCGGTGACATCGTCGGTGGTGGGTACTTCCACTGGCGCCCCGGTCAACCGACCGACGACACCGACCAGACGCTCATCGTCGCGAAAGCCGTTGCGATCCACCGTGGCGTGGACGCCATCGTCGGCACCACCACGCTGGGGCTGATCGACTGGTGGCAGAAGGGCCCCAAGGACGTCGGCGCCACGACCAGCTACGCACTTCGCCAACGTGCCGCGAGTCACAAGGTCAACACGTTCCGCTCGAAGGCGAACGGCAGCCTCATGCGCACGGCGCCCATCGGTTTCCTGCCGACGTCGATCCGCAACGACGCCGCGCGGCGGGTCAGCCGGATCACCCACACGTCTCCGGACTGCGTGAACGACTGCATCGACTATTCGAACCTCATCGCGTACTACGCGGCGGGCGGTGAGGCGATCATTCCCTCGCCTGATGACCCGCGTGAGTGGTACGACGGCGGTGGTCACGTGCGGGACAGTTACGACATCGCACTGTGGGCGTTGAACAGCGCCGAGTACGTGGGCGCTGCGGACGCGCTCCTCGAGGTGGTACGGTTGGGCGGAGACACCGACACCAACGCCGCCATCGCGGGTGGGCTGCTGGGCGCCCGGAACGGCACCGACGCATGGCCCGGTCGGTGGATCGACAGGCTTGAGACGGCGGGAGAGATCTTCGACCTCGCCGAGGAGATCAACAAGCAATGGGAGGGAGAGCAGTGAAGAAGGTCATCATCGCGGTGCTCGCGTACATCGGGTTCCGCTTCATCGTCAACACCACGCGCGAACTGACGTTCGCCGATACGGGAGAGGACCGTAGTCATGAGTGAGTTCACCGTACTCAGCACTCCAGAGCAGGAACTGATCGTCTTCTTACAGAACGTCGTCGGGCTGCCGGCGGCGGACCTCAGTCTCGTGCAGCAAGGCGGCGCGGTCAGCGTCACCACACGGCGTCCACGCAGTCAGAACGACGGTGCGGACGAGTTCGTCCTCATCATGGGTGATAAGTGCAACGCCGGTGAGTGGCACTGTGTCAGCTCGACCGGCTTCCGTGGCTTCGTCTTCGGGACGTACAGCCTGCTGACGCTCCTCATGAGCGAGGGGCCGTCGTGGTTCTGGACTCCCGAGCGACGCCACGTCTGGCGCAATCGTTACGCGAAGGCGCGTCGAATCATCAGCCACATCGGTGAGGACGAGAAGGTACTCGACTGGGAACGCTTCGTGGTGGATGTTTGCCACGAGAACTCGCCCAGCCCGCAGACGCTCGCCGTCATCGCACAGCTGCTGAAGGAGGAGAGGTGATCGTCTTCAGCATGCACGCCCTGCACCGCATGCACGAACGCGGTGTCGCTCGTGGTGACGTGCTCGACGTCATCCGCGATCCGGAGTACACGTACACACGGAAGAGTCCCGATGACAGGGCTGGCACCACGTACGTGGGTGAGGACCTGGTGGTCGTCACTGAGGACCCGCGTGACGGACTCGAGCGCCGCATCATCACCGTCACGCCCCGCGAGATGGGGTCGCAGACCTCACGCCCGCTGAACGCGGGTTGACAGTTCCCGTGTCGTGTAGTACAGTTCACTCGAGGCAAGGAGGCTCTCACATGAACCCACGACAGAAGATGCGATCGAACCGAGACACGGACCGTGACTGGAAGATCGTGAACGCACTGCGTGACTATGACGCGCCGATCACAGCCAGCGAGCTGCAAGCTCTACTGCCGGACATCACGCACGTCAGCAGCGTCATCACCGACATCGCCATCAAGTTCGACTACCCTGTGTGGCGACTGCGCGGCACGAAGGCTGGCAGCACAGCCACGAAGTACGTGTACTCGGACACCAAGCCGGCGAACGCCGTGCGGAAGTTTCCGGACATGACACCGTCGGCTGGCAAACTGCAGAACTACCTCGACATCGACCTCACCGAGGACGCGAACCGTCGAGCTCGTGAGGCGCGAGCTGTATCACGCGCCGCTGCGTCGCCACCGCCGAAGGTCGCGATGGCAACGACACCACCCGTGTTGCCCGGCATCGTGGCCGACGCCGTGGAGAAGTTCGCCGGGGCGCAGGTGTTCGAGCTGCTCGAGGAGCGTGACGAGGACGTCATCCTCTTCAAGTTCAAGGGACGGGTGTTCTTCGGGAAGCCGGTCCGAATCTGATAGACATAAGGAAGGAATCGAGCTACTATGAGTCTCGACATCGACACCGCGATCATGGCAAGGTTGATGATGCGGGGACCGCTGAAGCCGTCAGCGATCGCCGCGGGAATCCACCGTCACCCTGACACGGTACGCCGCGCGGTTCGCGCACTCATCATGGACGGGGAACTCGTCCGCGACAAGGAAGGAAGAATCAGAATGGCCACGTCCACCAAGGAGAAGCCCGCGAAGGCGGCCAAGGACACCACGCCCAAGGAAGCCGCTCCCCGCGGCGGGCCTCGCGCCCACACCCAGGAGCTCGACGCCGCCGTCCTCAAGGCGATCGGAACCGGCAAGGCCGGCAAGACGAAGGCCGAGCTCGCCGAGGCCACGGGCAGGACCGAGTCCCTCGTGTACGGCTCGCTGCACCGGCTCAAGAGCGCCGGGGCGATCACCATCAACCGCGTCGAGGGTTCCCGCACCCCGACGTACAGCCGCGCCGGCTGACACACGCCGTCAGTCTCCGGCCGGACGAGCGGCCGGGTGGGAGGAACTCACCCGGCTGCTCAACTCACGGGGCCGTAGGAAGGTCAACAGCAGGCAGAACGCGCCGGCAAGGTCCGGAGGCAGATCGCGGCTGTGGCAGGTTCGATCCCTGTCGGCTCCACCTGAGGAAGGTGCTGGAGTAAGCCTTCAGTCTGGACGCATCCGGTAGCGCCTCGGCGTAAGCTCAACTGGCACCTTCCTCACGTTTCTCCTGGTCAAAGTTCCCAAGAATCTTGTTGACGGTTCACGGGAAATGTAGTACAATGGTCATATGACCACGGAACGCCAGATCGCGAACCACCGAGCCGAGGACGACTACTGCGAACGCGGTACCCAAGGCTGCTGCATCGACCACACCGCCGAGCGGACCAGCTCGCCGCGGGACGAGAAGAACTGCGAGACCTGGTGATGGACCTCACTGATGATGGGTTTACCGCCCCCACCGAGTCCGTCACCATCACGTTGTCACCTGAGCGGTACAACGACCTCATACGAATCCTTGCGCACGAAGCGGTCGTTCACGGAGTGGACGAAGCCGCCGAACTGCTGGACCTCATCGACACGCGGTGGAGCACCTTCAATGGCTAAGTGCCAGTGGTGCGGCGCCGAGGCGCCGCTCCGGAAGATGCGTTACACCACGGCGAGCATGAACGCGCACAAGCGCATCGAGCGCTCGCTCTGCCCGACCTGCACAGCCCAACTCGTAGCGAACGGCTACGCCGACGCAAAGGAAGTGAAGTGACCGACACCGACACCATCACCGATAAGGTGGCCAAGCTGCTCCGCAAGGCGGAGCGGGCTGGCACTCCCGAGGAGGCCGACGCGTTCTTCGCCAAGGCGCAGGAGCTCATGACGAAGTACGCCATCGACTCGATGGCCGTCCACGCCAAGATGAACGAGAAGCAGGCCGACCCGTTCGGCGCGCTGGGCAAGGACGTCATCACCCTCACGAAGTCGTACGCCAACGCCGACGCGCTGCTCATGCAGTTCGTCGCCAAGGCCAACGACTGCCGCACTCTCTTCGACAAGTACGCCGCCACGTCCCACCTGTACGGGTACGAGGTCGACAGGGTCAACGTGCAGCTGCTCTACGGCTCACTCCTCATGGTCGTCTCGCGACAGGCGCTGAACTACGGCAAGAAGTCAGGACTGAGGGGCATGCCGTAGTTCAGCG
>Ga0247664_1000350_pt1 | contig 11609 bp, 9 predicted proteins | sample CNK05_metaG_FD_182715 | JGI IMG/M metagenome (GOLD analysis project Ga0247664, IMG submission 182715) | Soil microbial communities from Purdue University Martell Research Forest, Indiana, United States - CNK05 | ecosystem: Environmental > Terrestrial > Soil > Temperate forest > Bulk soil | place...
GAACCCTGAACCCTGAACCGGGAACCCTCAACCCTGAACCGGGAACCCTGAACCCTGAACCGGGAACCCTCAACCCTGAACCGGGAACCCTCAACCCTGAACCGGGAACCCTCAACCCAGTCCGCACTCGGACTTGCCACCGCGCTTGCCCGTTGGTGATAGTCGGCCAATGCACGCCAAGCTCAGTCGCCGCCAATTCCTGATGGCCAGTTCGGCCGCGGCCTCTCTTCTGGTGGGTTCAGGTTGCCAAGGGCTCACCGGCGGACGGACAGGGCGAACCGGGCAAGCGGACCGAACCCCAACGTCAGCCCGTTTCTTCTTCACGTCGCAGGGCAAGACCGCCCTGATGAACGCCGACGGCACCGGCCTGCGCTACTTCGAATTCAAACAACCCAACCAAGCCACCTGGCAGCCCGGCCCGATTTTTCCCGATGGCCGCCGCGTCATCTTTCTCAGCATGGAACCGCGGCGTGACGGCCCGGGCCGGCCGTTCGAGGAATATTACACGCAGACTCCCACCCACCTTTGGCTTTATGATCTGGAGAAGGATTCACTCACGGAGATCGCCACCCGCCAACGTCTGGCCGTATTCTACACGCCCGCCCTGCTCCTCGGCGAAGACCGTCTGCTCGTCCAGGTCGTGCGGGATAAGGTCGGCCAAATCTTCAGCATGAACCTCGACGGTTCCAGCCCCCGGGAATTCACGCGCGCCGGCGAAGGGTTGCCTTACGGACTCAGCCTCAGCCCTGACGGACGCCGCGTGGCGTTCCACCTGGCCAGCCCGCGCGGTTACGAAGTCTGGACCAGTGATCCCGAAGGCGCTCAGCGCGTCCGCATCGCCGGTCGCGCGGAGCATCTCTACTTCGGCACCAGCTGGTCGCCGGACGGACAATTCATCCTTTACCAGGATTGTCTGTTCAAGCAGGACCCGGCTCACGATTGGTCCGATCTGTGCATCGGCCGCGCCGACGGCAGCGAACATCGGGTCCTGACGAGCGGCCAGATCCAATGGTTCGGAGCGACCTACGGCAATTCCCAGACCCATGGCGGCGGTTCCAACATGCCGATGTGGACGCGCGCCGGCCAAATCCTCTTCTCCCGCCGGCTGTCCGGCTCCAAGGTGCCCTGGGAATTTCAGGGAAATCGACCGGATACCGATCATTTCAATCGCGATTTCAAACCCGAGCTGGCCCGCGGAGGCACGGAGATTTGCCGCTTCGATCCACGCACGGGCGCCCTCGCCCGGCTCACCCAAAGCAACCCGGCCGTGTGGGATTTTCGGGCGAGCGAATCTCCGGACGGACAGCACATCGTGTTTTGTCGCGCCAGCACCGGGGGGATGCCTGCGATCTGGGTGATGAATCCGGACGGAACCAATCAACGCATGCTGACCCAGGGCTTGAAGAATCAGGGAGCAGACCACCCGCGATGGTTGGGTGGAAGCGCGTAGCTGGTGGCTGGTTCCTGGTTCCTGGTTCCGGTTTCTGTAGCTGGTGGCCCGCCTTCGCCATGCGGGCTACCCGCCTTCGCCTTTGGCTACGGCGTGGCAGGCCGTTTTCCCCTTTTTCCCTCAGTCTGCATTGGGGCCGCGAGTCACCAGCACGCCGATGACCAGCCCAATCCCAAAGGCGACGCCGATCGACTGATAGGGGTGATCGCGGATGACGCGGTCAGCCTGCCGCGCTCCGATGCTGACTCCATTCGAGAGCTTGCTGCAGCGTGCCTTAAGCCGATCGAGAGTTTTAAGCAACTCCGCTTTCGATTTGTCGGCCATTTGACTGCCCGTGGCTTTGACCAGTTCCTCGGCGTCACGAGCCAAGGTGCTCAGGTCCCGGAGCAGTTTGTCCTTGGTAATCTCCTCTTCCGCCGTCATGTTGCTAAAGTACGTTTCCATAAATCGTGCGGTGACCCGGCCTTCATCTGGCGGAATTCTCCGCTCGGGAACACCATACCCGCGAGATCACCTGCTTGGGAAGGGAGAAGTCGGCGGTTTTCTGGTTGCTGGTTGCTGGTTGCTGGTTGCTGGTTCCTGGTTGCTGGTTGCTGGTTCCTGGTTCCTGGTTCCTGGTTCCTGGTTCCTGGTTCCTGGTTGTTGGTTGCTGGCTATTGGCTATTGGCTATTCCGCACTGGAAATGGTTCCCGGTTGCTGGTTGTTAGCATTTTTCTGCCCTCCATCTTTCTGCCCATAGCGGCCAAAGTAACGAGGCTCGCTCCGGCCCTGTCGCGCTCACTGCTCGTTGTCCGGCCGGACGCGTTCGGTCAGGCGCCCGCTTTCCGCTTTCCGCTTTCCCCTTTTCCCTTCCCGCTTTGGGCCTCAGACATTATCGTCGCGATGTAATTTGAGTTTACCCACTCACACCATGAAAGTGCGCGTTCGCTTTGCTCCGAGTCCCACTGGATATCTGCATATCGGGGGAGCGCGCACGGCGTTGTTCAATTGGCTTTTTGCACGGCATCATGAGGGCACCTTCATCCTGCGCATTGAAGACACGGACGCGGCGCGCAATACCCAGGAAGCGGTGGAAGTCATCCTGCACGGCCTGCGCTGGCTGGGCCTGGAGTGGGATGAAGGGCCCATTTCCGGAGATGCCACGGGACCGAGCAAGGGCGATCGCGGTCCGTACTTCCAAAGTCAGCGCAAGGAAAATTACCAGCGCCGGGCAGAGGCCTTGTTGACGCACGGCTTAGCCTATGAGAAGGACGGGGCGATCAAGTTCCGAATGTCCCGGGCGCCCGTGCGAATTCGGGACTTGGTGGTGGGCGAGGTCGTGCGGGAACTGACGGATCGCGAGCAAGCGGAGCCGGACTTCGTGATTGTGCGTTCGGACGGCGAGCCGGTCTTCCATTTCGTGAACGTGATCGATGATCTGGAGATGGGCATTACTCATGTGGTCCGGGGAGAAGATCACCTTAGCAACACCGCCAAGCACATCGCTTTGTTCGAGGCCTTCGGCGTGGCGCCGCCACATTACGCCCACATTCCGCTCATCCTCAACCAGGACGGCAGCAAGATGAGCAAACGCGAGACTGGCGCGTCCCTCGCCCACTACATCGAGCACGGTTACGCGCCGGAGGCCGTCCTGAATTATCTCTGCCTGCTCGGCTGGTCTCCCAAGAATAATCGGGAGAAGATGCCGCTGACGGACGTAGTCCAGCTCTTTGATTTGCCTCAAATCCTCCGGCACAACGCCCGGTTCGACCTGGACAAGCTCAATTGGCTCAACGGCGAATATCTGCGGGAGATGTCCGATGACCGGTTCCATGAATTGGGCGTGCACGCCCTCGTTCGGGCGGGCTTTGACCCGAACCAATATCCATTGGAATACGTGAAGGCCGCTCTCGACACTTGCAAAGGCAAGATCAAGGTCTTCGCCGATTTGCCGGATTACGCCGGGTTTTATTTCAAAGACACAATCACCATCAACCCAGACGCCGCGCAGAAGGAATTTACTGCTGAGAACAAGACGCGATTGGGGCGGCTACGCGAGGCCTTTGCGGCTCTGCCGTCTTTTAATCCGGACGCGCTCGGAGCCACCCTGGCGGCAACGGCCAAGGAACTGGGGGTAAAAAACGGTGTCTTGGTGCATCCGACGCGGCTGGCGTGCACCGGCAACGCCTCGGGACCCAGCCTCTATCATCTCCTGGCCATTATCGGAAAAGACAAGGTGCTCCAACGCCTGAGCACCGTGCTGTAAGCCCCCCAAGTTGCCCTAGCGTCGTGGACACTCACTGTAGCGGCTGTAGCACGTAACCCCGCCCCAATCGGGCGCTCGATTGTCCCGCATTTACGCCCATTCGGCGTATTCCGCCAGCCCTCTCCGGATCGGCGTAATCTGCTGCCCAAGACTGGCCCAGCCATTGCTCATGACCGGAGCGAAGATGTACTCCTGGGTCTTGGCAAGAATCTGGCGGGCAACCGCGAGCAAGCCTGCTGCGTGGTTGCAGCTCTGCGCTGGCTGGGTGGCCCCGAGGCTATCCGCATCCGGACTGTCGCAAAATAAGACAGCGCCAACCCGATCTCCCGACACTGCTCCGAGCCACGCCGGCGCCCGCCCCTACCCGCGCACGCTGGGGCTAGGTGGATCGACCCAACTCGCCCCCACCCGACCGGCGCACACGCTTTCGTTTCCTCCATCTCCAACCCTTCGTTGTTATGTTTAAATTGATGAAGGGCATGTTGAAGACCCTGCGACCGAAGGAACGGCAACCCTCAGGGCCTATTACGCTGGCTCCCATTGCGCTCAAAGCCCCCGCGTCCGTCGACCTGCCCGCAACTCCAACTCCACCGGCCAATCGCAGCCCCGAGCCAAAAGCTGAGCCGGCCGCCACGTCAACTGCAACCGCCGCCAACCAAAGCGAACCGCCCAAGCCGCCGCCCGGCGACGGATTAGCCGTGCTGACCCTCGGCCAACTGGGGGAAATCCTGTCTGCGCGCGGCGATTGCCTCACCATCTTCGGCTGGGAGGGAACCGAATTGCCCGGCCAGAACATTTCGCGCTTCCTCAAGCGCGGGCTCGATAATGATGTTGGCCGATTCCTTGAAGGCCGGCGCACAGGCAAAAACACCACCGACACCATTCTGCTTCGCGTCACCACGCTGCGCCGTGACGGAACCGAGTTCTCAGCCTCCGTCACCACCCCGACTTTGAGTCCAAACAACAAACTGGAGATGCCCCGGTTCGGGTGGACGGTCGCATTTCGGGCTTCGGCAAGCACCGGCGAAGCGGAACTGGCCTCGGCGGCCAAGCCGTCTCCTAGTCCAGCCAAGTCAGCCGTAAACGAGCCGGCCACCCTGCCCGCAAGCGGTTTCAACAAAGCCGCCCAGGCCCCCGCCCAAGCAGCAACAGCTTCTGATCATGCGGGAAAAACATCGTCCGAGCCGCCGCCCAGCCAGTCCGGAGCGGCCCCGGCCTCGCCCTCAGCCAAGGTCACTGAACCCACCCCGGCCTTGCCCGCCCCACGCCAGGACAAAAGTCCAAGCCCAGATTCCAGCGCCACCTCCCCCGGTGCCTCGCTAGGCACGCCAGGCCAGGATGAACTCGCGAACCTGCGCCAGAACTGCGCGCAGCTCACCGAGAAACTGGCCATCGAACAGCAGGCGGGAACCGAAGCGCGCCGACGAGCCGAAGACTTGCAGGAACGCCTCGCCCGCAACGCGGCCGAGTCGGCCCGTGTCCAGTCCGACCTCGTCAATCAAAACGCCGAACGTGCGCGTTCAGACTCCGAATGGCGCCAACAACTGGACACCGTCGCCAACGCGCTCACCAACAAACTGCAGGCAGCCCAAACCGAAGCCGCGCAGCGCAACAAAGGTCTCGATGACGAACTCAGCAGCCTCCGCCGGGAACGGGACGAATTGAAACGTCATCTGACGGCCCGAGAAGCTGACGTGGCCGAAGCCAAGACCCGCCGCGAAGACCTGGAAAAACAACTGCGCAAAGCGGCCCGCGACCTGGAATCGGCTCAAGCCGATGCCGCGCCCCCCCCGCAAGGAGGCAAGCCGGAATTCGAATTACGCGCCCAATTGGATGAAGCCAAGGAAGCGGTGGGGTACGCCGAGGCAGGCCTCAAAGAGGAGCTCCGCCGGCGCGAGAAACTCGAGCAGCAACTGCATACCCTTGAGAGCCTAAGCCAGGAGCACATCGAAAAAACCCAGCGTCTGACCAAAGAGCTGGAGGAGCTTCGCCAGGAACGAAACTGCCTGCAAAACGATCTCGGCGCCGAACGGCAAAATGCCGCCCAATCCAAAGAGCGCGTCCAAGCCCTGCAAACGCGCCTCGACCAGCAGACGGCCGAGTTGGCCAAACTCCAAGCTGATTTCGAGCAGCGCACCCTGGCTCGCGACCGGGCCGAAGCAGCGGTGCGCGAACAGCTCGGAAAAGCCGAGGCGCAAAAGAAGGAAATGGAGGCCGCCTGGGCCGAAGCGTTGGCCTGTAACCATCAGTTCCAAAAAGATATCGCCGGCCTGCGCGAAGAACGCGACGTGCATCAAGGAAAACTCAGCGCCGAACAGCAATCAGCCGGCGAATCAAAAAAACAGGCCGACGAACTGGAGGCGCGCCTCCGTCAGTCTGCCGCCGACCTGGAACGATCCCAAGCTGACCTCAAACGCCAACAAGCCGAACGCGAACGCGCCCAGGCCGAGTGGCGCGAACAACTTGAAAAAGCCCAGGCTCAGGCCAATGAACTGAGAGCGACCTGCGCGGAGGTCACCGAATCCAAACAACATTTGCAGGAAGACCTGACGCGCCTGCGCGAACACCACGACGAACTGAACCGCAAACTCGCCGCCGAACAGCGTGCGGCGGCCGAATCGAGCCGCCGGGCGGCCGAGCTCCAAACTCGTCTCACCCAGGCCGCCATCCAAATCGAACAAGCCCAGGCCGAACTCGAAAACCAACAGGCTACCCGGGACCGCGCGCGCGCGGACTGGCAACAACAACTCACCACCGCCCAGGAGCGTTGCGATGAACTGACCGCCACCCAGACCGCCGCCAAGGAGCAAAATACGCGGCTGGAAGAAAAACTCTCCGCCCTCCGCCAGGACCACGCCGAGCTCAAGGGCAAACTGGCCGCCGAACAACTCGCGGTCGTCGAGTCCAAACAACGCCAGCATGAACTGGAAGAACTGCTCCGCAACGCCGCCAACGACCTGGACCACACCCAAAGCGAAGCCAGCCGGCGTTCGGCCGACCTGGAGTCCGAGTATCAACAGGAACGCGATGAACTTCGCGCCCAACTCGCCGCCACCAAATCCGCCGCCAACGAAGCCAAGCGCCGCGCCGACGACCTGGAACGCCGGCTGCAGGACGCCACCGCCGAACTCGATCAGATCAACGAGGAATTCTCGAAGAATCAGTCCGAACTCGCCCGCACCGATTCCCAGTGGCGCTCGCAACTCGCCACCGCCAAAGCGCAAGTCAAGGAACTCGAAGGCAACTGGGCTGGCGCCATGGACCGCAACATGCATTCCGAGGAAGAACTCGCCCGCCTCCGCCACGCTTACGACGAGCTCCAGGCCCAGTTGGCCGCCGAACAGCTCGCCGCCGCCGAAGCCAGGCAACAGGCCGACGAACTGATCATCCGCCTGGAACAAAACAACACCGAACTGGCGGATATCGAACAGCTCAGGATCGAACTGGATGAACAAAACGCCGCCCGCGAAGCCTCCACGGCGGAATGGCGCGACCAACTCGACACCGTCCAGAACCAGAAACGAGACATCGAAGCGGCCTGGGCCAATGCCATGGACCGCAACATGCACGCCGAAGAGGAAATCAATACCCTCCGCCAAGGCTACGACGAACTGCAAGCCCAGTTGGCCGCCGAACAGTCAACCACCGCCGAAGCCCGTCAGCAGGCCGAGGAATTGCTCCTGCGCCTCGAACAAACCCAAACGCTCAGCGCCGATCTGGAACGCGCCCTGGCCGACCTGGATGAAGCCAGAATCAATCACGAACATTCCGAAATTCATTGGCGCGAACAACTCGAAGCTGCCCAGGCCCAAAAACACGAACTCGAAGCCGCCTGGAACGAGAATACCGACCGCTCCATCCGCGCCGAGGAAGAACTCAACGACCTCCGGCGTGCCCATGACCAATTACTCGCTCGGCTCACCGCCGAACAACAGGCGGCCAGCGCGGCCCGCCGCCAAGCCGATGAGCTCAAAACCCGCGCGCAACGGCATACCGCCGAGCTGGAACGAGCCAAAGCCGACCTGGAAAAACAGCGCGCTGATCAAAAGCGCGCCGAAACCGAATGGAACGAGCGTCTGAATTCCGCCAAGGCTCTCACCAAAAAGCTGGAAGCAGCCTGGGCCACCGGGGTCGAACGCAACAAACGCATCGAAATCGAACTCGCCGCCCTTCGGCAGGAACGCGATCAACTCCAAACCAAATTGGCCGGCGACCGCCACACCGCCCATGACCCCAAGAAGCGACTCGACCAGCCCGCAACCGTTTCCGAACGCCCCAAAACCCCCACGCCACGTCCGCTCGAACCGATCCCTGCACCCGCCGAACCGCGCCGGCACGCCAACATGTCTTCTATCCCAGCGACCATCCGACGATCGCAGCCCCCGACCCCGGCCATCTCGCCTGCCGAGGAAACCCGCGGGCGCACGGCCAGCAGTGTCGATACCGAACTGTTTGGCGCCCCCAAAGGGGTGGAACGTTATAATCTGAAACCGTAGAGAGCCGAATGCCGATGGTTCACTCGTGCAGGTGAAGTTGGCCAACCTGCATGCCATGCTCCGGCCCCGAAAAGCTGGCCGGCCCGCGCAACAGGGGCGACGCCACCCAACGCCGGGCAAAAACTTCGCCAGCGCCGTCGGCGCGCGAACGGATGGTCGCCTGAAGTAAAAGGCCCCTCACCAGACTTGATACAAACGACCGGGAGGGGCCGTAGAGGGTCGCGACACGACTGCGACCCAAATAGAATGCGAGGGCCGATTCAGAATGAGGTCGAGGTAACGAGCTCAAGCTTTCAAAGAGCGTTGCCAAGTCAAGACCGCGCCGGCGATGGTCGAGGCGATCCCTCCGATCAACAGCCACATCGATTTGTCGGTCGGTTTACCCGTGAAAAAACGCGACACATCAGAGCTGAATGAATCTGTCGCATTCACACCCCAAATAATCAGAGCAACGCCGACGCCCAATAAGGCCAATCCTATTACTTTATTCATGCGCGTGTTTCGTAATCAGGTCCTATTGATTGCAGATAAGATGCCAAGGCCGGGAGCTTACCGCCCAGCCATTTACCCCATAAACCGGCCGGGAGGCTTGCAGTTTGCGGGCGAACTGCCTGTCCGCCCATGCGGAATGCACGCCCACGCTTGCAGCCGAGGCTTGCCCACCGTAGCCGTGGGGCGCAGGCGGGTAACGAGGTACACCTGAGCGTGTCGAAGGGCTCTGATCTCTTTCCCGACGAACGCGCCCGGATAGAAGTGAGCCTCCTGACGTCGGCTGCTACGAGACAGGAAAGGTTCATGGCGAGCCTCCATCTGCTTATGCACACGCATTGAGACCTTGAACCCTTCGTTCCCGAAGACGCCCCCGTGTTTCCGCTTTCCGCTTTCCGCTTTTCCCCCACGGTTCATGGCGAGCGCCGGCAAGAAAAAGGGCGGAGCGACCGATCCTCGATCTGCCGCTCCGCCGGCCACAAGCAGATAAGGCGACTGCCTGGGCTTATCCTCGGCTGTTCATTCAGCGGACCTTAAGATGGCTTTCCACCCGCACAACGCCAGGCACCGCGCGAACCTTATTCTCGATGCCTTGCCGTGCTTCTTCGTTGTCAACGATGCCGTAAAGATGGGCCACGCCGTTGTCAACGTCGACTTGGACGTTGTCAATCGTGCTGCAGATCTTCTCGCAAAGCGCGCGGTCAGCCGGCTGCACTAATCGTTCGGCTCCTTTGGGCGTCGGGTCCGGTAGATAAACTCGGGGCCCGTTGCCCAGTCCCTTGCGACCGGATGGATTGCCGTAATAACCGTCGACGGACTTGGTCCATTCGGCGTTGGCGGCGATCATCCATTGGCCTTGGGGCGACTTGGACGCCGATTTCAGCTCTTCCTTGGTGGCAGCCAGGGTGAAGTGCTTGCCATCTCCCGTGCACTGCAGCGCTTGCAGTGGCACGGCAACCTTATGTTGCCCGGCAAATCCGCTGCTGATGATCGCGAACGGCACTTGCGCAGAATCAACATCCACGATCAGGTCCTGCACCTTGCCCAGGTCCTCGTTTTGTGCATTGATGACTTTCATCCCGATGATTTCATTAGCGCTCGCTTGCTTCGATTTCTCGCCAAGCTTTTCGTGGTCGGCCCGCGAGGTCGCCGCAAAGGCGAAACTGACGGCCACGGAGCACGCCACTAACCGAATAGTGTTTTGCATCTGTTACTCCTGTTGGTTTGTCGTTTCATTTCATCATGAACCAAGCCTGCTCTACGTGGAGCAGTCTCCGGCCTTTTTCATTTTAGCTGGGCCGGTGCCAAACCCGCCCTCACGCGGCAACCCCTTGAAGAACAACGGACAAAGGCCGGCGTGGAGCCGGCGGTTGCCCAGTGGCGTCCTTGCAAATTGCATAGATCCCAAGCATCCCGAGTGTCCGGAACCAGCAATCGGGTCGGCAGTACGACCAGGTCAAGGGGCTTGGGTTTTCTGCCGATATACATTATTAGAGGAGTCGGCGTGGCCGACTCAGTTGGCATGAGCAACGACACCAACGACCCAAACAGGCCTTACCCGGAACCTCAGGCCGCTGAGGACGCGCCGGTTGCGGCGAGCCAGACACCGCCAGCAACTCAAGGCCCGCCACCCGTGGTTCTGGTGGTGGAAGATGACGGCATCACGCGCAAAGCCGTGGGCCGAAAACTGCAAGCGGCGGGATATGAGGTCGTGCTGGTGCCCACCGCAGCCGATGCCTTAATCGTGGCCCAACGGATGGTGTTCCATGTGCTGGTCCTGGATCTGAACCTGCCGGATGGTAGTTTCAACGGAATCCATGAGGGCTTCGCCATGCTGGAGTGGCTGCACCGCCAGGTCGGCGACTTCAAGTTCCGCATCGTGGTGCACACCTCTCAGCGGTCCATGCAGATCCTGCAGAAAGCGGAAGAACACGGCGTGTTCGCCGTCTGCAACAAACGCCGCGATTTCGTCAACCTTCTCCAGTCCGTCGCGCAAGCCGTCGAATCCTTGAAGGTCAAAGCGGCCTGAAGGCCTCGATCCGGGGGCAGTATTCGAATGCGCCCCCGCCGCATCTGGCAGGGTCCGAAATAGGTTGAAAAATGCCGGTAACTCGGGGAGGATGCGGGCAATCCTCCGCAGTGAGTCCAACGCTGTCCACAGGCCGTACGGGGTGTGACTTTAATGGTCATGCCGGACATTCTTTGCGCCCATTATCCACCACGCGAAGAGTGTCCGAACCTTCGGGGGTGTTCATCGAGGTATGAGACAGGTGAAGCGCGCATTTGGAACCTGGCCCTCCTGGCCTTGCTGGCTCCTGCTGGTCCTGCCGGCGCTGACGGCTCTGACCCTGGTCCAAATAGCCGGCGCCCAATGTGTGACGCCAACGGCCGGCCTGGTCAGTTGGTGGCCGGGTGAAGGCAGCGCCGAGGACATCGCCGGAGGACATCCCGGCGTGCTGATGAGCGGCGTGACTTTCGTACCGGGCAAGGTCGGGCAAGCATTCAACTTTGATGGGGTCAGCAGTTACGTCCGCCTGCCCGATAATTGTTTTCCGTATCCCGCCGCGGGCAACGGTAATGCCCCGTTTTCGTTTGAGATCTGGTTCGCAACCGCCAATGCGGGCGTCATCCTGGGACAGACCGTCGCCGATCCGGTTCAATCCAGTTCGGAACATGTCCCAGCGATCTACGTGGGCACCGGCGGGAAGCTGCGCGTGCAAATGTTCTGGAAAGCTGAGGTGGACCAGATCGTCAGTCCAGCCAATGTCAATGACGGCCTCTTCCACCATCTTGCCGTCACCTACGACGGCACCAATCAAACGGTCTTCCTGGATTCAGCCTGGGTAGGGACCAAGCCGTTTACGGAGCTTGGGTATGCGCCAACTTACCATTATCAACTCGGCACCGGCTACGCCTCCTCGCGCTGGG
>Ga0247664_1000351_pt1 | contig 11582 bp, 5 predicted proteins | sample CNK05_metaG_FD_182715 | JGI IMG/M metagenome (GOLD analysis project Ga0247664, IMG submission 182715) | Soil microbial communities from Purdue University Martell Research Forest, Indiana, United States - CNK05 | ecosystem: Environmental > Terrestrial > Soil > Temperate forest > Bulk soil | place...
CTCCGTAGTGTTAAAGACGGTGCGTTTCACGTCAGGTTGAGTTTAAAAGCACCGTCTTTAACACTACGGAGGAGCGTAGTTATTTCATTAATCCAGGCAGCTTCGGCGATGACGTCGCCTCGTGGTTTATCGCCGAGCTGCCCCGCCAAGGGGTCACGGTGGACAAAGAGCCTGGCCAGGAAGATTTTGGATGGTACATGTACTTTTATGCGAATGCGAAGCGTTATTGCCTGCTCATCTCATACCAGCCAGGAGAGAATTCTCTTACAGGATATTGGATTTGCACAATAGAGCGCGTATCTGGAACTAATCTGATCAGTGCGTTTTTTGGAGCTCGTACGAGGGGTATCGACTTGGCTGCCCCCTGGACTATCCATAAGGTCCTATCCACATCCAAAGAAGTCAGTGATATTCGATGGTTCCTTGGGAAGAACTCCTGGTCTGATCTGAACAGTAGGCCAACTCCCTTTGAAGAGTAATCGTGGAACTGCGAATCTTCGGTCGGTTTTGCGAAGTGCAAAAACTGTCCCAGGGTGCCGCGAGCCCCCCCCCTAAGCGCCACTTCCTTGGCGCTTGGCGCTTTGTCGCGTGGGATCCGCCTGCGGTCACCTTTTTTGTTCGTCGTCACCCGATGTGTCGATCAAAGATCAAAGCTGGATTGCATCGATTCGAGTTCGCTTAGATTTTGCGCGCCGATATATCCTTCGGTCGTCTGCTCAGCCGCGTGGCCGACCAGCTCGGGCCGATAAAGATTTCGTTCCCCAATTTCTCCGGCGAGCTTCTCCACAGCCAGCTGCAGACTTTCCTCGACCCAAGCGGGAGGTTCAGGTGCCGTCTGATTACCAAAATGGCGGGTGGCGCACCCCGGGACCAGCACGGCGAAGCACAAATCAGTTTGGCCACCAGGGGACTTGAAGCGTGGCCTGCGGCTTCTCCTGACATGCAGGCCTTGGTCTAGCAAAGAGCCCTTTTTGTAAAGCCATTGCCACGCCAACGCGCGCGACCGGGCGCATTCGGTATTTGGGCAACGGGCCCCCTCAATACGCCCCGAGTGACCGGAACCTCCGGCGCGAAAGGCCTCATCCTGAATCGCCATCGCGCTTAAAGCGGGTTCCGGCGTTCGAGCGCTCGGATGAATCGGCGTGCTTCACGTTCCACGACCCGGCGGACACGAAAGGCGTGCACGCGCGCGGTGACTGGATGAATGCCCAAGCACGCGGCAACTTCCCGCGCGCTCAACTCCTGGATCACGAAGAGGTCATAGGCCTGGTAATGCTCGATCGGCACCTGGCTTTTGGTGATTCGTCGGGCCTCGTTCAGGATCGCTAGTTCGAGCTGCCCGTCGATCAATCGATCCAGCTCCACCTCGCTGAAGTTCGGGATCCGGTTGGTGCTGGACGTGCCGGACGCCTCGGTTGCAGGCCGATGCCCGGCCGTCTGGTCGAGCGGATTACGCTTCCGTCGCCGATGTTGGTCGGCAATCCGCGAACGGACAATCATTCGCAGCCAGGTCCGAAACCGGGCGCGTGCTTTATCGGGCACGAAGCGCCCGATGTGATCGCGAACGGCGATCATAGTGTCCTGGACCACATCCTGCGCTTCCTGGTGGGACAAAGCGGCCGCCCGGGCGGCGGCGTAGATCACACGTTGATAAAGATCATAAAACCGGGTCCACCCGTCCTCGTCGCCGCGGCGAACCTTTGAGAGGAGGGTACTTCTCGTCTTCAGAGCATCTGTCCGGTGAGTTTTCACGTTGGCAGCTCCATTAAGTGATCCACGCACGGCACTGGCAAGGCGTTTCAAACTTTTCGTTCAGTATTCCGGCTTGGCTCAACCCATTCATGCCTCTTTCCGACTGCTGGAAATTTGGCTGAAACGCGTGGGCACCCACAACGTGCGTAGTGATATGCAGACATCATCGAGCCTGGCCGAAAGCAGTCGTAATCCGGGGACAGCCCCGTTGCGGTATGCGGTGCTGGGGGACATCCATGCCAACCTGGAAGCGCTCTCGGCCGTCTGGCAGGACGCCCAAGGCCACGGCTGCACCCAGTACGCCTGCGTCGGAGACGTGGTGGGTTACAACGCCAATCCTCGGGAGTGTATTGAACATCTGCGCGCGACCGGCATCCCTTGCGTGAAAGGAAACCATGACGAATACAGCTCGACCGATGCGGCCATCGACAACTTAAGCCCGCGCGCTGCCGCCACCTTAGCGTGGACCAGGAAACAGTTGAGTGAGGCGGACAAACAATGGTTGCGTGGTTTGAGTTATGTCCGGACCTTGGGCGGCTTTTCCATCGTCCATGCGACGCTCGACGGTCCGGAGCGCTGGGGATATGTCTGGGAACGTTTCGGTGCGGCGGCGAGTTTCAGCTACCAGCGAACGGCCGTTTGTTTCTTTGGGCATACGCATGTGCCGTTCAGGTTTGTCTCGGACGGTCAAGTCCAGGGCGGGGTCTATTCCAAGTTCACGATCGAACCGGGCCGCAGATATTTTGTGAATGTGGGAAGTGTGGGTGATCCACGTGATGGCGATCCGCGAGCAGCGTATGTCATCTATGATCCGGTCGCAGGTTCGATCGAACTTCGTCGTGTGAGGTACGACGCAGAGCTGACGGAGGCGAAAGTTCGAGCGGCGGGTTTGCCGGCACGCCGCCAACATCCGATCTCGTAGCCAGAACCGAGTTTGCTCAGGTTCCTCCGGTGGATTAGGGCAAACGCGGTGTGGCGAGGCGATAAAACCGCGTCGAAATGCCGGCCGGAAGGGAGTTGGTCACGAACACCAATCGATTAGTCGGGGCAGCGCCGACATGGACAAGGTTGGTCCAGTCCGCATCGAGGACCGGGTTCCGCCAGAGCACAGAATACGTTTTATTTGAGAGCGCAGAGAACCCCACCACCGTCTGGCGGAGGCCTGAGAGCGTCGCAGTGACGGTGAGGCTGGCCAGGCGCAGGACGTCCTTGGGATCGCGCGGATCGGTGCCCGCCAGGAATTCCTGACGGTTGCTGAGTCCATCATGATCATCGTCCTGCGCGGCGTCGTTAAATCCGGGGTCCAACCCATGGGCACGTTCCCAACCGTTGGGAATGCCGTCCGCGTCGTCATCCATCAACTCCTCGGCCAAAGGCGAACCGGGCGTTGGCGGAGCGGCGATCCAGGCCGTGGCGTTGGTGGCGGCCACGGTGAAGTTCATCCGTTGCAGGGAGAGACCTGAATTATCGGTCTCCGCGGGCCAAGGGGCGGCATTGTCGTAACGAACGGAAAAGATATTCACGCCGAGAGCAGTAGACATGGCGATGGTCTCGCCGCCGTTGTCGAGGTGCCCGGTATAGACGCCATGGAGTGGCGCGCCCGGATAACGCAGGGCATACACTTCGGGGTTGCGCGCCAGGACAAAAAACTGGCCGGGGGCAAGCGTGGTGGCGGCTGGAAAGGTGAACTGGATGCCCTCGGAAAAGTTGAGCCCGGTGAGATCCAGCGGCGACGGGCCGGTGTTCTTAAGTTCAAGGAACTCGACTTCATCGCCGTCGTTGGTTCCGAATCGGGGCGGGTTATACATGAGTTCGCTCAACTGCAGGTGAGTGAAATCCTGGGGTGAATAGAACTGCGTCTCCGTGAGGGCACTCCAGAGGGAATTCTTCAACACGCGAGCCCTCACCAGGGTCGGCGCGTTGATCGGGACTGGCGCGGTGTAGAGACGGGCACTGGGTGAAAGCGCGCCGCCCGCCCGGCGCGGGTCGGAGCCATCGAGGGTGTAGTAAATGGCGGCTCCGGTACCGTTCGTATCGCTGACGGTGAGTTGAAAGCCGGCCGGCACATTGCCGCCAAACTGGCTGAAAGACGGGCCACCCAGCTGAGGATAAAGGCCGGCCGCGCGGAAGCGGTTCAGGGCGATGACCAGGTTGGAGGGAAAATAGGTCGTGACCATCCAGGTTTGGTTGCTGACCCATTCGAGTTCGCGCCGGTACGGCTGAGTCGGACGCCGATAATCGCCCCAGCGAGCGGACTCGGCAACGATGGCGTGGTCCAACTCATCGTGGCGCGCCTGCCAACGCGCCGTGTTGGTGGCCACGGTCAACGCGCCCTGATTAAACAAGTGGCGGTGCACGCGATCACCGAAGAGAACACGAAATTCCGCGTTGCCGCGCATTTGTGAGTAGAGGTAGGCGGGAGAGTTGAACGTGCTGGCGTCGGCGTAAAGCGGGTAGGGACTGAAGGAAGTGCGCTGTCGTTGCAGTGAGTTGTTGGTGATCTCCTGGTCCCACGAGAAGAAGCGGAATCCTTCGCTTTGCGGCCCTTGCCGGCGCGAAGCCCACCAGTTGTGCTCGGGCCAGTCATCCGCCCCACAAGCGATGTGGAGGATCATGTAATCAATCAGATTGGTCAGATCCAAATAGACCGGATACGCCGGGTTGCGGGAGCCGTCAGGATAATTGCCAAGCAGCCGTTGCAGGGCGGCGTCCGTGGCCAAGCCGGCTGAAGCCAGGGAAAACATTTCGCTCCAGGCCGTCCAGGTGCCCGCATGCAAATCGTTGACGTCCGAGATCACATCGAACTCCTCCCGTTGCCCGCCGAAATAAGACGCGGCAAAAGAATCATCGGGACGCTCAGCCAGGTTGTAGAGGCCCCAATAAACTCCATCCAGATAAAGATGCACATAAGCGCCGTGCGCGGAGGGATGGCCGAGCGCGTTTTGCGCGTCGCGCATCCACTGGTCGCGCATATAGCTGGCTTCATCACGAATCCAGCGCGGCCACGGCTCGCCGTTCAGAGAAGCGCCGTCCTGAACCGGCCAGGAATCAGTAGAACAACCCCGCAAAAGAATTTGATCAAACTCATGAACTGACGATGCCGGGAAGACGGGAAAATCGAGTTTGCTGGCGCCGAAGGCGCGCCGGAAGAGCAAGCTGAAGGAGTGTTTCGGCGTAAACGCTTTGTAGCGGCTGACCCCACCGTGGATCCGTAACCCGCACTGGACGTGAAATCCGGGGCGTCCATCCGGAAACATCAGTTCGGCCGAAGCGGCCCGTTCCCAGGCCGGTCCAGTCTCCAGCGGGTTGGCATAGAGTCCTGAGGCGCTGAAAAGGTCGTTGGAAGGCATCACCACGCTAAGGCTCGGAATGGCGAGCAGCGAGTTGGTCAGGCTGTAACCGGGCCGCGGGTTGTTGACGATGCGCGCATCCATGGCGACGTCCAGCGGCGAGCCATCCGGCCAAGTGGCCGGCAGCCAGCCTGGTTTGGTTTGGGCGCCGACGGACCCCGGGAAAAGATAGGTGTGCGTGTCCACGTCGGTGGGTTGCCAGCCATCCTTGAACGCGGCCGCCCGGAGCAAGGTCGTGGTGGCGATCACGACGGTTGCCGTCGGCGCAAGCGTGGCCGCTGCCGCCGCCACCCGACGGCCGTTCAGCGGCGTGGGGACGGTCCCGTCCTGGGTGTAAACGATATACGCGCCGGGAGTCGCGGTGGTGATATGAACGTTGGTCGGGCTGAAGTAAAAACCTCGATCGACGCTGAAACGGGTGTCGGCTACGAAATCGGCCACGCCGGTCTCGTTGGGCGCCCCGGGCGTGGCGTTGGTGAAATAAACGCGGCTGTTGGACCGGCCGGCCAACAACTCAGGTAACAACAGCATTTCCGCGTCGGCTGCGCTGGAGTTCAAGACTTGGAAGGCCAGAATATTCGTCCCGATCCGAAGTGACCCGAGCAAAGCCGACAGATTCAATTCTTCGACCGTGCGCGCTTCGTTTTTGGTCCGCTTACGCGTGGCGGCGGAATTCCAGGCCAGCGCGGCTGGGACATTGCGACGAACGGCCTCAACGCCATTGAGCCAGCAGACAAACCCGTCATCATAACGCACGCGTAACAGGAGCGTGTCAAAATCGATGGCGTTCACGATAAAAGGCAAGCGCACCAGCGCGGAGGCGTTTTGATTGCGTAAGAGGGGCCCGAGGTCGGCGCCAAGCAACGGGGCGTAAGTATCCAGGTCGAGTGGGGTGGCCCCGGCGGCCAACGCCTGGATCTGCGCGGGCTCCAGCGCCACGTCCCAAACCGCGAAATCATCGATCAGCCCCCCGTAGGTCCAAAGATTAAGGTTCGCTCCCGCGCCGATGACGAATCCGCGCGCCGGTTGCAGAGGATCCGTGTTGATGCCATCGAGGATCTTCGTGCCGTTTTGCCAGATCTGTTTGCTGCTGCCTTGTTTGACGAACGCGTAATGATTCCAACGGCCCTTCCACTTGGTCTGGTCCGGCTCGAAATAGGAGACCCGCTGGCTGGGAGCGTAACCGCCCGTGTCCCAATAAATCGTGCTGTCCTGCCACGGGAGATGCGCATTCGCCACCCGCACACCGGTGCCATCCGGATTTTGCGACACATAGAAGGCGCTGTTAATGCCCGGTTCGCTTTCATCCCCAAACACCCATAACGCGAAGGTGACCTCGTCCCGCGCCGTGGCCGAATCAAACCAGCCCGTGCTGGCATCCGTGACATTGATGTACGCTCCGTTATTGGCGGGGCCGAAATTCATCGCCCGATCCCCTGGCCGGCCGGAGCGTCCCCCGCCGTCCGGGCTGAAGGTGGCGCCGCTGATGGCGCCGTCATGTTGGTGTCCGCTCAGGTCACGCGCCTGCGTGGGATCGCTGCTGTCATCGAAACTCCAATAGCCCAATGGGCTCGCGGAAGATCCACCGGGCGATCCTTGATCAAACCCGATGCCTGTGACCGTCGCCAGCCAACCCGCCGCGGCGGAATCGTCGAAGGGAAGTTCACCCGTCCAGGACAGACCCAAAATCCCATCGCGCGGGCTGAAGACTTTGGCGGCGGCGAACAGTGGCACGAGCGCTTCACTGACAATCTCTCGGGCGACGCCGTAAGAAACATCGCGGCGTTGTTTTGGGTAAGTGGGCCCAAACTCGCTGGCCACCGTGCCGTCCGGGCGCACCAATGCGAGGTAATCCCCCGCATCGTCGAGTTTAAAATTGGTGTGCAAGATCGTTCCCGGAATCGCCCGGTCTTTCCCGGAGGCAAACACGATCAGGTAACCGTTGGGCGCCAGTTCGACGGCCGGGAAACGCCATTGGGCAAGAGTCGCCGGATCATCGGTCAGAAACCAACCATCCAGCGGCGCCACCTCAATTCCCGGGTTATAAATTTCGATCCAATCCGAGCTATCGCCGTCTTCGTCGCGCAAGACGCCGCTGTTGTCCGCCATGAATTCGCTGATCACCACCGTGGCCGGAGGGAGATTCGGGTCGAGTTGCCAGCCCCAGCTGCCACCGGCGAAGGCGTTGCCCGCAAAATCGGCGATGCCGTGCCCGGTCGCCCAGGCGGCCGTAACCAGGCCCGGCGACGGACTAAGGAATTCGAACACGAATTCGCGCGCGTCATTCGTGGTCACGCGCGTGGCCGGGACCCCATTAATCACGAGATCTCCAGCCGTGAGGTTGGTGACTGGTTCGTTAAAAACGATGGCGACTTTCGTCAACGCGCGAACCGTTGCCCCTGCCGGCGGATTGAGCGACAGGACGAGGGGTGGACTATCGTCGATCGACGACGAGAGGGTCGCCATGAACCCAAAATCGCTGCTGTCGAGCGACCGATTGAAAGCTTGCACGGCAAGGATGTTCACGCCTCGCACGAGCCATTGGTCGGCGTTGGTGAGGTTGTAGCTGGCCGAGGGGATGGGTTCGACCGGAGACAGGACGGCCGTGCCGTTGAACGGCACGAACCCGGCCGGCATATTCTGGCGGGCCACTTCCACGCCGTTGATCCAGGCGATGAACCCGTCATCGGATTCGGCCTCCAACGTCAACGCGCCGGCCGCGCCCGGGTTATCGAGAACCACAGGAATGCGGAGAAAGACGCAGGTGTAAGCGTTCTGCATGTCGGCCAGGAGCGTGCCCGTAAAGAGACCCCCCATGTAGAAAGGGGGTTCCGTGGGAGCCGTGGAATAGAAAAAGGGCGATCGGCCCAGCGCCCAGGTCGAATCATTAAAATCCCGCTGCCGCCACGCCGCCGGATCGGGTGACGACGCTTCGCCCAGCCCTTTGAGGAATCGCCAAGACGCGTTGGTCATGGTGAAGAAATCTGCGGCTCGCCCGCTGCCGCCTGCCCAGAGCAGCAGCCCAACCATGAAGGCGCGCAGGCCTTTTCCGCGCGGCTGAAGCACGGATCGCAGGGGAGGCATGCTCTCTGTGCTACACCAGTTTTTCACTTTTGTAAATCGGGACTCGCTCTGATCCCCTGTTCCTTTTCTTCCCGGCCGGGCTGATGTCTGATTTGATTATCCCAGCGCGCGCGCAGCGCCTTGGTGGGGAGGCGTGCGAAGTTTGATCGAATGTGGCGATGATATGAAGACCTGGTTCCAAATTCTGCCGGGGCTGGCGGCGGTCAGCGGGATAGTCGCAGGAATAGCCTGGGCAGGGCCGGCCGTGGGCGCGACCAAGGGCCCGTTCGTCATTCGTGTGATCGACGAGCAGACCGGACGGGGCGTGCCGTTGATTGAATTGAGGACAGTTCACAACACGACTTGGTGGACCGACAGTGCGGGCCGGGTCGCGTTTGAAGAACCGGGCCTGATGGAGCAGGAGGTGTTTTTTCATGTGCGTGGGCCGGGTTATGAGTATCCGAAGGATTTCTTCGGCAACCGCGGCGTGAAGTTGCGCACCGCGTATGGAGGACGCGCGGAAGTGAAAGTGAAGCGTGTTCAAATCGCCGAACGGCTCTATCGCATTACCGGAGCGGGCATCTATCGGGATAGCGTTTTGGCCGGCGAACCTGTTCCGTTGCGGCAACCAGTGCTGAACGGTCTGGTCCTCGGACAAGATACCGTCATCGCCACCCCGTATCAGGGAAAGCTCTACTGGTGTTGGGGTGACACGGAACAGGCCAGTTATCCGTTGGGAAACTTCGGCGCGTCCGGCGCCACCTCCGAACTACCCGAACGCGGGGGGCTCGACCCGAGTATCGGCGTGGACCTCACCTACTTTACGAACACGAATGGATTCAGCAGACCGATGTGCCCGGACGCCAGTTTCGGGTCCGGCTTGAAGTGGATCGAAGGCCTGATGACGGTGCGCGAGAATGGTCAGGAACGGTTGCTGGCCCGGGTCGCCGCTGGGGCTGGCTTGGGCAAAACCCGGGAATGGCATCTGGCTTTGTTTAATGACGAGCGACAGGTCTTCGAGTCCGTTACGCGCTGGGAAATCCATGACGGACACGATTCCGCGCACCCATTTCATGCGCGCGTGGATGGAGTCGAGTATATCTACCTCTATCCGAACTTGCGGGTGCGCGCCGAAATCGCGGCGATGAAGGAGCTGACCAACTACGAAGCGTTCACCTGCGTCAGCGGCGACAGCAAAGCGGCCGGCACAACCGTGGACCGCGACGAAACCGGGCGCGTGCGTTACTCCTGGAAAGCCGGTGCCGAACGCTTGCAGGCGGACCGGTTGCGCGCCTGGGTCAAGAATGGGGTCCTGAAGCGCACCGAGGCCTGGCTGCAATTGATCGATTCGGTAACCGGAGCGAGCATCGAGGCTGGACGCGGTTCTGTGTTCTGGAATGAATATCGGCGACGTTGGGTGATGATCGCTGCGGGCAAGCCTGGTGAAGTTTGGTTCAGCGAAGCCGACACGCCGACCGGCCCCTGGGTTTTCGCCCGCCTGGTAGCCGAGCATGGCCGCTACAATTTCTACAACCCCACTCAGGATCCTTTCTTCGATCGACCGGGCCTGCTTTACTTCGAGGGGACATATACGGACAGTTTCTCCGGGGCTCCCGCCAAAACGCCGCGCTACGATTACAATCAGATCATGTACCGCCTCACGCTCGACGATCGGCGTCTGGATCTGCCGGCGCCGGTCTATCTCATACAAAACCAGGATGGCACCCAGCGCCATCTTCTTCGTGAAGGCGTTGAAAGCAACCAAGCCTGGGACCAAATCAAGGATATCGCCTTCTTTGCCTTGCCGGTCCACAAAGCTCGCCCAAGGCGCCCCGAACTGGTGCCCATCTGGGCCGAATCAACCGCTTTCCAGACCAACGGTCCCGCCGCATCGTCACCGCTCTTTCTGGCTTTGCCTCTGACCGTGTCCGAGCAAGGTTCCACCAATGCCCCGGCACCGTCTCCGCCCACCGAGATCTTGCGCAATCGGGAGGGTCAACCCCTCGGCCGGGTCTGGAAGAATCCCATGACCATCCTGCCACTCGATCGGCATGTAGAACCGCTCACGCTGGGCGCACGGAAATGAGGAGATTTCTTGCGGATTCGCCCGGTCTCTGGTCGCATGGATATAGGACTCGTGGACTAGACTAGACTAGAACTAGATCATACCAAACCAAACCAGACCAAAGCCGGCGCATGAGTGTGGGATCAGGAGCTTCGTTGCGTGGACGAGTAAGTGAGCTGTTCGTTCGCGCCAGGGAAATTCCGCCGGAGGCGCGGCAGCAATTTTTGGCGGGAGCATGTGAGGGGGACCACGACTTGCGGCGGCAGGTGGAGGAATTACTCCTGGAGCAGGAATCCGTGGGGACATTTCTCGAGACGCCGGCTTCATCGGACCCGTTGTTTTTGGCGCGCGCCGGTTCGGGGGAAGTGGCGGTGACAGAGAAGGCGGGGGACCGCATCGGCCGCTATAAGCTGCTGGAACAGATTGGGGAAGGGGGTTGCGGGGTGGTTTACATGGCGGAGCAGGAGGAACCGGTGCGCCGGCGGGTTGCGCTGAAGGTGATCAAGCTGGGGATGGACACGAAGAATGTCATCGCCCGTTTCGAAGCGGAACGCCAGGCGCTGGCCATGATGGATCATCCCAATATCGCCCGAGTGCTGGAGGCCGGGGCCACCGAAACGGGCCGACCTTATTTCGTGATGGAACTGGTGCATGGAGTGCGCCTCACGGAGTACTGCGATGAACAGCATCTGCCTACCATTCAGCGACTGCGATTGTTCACCCAGGTCTGCCACGCGATCCAGCACGCTCACCAAAAGGGCATCATCCATCGTGACATTAAACCCTCCAATATTCTGGTGACGTCGCACGATGGGGTGCCGGTGCCGAAAGTGATCGATTTCGGCATCGCCAAAGCCACCGAACAACGGTTGACGGAAAAAACCCTCTTCACAGCCTTCGCCACTTTCCTGGGCACGCCGGCTTACATGAGCCCCGAGCAGGCCGAGATGAGTGGATTGGATATCGACACGCGCAGCGACATCTACGCCCTGGGCGTGTTGCTCTACGAGTTGTTGGTCGATCGGACACCCTTTGACGCCGCCGAGTTGCTGCGGATCGGCCTGGATGAATGCCGGCGCACCATCCGCGAGATTGAACCAGCGCGTCCTTCCGACCGCCTGGCTGGCATGATGGTCAGCGACCAAACCACCACGGCGCAAAAGCGCCGCACGGAAGCCCCTCGCCTCATTCACCAACTGCGCGGGGACCTGGACTGGATCGCCATGAAGTGCTTGGAAAAGGATCGCACCCGGCGCTATGCCACCGCCAACGACCTGGCCACGGACATCGAGAATTATATCAACGGCAACCCGGTCACGGCGCGCCCCCCCAGCAACGTTTACCGCTTGCAG
>Ga0247664_1000352_pt1 | contig 11580 bp, 13 predicted proteins | sample CNK05_metaG_FD_182715 | JGI IMG/M metagenome (GOLD analysis project Ga0247664, IMG submission 182715) | Soil microbial communities from Purdue University Martell Research Forest, Indiana, United States - CNK05 | ecosystem: Environmental > Terrestrial > Soil > Temperate forest > Bulk soil...
CTTCCCCGCGGCGGGAATTTGCCTCCCGGCTGAAATCCGGAGCCGCCTCTGAACCAGTGTAATGGTGACGGCCCTGACGCCGTCATCCGAGGTCCCCACCTCTGTCGCGTGCCTCCGGCCGACGGGCCGGCCACCCCCGCACCAACTCACCTCTCCAGCCAGGTGCTCCGCAGTCTCGCGGATCCTACGGAGACGGGCCGCGACGATCGGGGGCGGCGGAAGGCCAGACGGTCACCGACGGCCCCTGGTTCAGCCGCGCCCCTACCTGACTTCGCCCGGGATGCCCCAGTCTCCAGGGCCGTGGGTCAAGCGGTCCACTCCCATGCACCCGCCGTGCCAGAGGTAAACCCCCGTGGACGAAGAGACGGTGGACTACGACCGCGACGCGACCAGGGCTGACCCTGACCCCTCCTTGTGCCCGGTCTGCGTGGGCATCTTCGTTCTGCTCACCGGCCTCTCCCTCTCCGCCCTCGCCCTGGCGCTCGCCGCCGCGTACCGGATGGTCTGCCACTGATGCGCAACTTCTTCCTCCGCCTGTTCGCGCCCGCCACGCCCCACGTCCCGCCCACCCGCCGCGAGAAGCGTGACGCCCTGGTGGCCGTCAGCCGCGGCGACGATAGGAACCCCGGCCGCCCGTGGTCGCTCGACGGCCACGCTGACAGGGTGACTGCCCGCACGCGGAGCGAGGCCCGTTCGGCGTTCAAGCGACTGCTGGGCCTGCTGCGCCTGCCCGCCGGCCTGAAGCCGCAACCCGCCTGATGACCCTCCATGGACCTGACGCCGAAGCAAGTCGCGCTCGTCGAGGCCTTGCTCACGGAGAAGTCCAAGGAGGCGGCGGCGAAGAAGGCCAAGGTGCCCTCCGCCACCATGCACCGGTGGTTGAAACTGAGAGAGTTCAGGCAGGCGCTGAGGGAGGCCGGCGACGAAAGCCTGAGACACGCAACCGCCAAGCTATCACGCAGTTGCGTCGCCGCCGCCGATCGGCTCGTGAAGGAGATGGAGGGCCGCAAGCCCTCCGCGGTCCGGATAGCGGCGGCCGACAAGATCCTGGCCCACGCGGCTCGCCTTGCCGACGCCCTGGACGCCCGCGACGAGCTGGACGAGTTGAAGCGGCGGATGGAGGACCTCGAGCGTGGCGGCAATGGCCCAGGTGATCAGGGAGAACCGCCGGCACCTGGAGCGCCTCCGCCGCCACCATGAGGCGGCCATGCCGGACCCCAAGCGCGGCACGCCCCCGCCGTTCGCGGACTGGTCCGCCCGCCACCTGCCGCACTATTTCACCCTCGCCCCGTCCCCGTTTCACGTCTGGCTTCACGCCCGTTTGGATCGGCTGCGGCTCGAACGCTCCACCCGCCTCAACGTCCTGGCCCCGCGTGGCGGCGGCAAGTCGGTGTGGAGCACGCAGGCGTACCCGCTGTATGCCGGGCTGGAGGGCTTCGAGCCGTACATCCTCCTGACCAGCGACACCAACGACCAGGCCGAACAGTTCCTGGTCGCGATCCGTCGGGAGGTTGAGGAGAATGGGTCGCTCAAGGCCGCGTACCCCCGGGCGTGCCGGCTCCTGTCCAGTCGCCAGCGTTCGATCGTCCTGGGCAACGGCGTCCGCATCGACGCCCTCGGCACGGGCGCGAAGGTCCGGGGCCGTAAGAACCGCCAGCACCGGCCGTCGCTCGTCATCGTGGATGATCCCCAGAACCGCGACCACATGGTGTCAGAGGTCAGGAGGGCGAGGTCATGGGACTGGCTGACGCGCGACCTCATGCACGTTGGAAGTCCGCTAACGAACTTCATCGTCCTTGGGACGGCCCTGAACCCGGAGGGGATCGTCAACCGGCTCCAGCTTTCCGCTGTGTGGGAGTCGAAGGTCTGGAAGTCCATCGCCTCATGGCCCGCGCGGATGGACCTCTGGCGCGAGTGGGAACTGACGCTCAACGACTGGGACAACCCGGGCGCGAGCGCGGACGCCCTCGCCTACTTCAAGGCCAACGAAGCGGCGATGACGCGGGGGGCTGAGGTCCTCTGGCCCCAGCGCGAGCCGCTCTACGACCTGATGCTGAAGCGGGCCTCGGACGGCCACGCGGCCTTCGAGAGCGAGAAGCAGAACGACCCGGTTGACCCCGCCTCCTGCGAGTGGCCCCCGGAGTTGCTGGACTGGCCGGGCCTGATGTTCGACAAGTGGCCCGAACGGCTGGAACTGCGGGTCGTCAGCATCGACCCCAGCAAGGGCAAGGACGCGAAGCACGGCGACTACTCGGCGATCGTGAAGTACGGCAGGGCCTCCAGCGGGATCGAGTACGTCGAGTGCGACATGGCTAGGCGGCCCACCGATCGGATCTGCGAGGACGCCGCCGCGATTTGCGCCGAGTTCCGCCCTGATTTGTTGGTCCTCGAAACCAACGGGTTTCAGGAGCTGATGAGGGTGCCCCTCCTGGCCGCCCTCGAGAAGGCGGGCGTCGAGGTCCTGGTGAAGGGCCTGGACAACAGCGTGAACAAGGTGGTCCGCATCCGCCGGCTCACGGTGCCGCTGACGCAACGCAAGCTGCGGTTCCGGGCGCGCTCGCCCGGCACCCACAAGCTGCTGGAGCAGATGCGGCAGTTTCCCAACGCCGCGAACGATGATGGGCCGGACGCGCTTGAGCAAGGACGTCGCGCGGCGGTCGAGCTGGCGAGGGAGGGCAAGCCGAGATGACGTGCGATCCCGAAGCCCAGTTGATGCAGCTGCACTGGCAGAAGCGTGGCAACTTCCGGGTGACGATCTTCGTCGGCCAGAGCGGCCCGATCCGCAGCGAAGAGGACTATCACGGCTGGATCCGCCCCCTGCTGGAGCGGCGCGGCCGCGAGTGCCCGGACGGTTACACCCCCATGGTCTGCACGCAGGACAGCGAGCATTTCGCCCTCGCCGCAATCCGATGAACCCCGGCTCGCACCTCGGCACCCTCCTGCGCCTGCTGGCCCTCGCCCTCTGCCTCGCCCTGTTCCTTCACCTCCTGGCGCTGCTGGTCGCATGAACCCCGAGGCCGCCGTCCACTGCACCGACCTCACCCAGCTCCGGGCCGCGCGCGCCAAGCGCCGGCTGCTGGAGGAGGAGTTGCGCCTAAGGTCGCTCGAAGGACTCAAACGGCGCGTGGCCTTACGCGAGTCGGCCGAGGCCTGGGAATGGCTGGATCCCTATTCGGACATCCTCGGCCGGCTGGGTTCGGCGGACGGCTGGGCCGAAGGGTATCTGATCAGCACGGCGGCTGACAGGCGCTACGGGGCGTTCTGGCCGTTCTGGAGGTCCTGGCAGGAGCATGCGAGACTGCGGGCGGCGGCAAGGGTGCTGTACACGATGAGCCCGACGGTGTCAGGTGCCCTGGACGGCATTTGCTCCTACGTCGTCAACACCGGGCACAAGCCGAAGGCCGCGGAAAAGCCCGGCCGTAACGCCCCCGCCAGCCTCGTCGCGGCGTGCCAGGAGGTCATCGACGAGTTCGAGAAGCACAACGAATTCGGCACGAAGCAGCAGGAACTGTTCGTCAAGACCCAGCGCGACGGCGATTGCTTCGTGCGTGGGTTCGTCCAGAACGACGGGATGATGGTCGCCCGCGTGGTGGGCGGCGAGTACGTCGTCGAGCCCGTGGACCTGGACCTGGAGACGCAGTCCTACGGCATCGAGACGGACGAGGAGGACACGCAGACCGTTGAGGGCTACCACGTCGCCTACGACGGCAACAACGCCGACGCCGAGTACGTCCCCGGCGACGAGATGCTGATGTTCAAGGTCAACGTCGATGGCGACGTGAAGCGTGGCCTGACCGACCTCAGCTTCGGCACCTACGACCTGTTCAAGTCCGGGACGAGGTTGCTGGAGAACACGTCGGAAGGGACAGCCATCCAGGCGGCCATCGCCATGGTCCGCCAGCACACCGGCAGCGGGGCCAACGAGGTCAGCGAGTTCGTCAGCGGGAGTGCCGACCGGCAGCGCCGCGACGCCGCGTCGGGCCAGATGCGGAGTGAGTCCCGCTACACGCCGGGCCGGATCGAGGACATCCCGGAGAATGTCAACTATGTAGCGCCGCCCTTCATGGCCAACGCCCAGGCGGCCGTCGCCGTGCTGCAAGCGGTCCTCCGCGGCGCTGGCCGCAAGTGGGGCACGCCTGAAGGGTTCATCAGCGGCGACGACTCCAACAACAACTTCGCATCGGCCCTGGTCGCCGAAGCGCCCTTCTCCCGCCGCTGCAGCCGCTCGCAGCAATACTACTCCCCCCGCTTCCTCGCGGTGTACGAGTCGGCCCTCAAGGCGAAGTGCGACAGGAGGAAGCTGAGGGTCAACGGCCGCGTCTGGTCCTGGGAGGAGGTGAAGGCGCTCATCACCATCACCGTCGAGCCGCCCAGCCTGCAAGTCAGAGACTCGCTCAAGGAGGCCCAGGAGGCGCAGATCCACCTGGGGATGGGCACCACCTCCCGCCAGAAGATCTGCCAGCAGGCCGGCAACGATTGGGGCGAGATATCACGCGACAACGCGGAGTGGCAGAAGTTGCACCCGCAGCCCGTCCAGCAGCAAGGCCAGGAGGGCAAGCCGCCCCCTGCGGGCACCAAGGGCGGCAAGGAGGACGGGGCGGCGGAGCCCGTGCAGGAGGGCCTGGAGACGGACGGCGACGGCGAGGAGTTCGACGCCCAGGCCGTGGCCGATCTCTTCTACGGCCTGTATGGGGCGAAGGCGCTGGGCATCCTGAAGGACCTGGCCGGCGGCCTGACGGAGGGCTGGGACGAGGCGAGCCACCCGCGCGGCAAGGGCGGCAAGTTCATCGCGAAGGGCTCCAGCGAGGCCGTCGGGGCGGCCCAGAAGGTGGTAGGCGATGCCCTGGCCGGGAAGGGCTCGCCGAAGGACCTGCTCGACCACCTCAGCATCCTCACGGTCAAGCAGATCCGCGACCTGGCCAGCAAGCACGGCAAGACGGCCCCCAAACTGCTGCGGGCCGAGCTGGTCAGCGCGGTCATGCAGGTCGTCGGGGGTGATGGGGGGAAGGAGCAGCCGAAGGCGGCGGAGCAGAAGCCGGCACCATCACCAGCATCTGCTCCCGCCCACGCGGAGAAGTCCATCGCCAGGGCGCTGGCGTCCGGCTTCCCCATGACGGCGGGCGAGATGAAGGCGGCCACGGGGCTGGAGGGCGAGGCCCTGTCCCGCACATTGGCGGCGATGGCGGACGCCGGACAGGTGACGTTGCACGCGGACCATGCGCAAGAGCGGCCCGGCCAGGAGTACGTCCGCGTCGGGGGGCGGTCTTTCAACGCCGTCAGCGCGGGGCCTAACGCCGGGCAGGAGTCGGAGAGCCCATCAGCCGCCAATCCGGCAACCGCTCCCGCCGCGCCCGCCTCCCCGACGGGCATCGCGTCCGTCGATGCGGCAGCCGGCCCGGCCGAGAAGGCGGTGGCCGCCCGCGCGGCGATCGGCCCGCTGGCGCTGCTCATGTCCGCCGGCCACCACGAGGCGGGCGAGGCCGCCAAGCACCTGGCCTCCCGCCTGCTGGACGGCAGCACGCCCGAGAGCCGCGCCGCCATGATGGACGCCTGGGGTATGAAGGGTTTTACGCCCGCCAAGGCCACCGCCGAGGCCGTGCGGGCCGTCCTGGCCGACAAGTTCAACGTCGTCCTGCGCTCCAACATGCAGCGCGACGCCGGGACGCCCGAGCAGAAGCGCGCCGAGGCCGCGGCGAAGGGCGTCACAATGGACGCCCTGCACGGCTCGATGAAGGTGCCGCACGAGGGTCCGACGGCCGGCGGCAGGGGCCAGCAGCGCCTGCCCAGCGTGGCGGGCCCGTCGGCGAAGAAACCGGCGAAGCCGCCCGCCGCGAAGAAGGCCCCCTGGCAACCGCCAGAGCCGTCGCCGTCCCAGCAGAAGGTCAGGGACGAGTTCGAGCAGTTGTATCGTGGCGCGGCGAATCTCAGCGATGCACAAATTGATGCCGCTTCACAGCGTCTGGCCTCCATGCCCGTTGAGGACGTGCGGCAGGCGGCCCACGCCGCCGGCCTGGCGTTCGGCAGGCCGCCCAGCAAGGCGAAGGCGGCGGCCGAGCTGATCGCCCGGATCAAGGGCCGCCGCGGCGTGGCGGCGCGGACCAAACTGGCGGGGGACAAGCTGTGATCAAAACCCGCAAGCGCGTCGCCCTGACGGAATCGGCCGAGCTGCCGAAAGGGAAGGTTGATCGCGCCACGAAGGTCATCAGTGGGGTCAAGATCCTCGGCCTGCACAGCCGTAATCGCGGGGGCAAACGCCGCTACACGAAGGAGTGCCTGGAAGCCGCCGTGCCGCTCTACGAAGGGGCGCAGGTCTACGCGGGGCACACCCGGAAGGCGGGGCAGGCCCGCAAGCCGGACGAGCCGGTGGCCGGCTGGCTGGAGAACGTGCGCTACGAGCGCGACGGCCTGTACGGCGACCTGCATTGCATGGGCAGCCACCCGCTGTGCGAGCAGCTGCTGGAGGCCGCGGAGAGAAATCCGTCGCTCTACTGCCTGTCGCACAACGCCCACGGGGCCGCCCGCCCGGGCACCGACGTGATCGAGGAGATACTGGAGGTCCATTCGGTGGACCTCGTCCGCAAGGGCGGAACCACTCAAGGCTTGTTCGAGGGACAGACCGTGACGATGAAGCTGAGCGAATACCTCGCGGAACTGTCCATCCCGGACGGCCACCGCAAGATCGTCGAGTCGCTGCTGGAAGACGGCTACATGGACGGCGAGACGCCGATGGCGGAGGACGCCGCGCCGCCGGCGGCCGACGCCGAGCAGGGCGACCACGAGGAGGCGCTGAAAGGGGGCTTCATGGCCAGCGTGGCCGCGATCGCCGGGCAGTCGCTGGACGGCAGCATGGACGTCGCCGAGGCGTGCAAGAAGATCGCCCAGTTGCTCAAAGCCCACACCAAGCTCGCCGGCACCGAGGGTGAGGGTGAAGAGGAGGAAGAGGGCCTCGAGGAGGACGACGAGTCCTGCGAGACGCCGGAGAAGAAGCCCATGAAGGAGAGCGACCGCACCCTCAAGGCCCGCCTCGCCGAGTACGAGGCCCGCGAGGAGGTGCGCTCGCTGTGCGAGGAGCTGAAGATCCAGCCGGGTAAGGCCGTCGTGCTCGCCGCCGCGAAACTGCCCGCCGCCGACCGCAAGGCGCTGCTCGAGGACTGGGCCGACCGCCCCGGTGCCGCGCCGACCAACAAGCCGCGTAGCCAGAAGGCCGGCGGGGCCGGCCCCGTCACCACTCCGCCCGTCAAGTCCACCGACGACTTCGTCAAGGCGCTGACCGGCGCGAGCCGCTGAGGCGACCCACTTCCGCCTCCTCCCGCCCCCACATCTCCCCGCCCCTCGCCCCACCCCACACCGCTCTGGAGCACCTGAACCATGAATCTCGGCCGCTTCCCGACGGCGCTCCTGGAGCGCAGCCAGGTCACCATCTTCGACGATTTCACGTGGTACGTCACCGCCCACGGCTGGGCGACCGTGGCCTCCGACTCCGGCACGGTGTCGGCGGGCGACGCCGCCAACGGCATCCTCGCCATCGTCCCCTCCGACGGCACCGTCGCCGACAACGACGAGAGCTACGTCAAGTACGCCAACGAGGTGTTCAAGGTCGCCGCCGGCCGCACCATCTACGCCGAGGCGCTCGTCCAGTTCACGGAGGCCAACACCAACACCGCCAACGTCGCCTTCGGGTTGCAAAACGCGGTCGGCGCGAATTCGATCGTCGACGACGGCGCGGGCCTCAAGGTCAGCGGGGACACCTTCGCGATCTACAAGGTCGATGGATCGACGGTGTGGAAGTGCGTGTCCTGCGTCAACGGGAACTCGACCGTGAGCACCAGCCTCACGACGGCCGGCGGGACGGCCTACCAGCGCCTGTCGATCGAGATCAGGTCCGTGGACGCCACGTCGATCGAGATCACGTTCTTCGTCGATCAGCTGCCCCTGCTGGACAGCCTCACGCACCGGCCGATCAAGCACACCGCCCTGATCGCGTCGGCCACCGAGATGCAGCTCTTCGCCGGCCAGAAGAACGGCGCGATCACCGCCGTCGAGACGCTCTACGTCGATTACATCGCGGCCTTCCAGACCCGGTAAAGGCCGGCCCGGCCCCGCACCCCTCCTCCACCCCCGCTGGCCCCTCACCTCCTGCCAGCCGCTCACTCACACCGCACAGGAACCAACCCACATGGCTGGCAACCGCGCCATCACCGGCAAGAACGTCAAGGGCCTGCTCGAGGACTTCCGCAAGAAGCACGGCCGCGACGAGGGCAGCAAGCGCTTCAAGGAGCACCTCGACGAGGCCTTCGAGAAGAAGCAACTGACGCCCCACGATTTCAGCATCCGCGAGCTGTTCGAGAACGTCATCGAGAACGGCAAGGCCATCGTCGATTCGTGGAGCCATCCGAAGTCGGGCTGGGGCGTCGAGTTGCTCGAGGCCGGGGCCGGGGCCGTGGTCGGCTACTCGGACTTCTCGAACATCACCAACCAGCTCATCATCACCGAAGTGCTGGACAAGATGGACAACCCCGACTTCGTCTTCACCAAGGAGATCGAGTCGAAGCAGTCGGCCTTCCAGGACATCGAGAAGATCCCCGGGATCAGCCGCACCGGCAAGACGCGCAGCAAGATCAAGGAAGGCGACCCGTACCCGCGCTACGGCGTCTCCGAGGACTACATCGAAGCGCCTGCGAAGGTCAAGGACGGCGGGATCATCGAGATCACCAAGGAGGGCGTGATGGGTGACAGGACGGGCGTCCTCATGGAGCGCTGCGGGGAACTCGGCTACGACCTGGCCTACTCCGTCGAGGAGCGCGTGATTGACGCCATGATCGACGAGAACGCCGGGGCGCTGGGGGCCTACGCCGGCGGCCACCAGTACACGTGGAAGGGCACGGTGTACAGCACGTACCAGACCTCCGGCGGCTGGATCAACTTCAAGGCGTCCAACCCGCTCACCACCGACGAGACGTGCGTCGACGCGCTCTGGCAGTTGCTGGTGGCCATCACCGACCCGTACACCTCCCGCCCGATCGTCCAGTACCCGAACTTCCTCGCCGTCACGCCGGACAAGGCGTTCGTGGCGGCGCGGCTCTTGAGCACCGTGGAGCACCGCACCGCCCCTGTCGGCTTCGACGTGGACTCCACCGCGTCTGTCACCGTCGGCCCGCCGGCGCTGGGGAAGGTGGTCGGCACCCTCAAACTCCTCTCCTCGCCGATCCTGAAGGCCCGCCTGGCCACCGACACCGACTGGTTCATGGGCAACCTGAGGAAGAGCATCCGGCGCTACTACAACTGGGAGATCCTGACGGAGCAGCGCGGCAAGGGCACGGAGGCCGACTTCGAGCGCGACATCGTCCACCAGGCGAAGGCGTCCGTCAAGGACTGCGTCACCACGATCAACCCCAGGTATTTGGGCAAGTCCAAGGTCAGCGCGTAAGTAAGTGGGTCGCCCCGCGCGACCCACCCACCCACCCACCCACGGAGATGACTGTGGCAAAGAAGACTCAAGGCCAGGAGGCGGTCGCGGGCCTGGTGGATGCCCCGCCCGCCGAAGCGGCCCGCCCGCGCTGGCGGGTGACCCTCGCCTGCCCGACGAAGATCCCCCACCCGAGCCTCGACGTCGAGGGCGGGAACCCCGACGAGGCGAAGGCCGCGTTCCTCGCGGCCAACGGCATCACGGCGTCCATCCACCCCTTCACCGTCACGAGGCTCGCATGAGCGGCGTCGCAACCCTGCGCTCCGACGCCGTCCACGACGCCGTGGCCAACGTCTCGCCGCCGGTCAAGCGGGCGTTCGCCAACGTCGCCGCGTCGCAGACCGACGCGACCCTCACCATGGAGGGCGGCGGCACGCTCGCGGCCGTCGCAGGCAAGCGCCTGCGCGTCCTGTTCGTGGTCGCGATCGCGGGCGGCACGGCGACCAACCTGACGTTCAACTCCAAGGGCTCGGGGGCCGGCACCGCCGTCTCGCCGCTGCTCGCCAACGCCGCCAACGGCGGCGTCGTGATGCCGGCCAACCCGTTCGGCTGGTTCCAGACCAGCGCCGGCGAGACGCTCACCGTCACGACCGGGGCCGGCAGCGCGACCGGCATCCTCGTCGGCTACGTGGAGGTCTGACCGTGACGTCGTCGCTCCTGTTGACGGGCGGCGGCCCCGGCGGCGGCGCTGGCCAGGCCACGCCGCCGTCCTCGCCCGCGCCCGACGTGTGGCTCAAGGCGGACAACTACTCCGCCGGCACCGGGGTGTGGACGGACGCCGGGACGCTGGGGTTCTCGCCCTCGCAGACGCCCGGTGCGACGGCCCCGACGGCGGTGGCCGACTCCGGCTTCAAGGGCAGGCCCTGCGTCCGCTACAGCGACACCCAGAACCTGACCGGCTCGTCGATGCCGCTGGCCAACTCACGCGCCAAGGGCACGCTGATGATCGCCTTCCGCAGCCGCGACACCTCGCCGGCCGGCGGCTCGGTCTTCAGCACGACCCAGGACCAGATCGCCTGGCTCTCCGACGGCCGGGCGTCGCTCAACTCGGCGGACGGGGATTACGGGCGGCTCTCCGCCGGCGCGACGGCCGGCATGCTCTCCCTGTCGGGCGGGCAGCTCGCCACCGCCGTCTACGACGGCACCCAGGCGAGCAACGCCCTGAAGCTCCGGGTGTGGCGCAACCTCGTGGAGGAGACGCTGACCTACACGGCCGGCTTCGTCGCCGACGCGGCCCTGCCGGCGACCACGTTTGCGGGGGGCTCCGGCGTCTTCCTGGGGCGCGAGGCCGGCGGCTCCGGCTGGCCGCAAGACGCGATGGAGATCCTGTTCTGGCGGGCCGCGGCGCTGACGGCGGGCGAGCGGCAGGCGTGGGAGAATTACCTCGCCGCCAAGTACTTCACCAAGGCCACGAAATACCTCGTCGTTTCGGGCGACTCCAACGGCGTCGGCTCGCCCAACAACACCGCGAACCCGTGGCCGCTGCGCGTGCAGACGGCGCTGGGCTGGTCAGGGCTGACCAACAGCTCCACGGTCGGCTACAAACTGTCGCAGGGCTCGGCCTCGCCGCAGTTCACCGTCAGGGACGACTGGCACGCCGCCCAGCCTTACGTCGTCGCGCTGGGCACCAACGACCTGGCCGTCGATCACGCCGACCTGGCGACGCTCCAGGGGTTGTTCAACGCCCTGAAAACGAAACTCACCGCCGCCCGCTACCCGATCTTCGCGTTCACGATCCCCGCGGCCGGGTCCAACATCACCGGGGCCGACGAGACGACGCGGGCGGCCTACAACGCCTGGCTCGCCGTTCAAACCGGGATCACCGTCATCGACGTGGCGGCGGCGCTGGGCGACCCGACGGGCGCGGGCGACGCCAACTTCGAGGGCGACGACCTGCACATGACCGACGCCGGCCATGAGGTTGTGAAAACGGCCGTGCTCGCGGCCTTCGCCGCGGCGGGGTACTAACACCGAGGTTTGGCCCATGGCAACCGTCCACGCACCGCCCTCCGACATCGCCACCGCCGCCGCCGACGTCTCGGTGGGAGCCTCCCCGGTCACCCTGACCAACGCCGGCCCGGCTAACGCCGTCTACACGGTCCAGGGCGATGTCG
>Ga0247664_1000353_pt1 | contig 11573 bp, 6 predicted proteins | sample CNK05_metaG_FD_182715 | JGI IMG/M metagenome (GOLD analysis project Ga0247664, IMG submission 182715) | Soil microbial communities from Purdue University Martell Research Forest, Indiana, United States - CNK05 | ecosystem: Environmental > Terrestrial > Soil > Temperate forest > Bulk soil | place...
TGACCATGTGATTGAGCTTCTCGATCCATGTGTGAAGGATCCGGACAGGGCGATCCGCGTCCGGGCGGTTGCGTCGCTTCGCAGGTTTACCAATCAGGTTTCCGAAGCCTCCGCTCGATTACGAGCCGCGCTGCGTGATCCTGATCCAGTGGTACGGGCAGCCGCCGCAGGTGGACTGGCGATGCTTGCTGCTTCGAGCAAAAGCTCCTCGCCTGATGTTTCCTGGTCGGCTCAGGAGATGGCCAACGGTATTTCACCGTCAGTGCTCGCCGAACTCGCCGAGGTTGACGAGCAGTCTGCCCGGGCGCTGGGTTACTTCGCCTCTGTTTACTCGACCAGCTGTGGTTTTCAGCGACGCCTCTATGTGCCGCGGCGAATTCTTGAACGGCGTTTCTCGGCGGTTCATTGATGGAATTCTAAAGAGGCAGAGCCTCAGACCAGCAAGGCGAGGACGATTCTTTGCTGGGAGGTGGCAAGGGGATTTTGCTTTGATTAACCGAACCGGGCAGCGAGCGACATTCAACATACCGATTAGGTACCGTCGTCATCGAATACAAGTGGCATCCGCTACATGGTCAACGGCTGCCGTTGATGCGACGGATCGGGTGGGGAGCTAATGAAACTGTCCACGTTGAGATTCGAGTGGGGGTCTGGCGAGAGTTGCCAGCCTGGATGACTGAGGCATCAACGTGTGCGGCGATGTCGCTGGGACCGCCGCAACTTTCTGTAGCCGCGCTCAACGAGCTTCGAGCCGTACTGTCGGATGGCTCGACACAGCCGTCGGTCGGTGGATCATCGGATACATCCCAAACGGGGAAATCCGATGAAACGATCAAAACCACCCACCGGTCAGTTCAAGCTCTCCCTTTACCGAGAGCTACCTCTGCAGTTCGACCCGTCAAGGCAAGAGGAATTGCTAAACGTGCTGGCAGAGCTATTGCTGGAGGCCCTGGGCGGACAAGCAAACGCGAAAGAAGAGGAAAAGCAAAACGTCGATGAATCCCAAAATCACATCTGAACACCTCCGTCGAGGGGCCCTTGTTTACGTGCGCCAATCGACCTTCGCACAGGTTGTGGAACACACCGAGAGCAAACGTCGCCAATACGCGCTGGCAGACTCCGCCAGAGAGTTGGGGTTCGCGTCAGTCTCCATCATCGATGAGGATCTGGGGCGGTCGGGTTCGGGCCTCATCGAGCGTCCGGGCTTTCAGAAACTTGTCACGACGGTATGTGGTGGTTCGGTCGGATCAGTTTTTTGTATGGAAGCGTCTCGTCTGGCGCGCAACGGCCGGGACTGGCACCATCTGATCGACCTTTGTGCGTTGGTCAACACGCTGGTCATCGACGACGATGGAGTCTACGATCCGCGGCTGGTCAATGACCGTCTTTTGTTGGGACTCAAAGGAACGATGTCCGAGTACGAATTGAGTCTACTGCGGCAACGGGGATTAGCGGCAAGGGACGCGAAAGCTAAACGAGGTGAACTGCGCTTTGCGTTGCCCCCAGGATACTGTTGGAATGAATTAGGCCGGATCGAGATCGATCCCGATGAGCGTGTTTGCGAAGCAATCCGACTTTTGTTTCGCAAGTTCCAGGAGTTGGGAAGTGCGCGCCAGGTGTTGCTATGGATACTCCAATCGGGCCTGAAGTTGCCCGTTCATCGTCAGAGCCCAGTAGGTGCTCGAATTGAGTGGCGGGAACCTGCCTATCACATGGTGCTGCATGTTTTGCAGCATCCGATGTATGCTGGGGCGTATGTATTTGGCAGGAGAACGCAGCGGACACATGTCATTGATGGACGAGCCAGGAAAAGCGAAGGACACTTCAAGCCCATGGAGGGGTGGAATGTTTTGCTCCGCCAGCACCATCCGAGCTACATAAGTTGGGAGCAGTTCGAGGCCAATCAGAAAATGCTGACTGAAAACGCGCACATGCAGAAACGGATGGCCCGCAAGTCCGCCCGTGGTGGCCAAGCGTTATTAACCGGCTTGGTGCGGTGTGGCCGATGCGGCCGGATGATGCGTGTCATTTACGGCATGAGAGCTGGCCATGCTCACCGCTACCAATGTTTCGGCGATCTCGGAAAGGGACTGTGTCTGGGCATTGGCGGCATTCGTGTCGACCGGGCAGTGGCAGCCCAAATAGTCGAGGCTGTTTCCGGACACGCTGTGGAGGCGGCATTACGGGCCGTTCAACAGGCCGCCCAGACGGACAATGACGTGCGCCAGTCGATAGAGCGAGAACTAGAGCAAGCTCGATACGAAGCTTCGTTGGCGGCGCGGCGTTATGAAGCGGTGGATCCCAGCAAGCGACTTGTCGCGCGTGAACTGGAGGCGCGCTGGAATGTCGCCCTCGAGGGTGTTGCGCAACTGGAGGAGAGGATCGCCCGTATCGATGCCATCGCAAACACTCGTCCGACGATTGACCGCGCGGGATTATTGGCATTGGCTCATGATCTCCCGGCCGCATGGAATGCGCCGGGAACAGCTGCCCGCACCAAGCAAAGACTCACGCGCATCGTGATCCAGGAAGTTGTCATCGATCAGAAGGATGATTCGAAAGAGGTCGTCGTGACGATTCATTGGACGGGCGGGCGCCACACCGAAATCCGGGTCTCTCGTATTCGGACACGGCGTTATCCCGATGATCGCCACCCGAGCCCCGTTGAAGTGATTAGAACTCTCGGTGGGCAGTGGCCGGATCGTCAGCTCGCTGTCACCATGAATCGAATGCGATGCAAATCAGCGGATGGGGCGTCATGGACGACAGTGCGGGTTCGCGAATTGCGCGAAAGATTGGGAATCGGCCCGTTCGACGCGGTCGCGCCGCGCGAAGAAACCATCAGCGTCGATGAAACTGCTCGCCGGCTACAGATCTGTGTGGGATCGGTGTTACGCCTGATTCGGGAGGGTATCCTGCCGGCAAAGCAACTCATGCCGTTAGCCCCATGGCAGGTGCCGGTGGTTGCACTCAACACAGAATCTGTAAGGATAGGCGTCCGGGCTGTCATCGAGCGGCGTCCACAAAACCTCGACATTTTGCAGGAGGAAAGGACCCTCAGGTTACCCGGACTCTGATAGGATCACGCACTATGTCACACGGTTTGGCAGTCGTATTAATTGAGGAGGTTGGGTTGATAAGGAACAACTTACAATTGAAAGGAATTGCGAAGATTAAGCGCACGGATAGACGAACCAGCATGCGCTTGGTTCAACAAATGCCGTTGACCGGAAAGGGCTTAAAGGATTTTAGCGCAAGTCGCCCGAGGAAATGGATCAACGACCACCAGTCGTTTAATAAGGTTCGGCGGATAACATGCGAAGTATTCCATGGACAAATACGAATACAAAATCTTCTCAGGAGTAGCAAAGATGACCAAGGGCGGTCAGTCCATCGATTGGTCAACCACTGAGCGAGCAGTCAACGAACTCGTCGCCGCGGGATGGGAGGTTATTTCATCGAGTGCGAGTCCTTATGGGCTTTTGGTCTTTGCCTGCGGGAGTCAGGAGCTGGCCGTCACCTTTGTACTCAGGAGGCCTCGTCAGGCATGAACTGGTCGCCGAACTTTTGCTCCAGCGAACGCGCCGGTTGCGCTTTTGTTGCATTCGCGGGCGCTGGGCGGCGCGTCGCTGAGCGCTCACGTTCGGGCGGGTAGCCAGGCATTTATGTTGCTCGACACCATCCACGGCATTATCGACAGGCGGGTGTTGCTGAACTATCGCATCGACCCCGAGGTGCTTCGGCGGGTTCTTCCGCCACCATTCAAACCCAAGCTGTATGCTGGTCACGGCGTGGGCGGTGTTTGCATGATCCGTTTCAAGCAATTGAGACCTCGGCTGGTGCCAGGGTGGCTCGGCCTCAGATCAGAGAATGCTGCCCATCGTATCGCCGTTCAGTGGGAGCAGGACGGCGAGCAGCGAGAGGGCGTCTTCATTCCGCGTCGGGACACCAATTCGTGGTTCAACAAGACGCTCGGTGGGCGCTTCTTCCCCGGTATCTTTCAGCGGAGCCGCTTCGAGCCGCGAGAGTCTGATTCCTCCATCTCGCTTAGGATTCTGCGGTCGGATGGAGGCACAGAGATCGCCTTTGTCGGTCATGTTGCCGACCAGTTGCCGCGCACGAGCATCTTTCCCTCGCTTGAGGCCGCCGCTGGTTTCTTTTCACTGGGGGCGACTGGCTATTCCGCAACCAACACGGCGGGGCATTATCACGGCATGGAGCTTCACTCCCTCAACTGGACGGTCTTGCCGCTCACCATCAATGAGGCGCACTCGTGCTTTTTTGATGACCGCGGCCGATTTCCTGCAGGATCAGTGGAGTTGGATTGTGCGTTGCTCATGCGCGGCATCGAGCACGAGTGGCGCAGTCGGCCTGATCTTTATCTTTCGTCCACGGCTGCTTATCTCACTACGCGCCGTCAGCCACCCGCAACAAACCTGCCCAGGTCACTGGAAGAAGTGAGGCCGGCTTCCAATGTGGCCCAACAAATCACTGCACGCACATCATGGAGCTACCGCGTCGAATCCCCTACAATCCGAAATGGCGCGTCATTTTGTTGGGCGCTGTCTTCTTTGGTGCTTGTTCGGCTTTTACGGCCCACAAGGCCGCCCACAATACTGTTGGTCTGATCATCAACGGCATCATCGCCCTTGGGCCGAGTGGAGCGACGCTGTTCTATTGGGTCATCTCCGCGCTCGGTGCAGGGTATGTGCTTCTTGCGCTTCTGCTGACGGCTCGTCGTATCGCGAGTCCTCAGATTCTTGAGGTGGGGAGAGACGCACTTTTGCTTCCATACGGTCGCTTCCAGCGGCAGATGTCGCGTATTGCTTACTCGGACATTCAGGCGGTGTCGGAGGTTCAGGTATTAGGTCAGACGTTTCTCTATGTCACGGCCGGTGGCCTCAGGTTCGAGATTACCGCCTCGCTTTTCCCCGACTCGGAGAGCTACATTGCCGTCAAAGATTTGCTGCTTTCACATGCACCACGCTGACAGAGACAATAGCCGTGCGCCTAACCCGCGCTGCATCGAACCCGGCCATCGCGCTCCAGTTGCAATCGACGCGTCCGTCGTGGGCCGGGTCGGTGATACGTTAGCTCCGTAAACTGCTGAACACAGACCCTGCCGATCTCCAGTTTCGCATCGTGCGGAACCTCCGTTGCATGCGGCGGAAACCAGTTTTGCGTCGTGCGGAACCTCCGTTGCATGCGGCGGAACTGTTTTGCGTCGTGCGGCGCCTCCGTTGCATGGGGCGGGACCAGTTTCGCGTCGTGCGTAGGATCTTGCATGCTGCATCGACTGGCGGTCCTGAACCTCAACTCTGTGTCCCTCCGTACCCTAACCGGTCTTCGCGGATTCGCCGTAAGTCCTTGACTGGCGTCCTTGAGCCGCTACGACCCGGTTAGCCACGACGACCCAGGCTCCGCCGAGGCGAGAGCGGATTCGAGCGGCAAGAGCCTGTGAACAGTACGGATCGGGCACAAACGCCAAAACGCCTCCGGCCGCGCTGGGCTCGAATCCGCGCAGTCGGACTAAGGACGCGGCGTTTTGGGTTCAGCCTCGTAGATCTGCTGCAGGCGTTCGACTGGCACGCCCAGCCAATAGCCAACCGTGACCCGGATCATCCGCCAGTAAGTGCCCCAGACCCCGAATTTCTCGAAGCGCCGCGCGGAGGTACTAACGGTGGCCGGCGCCAGCGCCAGACGACCCTCGCGCCGCAATCGTCGGCAAAGCTCGAACTCTTCCATCAGCGGCAGGTCAGGCATGCCTCCGATGCGTTCCAGGACAGCTCGGCGCACGAAGATGGCCTGATCGCCCAAGAGCAAGCGCCCCATCCAAAAGCGCAATGCACATCGCGCGCGTGACCCGCGCAAAACCCACGAGCCGCCGCGGAACACCTTCCAGAAACCGCCGCCCACCACGCGTGGATCACGCAAAACGGTGGTGATGGCGCGCCCGGCGTGGTCCGGCAACCAGGTGTCGGCATGCAGACACAGCACGACCTCACCGCAGGCAGATGCGGCGCCCAAACGCAATTGCGCTCCCCTGCCCCGGCATCCGGTCAAGACGCGGCAGCCCAGCTCAGCCGCCAGAACCGTGGTGCCATCGTCGCTCCCGCCGTCCGTGACGATCAGTTCGGTGATTTCCGGGTTGAGACGCGCGCGCCGGACCGTCTCGCGCAGTTCAGTCGCTTCGTTCCAGGTGGGGATGACCACGCTGATGGAAAGCAGTCGAGGAACTGGTTCTCTGAACATCTCGCCAGAATCCTTGTCGGACACGTGGTCGCAATGGCCACCCTGCTGGTCCGTCGACTTCACACAGGTCGCGCGGGGCAAACTTTTGTCGAAAACTCTGGTGGCTTCATCGGGCCAGCACGCGCTGGGCGTGCAGTCGGATGGTTTCCTGTGGATACTCCTTGAGCTTGCGGCGCTGCGCTTCGGCCAGGTCGGAGGATTGCACGCGCGCGGCGCCGATGGCTTCCAGTAACAGTTCGACGCGTTGGTCATCACGCAGCAAAGCCTCGAGCGCCAGTTGCCGGTTCGATGGCGAACAATCGGCCAGCCCATCCAGCAAAGCACGTCCGGCGGCCACCGATTTCATGTCGTTCAACGCGCTGACCGCCCCCATCTGCAGCTCGGCGTGGGTATCCCGGGAGAGGTACCGGACGACCTGGGCGCCGCGTTTTTCCCACGGCTCAACGCCCAGCATGCGGAGTGCGTCGTAACGGGTGCCGGTGGGGACCTTGGAATCGTCAGCTTTGGCTGCGGCCAATTCGAGGGCGCGTTGCCAGCGGGTCTTGAGGGGATCATGGTTGAGCAGAATTTTATTGAGACGCTCGCCAGGCCAGAGGCCTTGTTGACTGAGCCCATTGATGATCCCGCCGCCGAGCACCACTGCCTGCCAATCCTGCAGCGGGGCAGCCGGCTCCGGCAGGGACACCTCCAATATCTGAAGGAGCTGCGTTGGATCATTGCGTTTGCCGGCGAGGATGGCCACGCGCCAGATCCAGGGGATGCGCTGGTACTCATCGGGCGTGCCCGGGACCAGGTCGCGCGTCATCTCGCGCAGCAACGCGGGGCCAAATTGGGGATTGGCATTGACGGCAGCTTCGCGGGCGCTTTGGGGAAGAGTCGGATCGAGGATCACGCGCGCGAGCGCGGCGGGGTCCCGGGGCAAACCATCAAGCGCCGCGGCGCGCGGCCAGCGTGGAGGCACGCCGTGCGGGGACAGGACCACAGTCCGCAGATCGATCAACGCGCTTGTCAGTTCCGCTTCGGGGCGAAAGACGAGGCGTTGTTCACCGGCGTTGAGTTGGACCGCGCCGACTTTCAGTTGCCGATAAACGTCCCAGGTGCCGGTGCTGGCGACACGATCGCGAATGACGTAGTCGGTGGCCTCAAGGGCGAAGCTGTTGCCGGCCGCGCCCGCGGCGCAGGCGTAATCGAGATACACGTCATAGAGGCCGGCCTTGGGGACGGACGCGCTCCAGGCGACGTGATCTTTGGAGCCATGCCACATGCCGATATTCTGGAATTGGGTTTCGAAGGCGATCTCGCCTCCGTAGATTTCGGCGTTGGTCGCCGCCAAGCGCAGGCTGCCATCGGGTTCCGCGCGGACCAGGGCCGGGTGGTTGCCGGGAAATTGTCTGGGAGGCCCGCTTTGCCTGAGAAATGCGATCAGATCCGCGAGATCCTGCGGGACGAGATTCTGTTCGAGTCCCTCAGGCATCAGGGAAACACCGGAGGCGCGGATCTCGGTGATGTCCTGGCGGAGGATGGTTTCCTTGAGGGCGTTGGGTTGGACGAGTGTCAGGGTGGTTGAGCTTTCGCCCTGGAGCAGGCCGGAGAGGGAGCGGCCATCACGCGTTTCGATGTTGTAACTGACATAACGCGGTTCGACTACCGCGTTGGGATCGAGGATATTCTTCAACCAATAAGCCGGATCCTTATCACGCAGGACCGCGAGCGTCGGCCCCACCTCCTGTCCGACTCCGGCATGCGCGTGGCAACTGGCACAGAGCCGCTCAAACAAGGGCTGGCCTCTGGTCGGAACACCCCGCAGCGTGGCCGCGGATTGATATTGGGCCAGAACTTCTGCCCGCGCCGGCGTGGCGACCGATTCGAACGCGGCCCGGGCCTGCTCGCGCAAAGCCGAATTGGGATGTTTCAACAATCGATCGCGTGTGATGGCGGAAACGGCGCCGGCGGGGATTTCTCCCGAACGAATGGCGGCCAGCAACAATCGCGTGGATCCTTCCCGGCTGGTGAGAATGCCCAGGATGCGTTCGCGCAACACGGGCGCAAAATGACTCCAGCCACTCAGCAACACGCGCGCGGCCGGTTCGGAGTCGTTGCGGCCGAGTTGTTCCGCTGCCGCCAACTGTAGCCGGGGCGGTTGGCGTGCTTCCAGCAGCGCTCCCAGGGTGGCGACTTCCACCGGCTTCACCGCCCGCACGGCCGCCTCACGCATGGTCTCATCTCGACTCGCGTCCAGAACAAGTTGCGCGGCTTGCGCGCGGGTCGATTCGAGCGCAGCTGTCACTTCCCGAAAAGCGGGCTGACCGGAGGCCTGTGGCCCGTCCAAGGTGGCGCAAAGATTGCCCAACCCCGCCCATCGCGCCGCGTCCAACGTTTCGGACCCGGACCCCGCCAGCGCCAGCGCCGCTTCCTTGAGCAGCTGTTGATCGCCAGCGCCGCTGGCTGACGCCACCAGCTTGGATAACACATCGTCGCGTCCTGCAGAATTCGGGGGAAGCGCCAGGACAGATCTGAGCAGCGCGCCGCAATGTTTGAGGGCCGAGCTCAACACCGCCGCGCGCAGGTAAACATCCTGCAAACCGGCGCCGGCGATCCGGCCCAGCACTTGGCCGGCCCGGGGGTCAGCCCATTCTCCCAAGCTCAGCGCCAACTGATAGCGCACCACGGGATCGGGATCGTCGGCCAAAGCCAGGACGCTCTCGGCCAGTTCGGGTGCAACGGGCGCGAGGCCCAGGCGCGGTTCGCTCAAGCGAATGGCCAAACGCCGAACCGACGGGGCTGGGTCGCGCAACGCATCGCGCAACGCCGCCAGTGTTAACGCATTCAGGCCGTCCAAGACGCACCACGCCTGCGCGCGCACGGCGGGACGCGCGCTTTGATGAGCCAGCCGGAGTAACGCCGGCACCGCTCCGGCCGCGCCCGCGGTCGCCGCGCCCGGCGCGCCCGCGCCCGCGCCCGCCGCGGCCCGCGCCAACAGTTCGGCGTGAACCCGATCGCGTTCCGTGCCGTTGGCCGATTCCAAGGCGTTGGCCAGTTCATCAAGGTTCAGGCGAGTCAGGTCGCGCACTGGACGTACTGGCGTCCCCCGCGGAAAAACCCGATACAACCGGCCGCGATCCGAGCCGGCCCGCACGTCGATTTGCGCCAGGCGCTCCGCTTGAATCCAGCGCGGGTGTTCGATCAGAAATCGGTACATATCCACCACCCAAAGAGCGCCGTCGGGACCGGTCCGGACCTGCACCGGACGAAACCAGTTGTCGGTCGAGGCTAGGAATTCCGAGTCCGACTCGTCCGCCGCCCGGTGGCTGGTGAACCGGAGTCCGGCGGGTTGCATGACCTCCCGATGGACTAGGTTGTGCACGGGTTCGCAAGTGAAAGCGTTGTCGCGATACTCGGCGCCCAAGAGTTCATCCCGATACAACCCCAGACCACAACCCGACGTGATCCGGCCCGCCTGATCCAGATCATTAAAGCGCGGCAGCGTCGCACTGATCGGGAATACCCGATTCGCCGCCGGGCCGCCCGGCACGAACACGCTCGGGTCCGGACCCGCCACGTGCGGGTTGCGCCGCAGGTAACGGTCCGGCAACGGATAAAAGCGCAGAGCCGTGCCGTTGTCGCAGCCGAACCAGTTATCCCAATCATCGCGCACGCGGCCTTGCTGAGTGAGCCCGGCCACAGGCTCGAACTCGCCGGTGTCAGGTTTCATCCGGAAATCCTGACTGCGAATATTGATCTCCCGACCGTTGGCGGCCCCGTGAATGATTCCGCCCAGGAGCCCGTTGGCTCCGTAGATCCAATTATCCAGCCCCAGGTATAGGCTGTTCACGCGCGCCTGATAGTTGTCAGTGAAAAAGCCCGTGAACAATTTCTTCACCACATCCGCTTTGCCGTCCCCATCGGTGTCTTCCGCGTAGAGGATGTCTGGGGCGGCGCAGATCAATACGCCTTTCCCCCACGCAGTCACTCCGGTTGGAAAAGGGAGGCCGTCCAAAAAGACCTGAGTGGTGTCGTAACGTCCATCGCCATCGGTGTCGCGAAGAAAGCGCACCTGGCCGCCCGGCTTCCACTGATTGTCCAAGCCCATGGGATAATCGTGCATCTCGCAGACCCACAGGCGCCCGTCGGGCCCCCAATCGATGGCCACTGGATCGATGACCAACGGTTCGGAGGCGGCCAGTTCGACGGTAAACCCGGGTTTGGTGCGGATGGATCGCAGCGAATCCAGCGCGGCGCGCGGGGTTGTCCCTTCGGTGCCTTTGGGCGCGGTGTAGGTGGCGGGCAATTGGCGGCGGACCACATCGATGATCTTCTGCTCGAGGCCAGGCGCAAAACGGGTCGGTCGATCGTAATAAACCATCGCATCGCCGCCTTCGTACCCGCCTTCGCGCAAGACCCGTTCGGAGGGGATGTAGCACGGTTCATCATTGGAGTAGCCATTCACCCACACCCGGCTCCGATCCAGCTCGCGTTTCAACCGCAGCGCGTAGTCCACCACGACTTCGCCCGGCAGAAAAATCAGCGCCAATTGGTCGCCGAAGGTCCAGGTCTGGATCGGGTAACTGAGTTGCGTGGCCAATTTCTCGCCTCGGTCGAGTTTGGCCAATTGCACCCGGGCATGATGCCCAACCGCGTCGGTCAGGGCCGCCTTCTTTTGCCATTCCTCGCGAGTCGGATGCCGGTCGAAGTCCAGTTGAATGCGCTCGAACCGCGTGCGCACCGGCTCGCGCAAAGGCGTCAAGCCAACCTGCAGCAGTCGCTTCACTTCCGCCGCGATCTGCGCGCCTTGTTCCTCGGCCGATTTGACCTTGTCCCCGGCCACCCCTGAACTCGGATTCGAATCCGCGCCGCAGCCGACCGAGAGCAAGGCGATGGCGCCGGGATGATCCTGTTGGATGGCTTCCTGCGCGTAACCCGCCCAATCTCCGCTCAGCTTGTTATTGGACAACGTCACGCAATGACACGCGTAGCTGGTATAAATGGCGCGGACCTTGCCGTCGATTGCCCGCACCACCAGCACCGGCAAATCATGATCCACCGGCCCGCCTTTGGTGCGGCGATTGGCGGCAAAACCCACCTGGCCGATGCCGAATTCAAGCCGCGCCGGCTTCAGATCCTCCAGCGCCGCCAGCGCCACTTGCTCGATTTGATCGGTGAGTTCTCGAGTGTATCGATCGATGTGCGCCAGGTGTTCGGCTGGGATCGGGACGCCAAAGATCGTCGGGCAAACATCCCGCAGCATCGGCGCAGTATGCGTATGGGTGCAGGTGATCGTGAACCGCGTTGAACCCAGCTTCACCCTCTTGCTCAAGCGCCCC
>Ga0247664_1000354_pt1 | contig 11564 bp, 8 predicted proteins | sample CNK05_metaG_FD_182715 | JGI IMG/M metagenome (GOLD analysis project Ga0247664, IMG submission 182715) | Soil microbial communities from Purdue University Martell Research Forest, Indiana, United States - CNK05 | ecosystem: Environmental > Terrestrial > Soil > Temperate forest > Bulk soil | place...
GATGCTTCCGATCGTCCGCGACGTCCAGAAGCAGTGGCGCGCCGGTTGGTGCACCTATCCCGATGGTTTCGAGGAGAACCCGGACGTCGAAGTCTTCTGCGGCGGCGAGAATGAAAAGATGGCCCGAGCAGCGGCTTGCTGGCGTCAGGGAAATCTGTTGCATTTCGGCTTTGAACAATCGCCCGCCGAGATGAATGAGGCCGGTCAGCGCTTGCTGCTCAACTGCATCGCATACATCAGCCGTTTCACCGAAGATCGGCCCATCGCCGTCACCCCCTCGGTCTTTGCCGGCCCGGTCGCGATGCCGCGCGCCTATGCCGATCGGCGCCTGGGCGAAAAAGGTGAGGTGAGCGACGCGACCTGGCTGTTGAGCGAGCGCACGCTGGAACAACTTAAAGCCCTCGGTCGGGACGAAGTCAGGAGCTGGCACGCGCAGCATCGCGCCTATCTACATCCGAGCACCGACCTTAAATTGGAAGTAGATGAGGACGCCTTGGCTCTCAGCGCTCCGATCGATCGCGTGGAATTCTTTGACATGGCCATCCGCGCGTTGCTCCGCGGTGGCAAAGACGCCGAACGCGCCGCGCCCCTGCTGGCGCGTTACGCTCCAACCGACACCACGAAGCTCTCCTCGGCTTCCGCCTGGAAGAAGTGGCTGCAGGAGAATCGTCCATATCTGTTTTTCTCCGATGAAGGCGATTACCGTTGGTATGTCGATCCGCTGGCCAAGAAACGCGCCATTCCCTCCGCCGACCTGCGCGGCCCCCGGCGCGCCAGCACGGTTCTGACTACCGCGCAACGCATGAAGTGAGGATCGGCTGCCTCCTGGCAAGCCTCCGCGGGTGATGTGATAGGCGCAGCCCGTCATGGTTCGAACAGTGGGTAGTTAGAAATTTTCCTTGGCACATCGCATCGTTTCCTTTGGCATCCCGTTGATGAAAGTTTGGATTAATAACCAGTATTTCATTACCGACGAGCGTGGCCCTTCCGCGGCATTGATTGACGCGCACACAGATGAAGTGCGAAATCATGACGATACCATATTCCCAACGGGAGAAGGGGTGTCCTGCTCTCGTTTCGTTCTCCAACAACTCGCGGCGAGCGCGGTTTCACCAAACGCAACGCCACTAGTCGAACGCTGGCTGCGCCGGGAATGATCACCTAGGAAAGCGTTGAAACGCTCGCCTCATGCGACTGCGACAGCGTGATGGAACTGGCCGTGTATCGTCAGGCGTTTCGGGCCGCGCGCTGGCACAACTCTCCCACAGCATTCGAAGCCTCGGTCCAAGTCTATGTCACCGTGTCTCGGACGGCACTCTGCTTTATGTTCAGCCGTTTAATTATCGCACGAGAAAATATTCATTGGGTCAATGGGCTGACCGGGATGCCCGCCGATTCCGGGCTGAGCTCGAGAAACTCCGCAGGGAAGCCGCCCGGGCCATTCTCGAGCAACTCTTTTAGCGAACCCACTCTTTTCTTCAGAAACGGGATCTTAAGCGTCCCTGGACGGAACACAGGGGCCATGAGGCTCCGGGTCAATCCGCGATCAGCTCAGACCTCCGGCAAATCGATAAAACCTTGCAACACTTCCTGGACACGGGCCATTTGCACGCTCGGATTATTCTCCACCAACAACGCCAGGCAGACCCCGTCCGTGCGGGAGGCGACATAAACGCGATGCCCTTCAAAGGTCCAGCAGTACTGTGCTGCCTGTTCCCCGGAGGACAGCAGTGTCCGGCCATCCTGGACGATGTGCGTAAGCATCTGCGCCGTGGACACCGGATAAAGCGATTTACTTAAGCACTCCGAAACGAGCACCGCGTTGGGCAACTCCACAGTGTACGCGGCCAACCCGCCGATCGGCAGAAACGATGAAAGGAATGTTTCGACGCTTTTACTCATGGTTGCATGGTCGGTGCCGACAGGGCGCTCCGCACCAGGAGCTTGTAGGTTGGTTGGATTTGGATCAGAAGGCGATGGGCGCTGGTGTCCACCGACACGCGATGGAATCGGCCGCTCGGCGTGCCCTTCGAAGCTTGCATCATTTGTTGTTCCAGCTTCTGGAACAATTCCAGTCGGGCCTCGAGCGACTCACATTTTGACTGGTGGAGCACCTCGCCCGCGCTCGAGCAGAGCAGCGTTTCCTCAATCCGGACACCACGCGCTTCAGTCGGCGGTGCGCTCTCCAGTGCCGCATGCAAATCCTGGCTGCCCAGGCTGCCAATTTGCGGCAAGGACGATGGACTGCCCTCGTCCCGAAGGCGCGCGGCTTCCATCAGCAGAAACTCGTATTGACCTGAAATTGTCCGGTGCGACGGCTCGGTATATGCAAGGAGATTGAAATCTCCTCCTGACAATCCCAACAAACCGTAAAGGGCCATTTCGCCCTGAAGCTGGCCGTACTCGGCATGAATAATGTCGCCATTGTTGATGAAGATTTGTCCCTTCCGGCCCCCGGCGGACACCCCCAGGATCGAAGACTTGCGCCCCAGGCACTCCATTTGCAGCACGTCATGGAGTCCCACTTGCATCACGCCGCGGAAACCGGATTGCGCTCCAGTCGTCGTGAGCGCCTCCAGGGCCGCGAACAGGCACTGGAAACCCTCCGGGGTCCTCGGTTTCTCCAGGTACAAAACCGCGCCAAGCTCCATGGAAGTCTTGCGCGCCGCTTCATCCCCCACGCGGGGGGAGAGCATCACCACGCGCTGGCCCGGATGCGCCTGCCGGAGCAGGCGCAGAAACTCGATGCCATCCATGACCGGCATTTCGATATCAAGCACGATGATCTCCACCGGTTGCGCCTTCAACTCTTCCAAGGCCTGCAAATGATTGGTCGCCGTCCGGAACGCCCAATGCGCCTTGGAGCTTTGCTTCGACTGCGTCACAGTCGCGAGAAACTGTGGGTCATCATCGACGAATAGAAACTCGTGGCGTTTGTTGGTTTCTTCTGGCATGGCTTCCTAGGTTGTCGATTCGGCCGCGACCTGGAGCGCCATTTGCGCCGCCGCGGCCACATCCCCATCCGGGTCTCCCGTCGCGCGCTTCAGGGCCTGTTTTGCGCGCTCGCCTCCCAACGTGCCCAGCGCCTCCGCGGCCGCTTGGCGGACGTCGCGATCGCGATCCTGCAGCAGAGCGACAAAAATGTTGGTCCCCATCCGCTTCCGTTTGATCGCCGGGGACGCCAGTTGGTCTTCCGGGCTGAAGCCCTGCAATGCTTCGGGAGACATCTCACCCAGGTTCACCAGGAACTGGGCCACAAAAAACCGAACTGCCGGTTCGGCGTCCTGAATGGCGACCTTCAATTTTTCGGCCGCCGCGCGCGTTTCCGGCAGCGAAACCCAGTCCCGATCAATGCGCGCGAGACCCGCCGCTGCGATCCGGCGCACCCCGCCTAATTCGTCTTTCAACGCCAAGATCAGCGGGCCGACCGCCCGGCGGTCGCCCGTCTTGCCGAGGGCCACAGCTGCAGCTTCACGGACGTCGCCGTCTGGATCGTCCAAAACTTTTGCCAGCGGTTCCAACGTCTCCGGATTGTTCAACTTTCCCAGGGCGGTGGCTGCCGCGCGGCGAACCTCCCATTCTTTGTCGTCCAGCATCAACGAAATCGACACGCTCGCCTCGGTTGCCCCCAGGATCCCGAGCGCGCACGCGGCCTCCGCGCGCACCTGCGTGTGGGCGTGCCGCAGGGAGGAAATCAACGCTGCCACCGCCTCACTGCCGCCGACCTTGCCAAGCGACTCGGCTGCGGCCATGCAAACCGCTGGCTCGGCGGCATGCAACGATTTGCACAAGAACTCAACCACGCTCGGATCGGGGATCTTTGCCAGCACTTCGACGGCTCGAACAGCAAAGCTCACTGGCGCGGTTTCCGCCGTCAATTTAAGCGCCGGTATGGCTTCGACTCCTACAGCTGCCGCCCGCTCAAACCACCCTTTGGCCACGCAAAACCAGACTCGCTCTTCCTTGGCGGCTGGCGTCCACCGGACCGTATCGATCGTTTGCGCCGTGCTGGTTCGCACGGTGAAGTTCGGGTGGCGTAGCATCGGTAACAGACCGAGCATGACTTTCTCGTCGCTCGTCCCTCGTAAACCGAAGATGGCGGACCTGACGACCTCAGGGTCCTGATCGCGCAATGCTTTGACGAGTGGATCGAGACGTTCCGGGACCTTCAGCCGGCCCAATGCTGAGGTGGCTACCTGGCGCACTTCGGGATCCGGGTCGGTCAACGCCGCATCAGCCAGCACGCCCAAGGCGCGAGGGTTCGCTTCCTTCCACAGGTCGGTGGCGGCTTTCTTGCGGGCCTTTGCATTCCCGCTCCTAAGTTGTCGCGTGGTGAGCCAAAACATACGGGCGCAGCTTGGCGAAGGAGCAAGCAGGTTTTGGTCCGATTTAGGGATTCCGTCTCAAAAACGACCACTGCCCAGATATCAGATTCTGGAAGGACTTAGCGACCATTTGCCGTGTCCTTGCCGTGTCCAGCTTTTGGACATTCGAAAGCAATCTCGGCTTGGTTCTGTACGTGCAACCTGTTGGGGTCAGATCTCAACGCAAACGAGTATGACACCGCCCAAACAAATCACTGGAGCAAACACGGGTGGGTCGCGTCAGTTGACAATGTGGCCGCGCCGGGCCGCCCGCGTCGCTCAGTTTTGGCGATCCTTTGGTGTCGCCTAAAATCCGACGCAGAATTCGAGCGTTAGCGGCGATTTTGGGGCCGCTTTCTTGCTGGAACGGAGGGCAGAACTTTTACAGTGATTGGGCTGAGTCGCTCACGAACCGTCGACGGACATGCCCGAGCCGTTAGCGCGGCCCTTCAGGCCGCCGGCCTCACGCCGCAGCGTTCTTGCGAGGATCGACAATCCTGCGTATCAATGGCGCCTCACGCAGAGCATGACCGTGGCCGGTGTGGCGAAATGGCAGACGCAGGGGACTTAAAATCCCCAGGGCTTTACAACCCGTGCGGGTTCGAGTCCCGCCACCGGCACCAGGTCGATGGTGAAATAGCCGATAGCCGATATAGCCGATAGCCAACCCGCGCCATTTTCATGTTTGTGATTGCCCTTGTTCGCGGGAGCGTGGCGCATTGGCTTATGCCTTTGCCTTTAGGAAGTGGACAGCGGGACCATGAAGCCGCGGCGCGCGATCTGCCCATGCCTCGTCGCCTGGTCACGACGTTGTTCATGCTGTCGGTTTGCACCCCGACGCCGAAGCCATTTGTTTTCTATGCGGACCATGACGATTGGATTACTTTCTACGCGAACAAAACCGCGGCGGGCTTCTTTGACGAACAGCCGTGGTGGCGAACAGTATTTGAGAGGAGTTGGAAAGGTATCTATCGCGACGCACGCAAGGCCGGTCTGACGGAAGCTGAAGCCAGGCAACTTGCCACAAGAATCCTGAGAGTTACCTGACAACGATGAATCCTAAATCTGATCGCCCGTTGCAAACGGAAGCGGACGCGCTGAAGCGACTGCAAGCCGAGACCGCCGCCGAGTTGGACGCCCTGCTCCCCGCAATTTTGGATCGAGCATTTAAGGGGGGATGGTGAGAACGCTCTCGGCTCACAGGAGAACTTTGATGCTTCGCGTGATGACTGGTCGGACGGTGACACTTGCCTCGCTGTTACACCTGACATCGCAGGCGGGGGATTGGCCCCAGTTCCGCGGGCCGAACCGCGATAGTGTCTGGAACGAAGCCGGCATTCTGCGAACTTTTCCGGCCGAAGGATTGAAAGTGCGATGGCGGGCGCCGGTGGGGGCGGGATTCTCTTCACCCGCCGTGGCCGGGAGCCGCGTCTATGTCACTGATTCGGAATTGCTAAAGCCCAAGGCGTGGGAACGCGTTCACTGCTTTGACGAGAGAACCGGGAAGGGGCTCTGGACGTACCATGACGAGGTGGTGTACGCCGAACAAGCCTTCGATCAACAGAGGCAAGGCAGTCCGCCGGGGCCGTGTCCGACACCCATTGTCGAGGGCCGCCATGTGTTCGTTCTGGGCTCAACGGGTCATCTATTATGTCTTGATGCACGCAAGGGCACGGCAGTCTGGAAGAGGAGTCTAAGCGAAGACTACCATTTGATCGAGTCACCGAACCTCACGTCGTGTCCGTTGATCGAAGCGGGCCTGCTGATCGTCGTCATTGGCGGCAAGCCGGGCGCGTGCGTGGTCGCTTTCGACAAGCGCACCGGCAAGGAAATCTGGCGTGCGCTCGACGATCCGCCACGCGCGTTCAGTTCGCCCATCGTCATCAGTGCCGGCGGGCAAAGGCAATTAATCGTGTGGACGCCCAAAGCGGTGACTTCGTTGAATCCGGCCACGGGCCGGATCTGGTGGCGAGAGGAACTCGTCACTCGCGAAGATTATGCCGTCGCGACTCCGGTGCATCGAGGCAACCAGCTTCTGATCAGTGGACTGATGTTTCAACTCGATCGGAACAGACCGGCTGCGTCCGTGCTCTGGCCGGAGACGAAAGCCTTGTCGCTCCGGGTCCTGAGCCACACGTGCATGCCGTTGATCCTGGGTGAGCATGTGTTCGCCGGCAAAATGGGTGGCCGTCTGGTCTGCCTGGAAGCGCGCACCGGCAAACAAGTCTGGGAGACGGACAAAGTGACCGGACTGGCCAATGCCGCGACGATTCATCTAACGCCCAACGGTGATTCCGTTCTAATTTTCACGGACCAAGGCAACCTAATGCGCGCCCGGCTTGATGGGGAGGGTTATCGTGAACTGAGCCGCGTGCGCCTGATCGAGCCGGATTACCAGTTTGGTGATAGAAAGGTAGCCTTTGCTCCGCTCGCCTTCGCCAACCGGCACGTCTTTGCTCGTAACGACCGCGAACTGATCTGCGCCTCCCTGGCGGCCAAGCCATGAATAGCCCAGAGAAATGGCTGCGCTGAAAGGAAGTGTTTTTGGCAAATCGATGGACGTGTTGCAACCGGAGGTGGACGGCCGATAGCCAATAGCCAACCGGCGCCAGCGACGGAAACCAGCCGCCGGTGACGTGCGATGTCGGGTCATGGTGGGAGGACGCCCGGTTCGGGGGTGCTCATCCTCGTGGATGCGTCGGCCATCGCAGCCCAAACGACCCAACTCAGAAGTTTACGAGATCGGCGAGCACCTTGTAGCCCCAGACCGTAGACCGAGTTCTGAATTGCTCACGCCACGCTTCGCATTCTCCTTGGTCAAGTTTATCACTGACGTTGCCGAGAATGATAGATTGGGTCGCCTCGAACGTGTTAATCGTAGTGATTCCGACGGAATGAATCTCGACGCCCTTTGCAGTCATTAGTTCAGAAGCGCCCAACTCTTTGAGAACAGCCACGATCATTCCCGTCCGTCATGTGTCATAAGGCTTGCGGTTCAATAACGCATCCAAGACGCTCGTGCTATTCAATAGACGCCGCGGTGGACCCAAATTGTTTGTGATTGCCTTCTTCACGGGAGCATGGGCGCACTGCCCCATGCTTTTGCGCTTGTTCATTTGGTTGGCATGCGTTGGAACTGCTTCGGCCGCGGGGCTGCGCACGATCATTGTCACCAACGATCTCACGCTGGAGCCGGGGGCAGTTCTGGATGTCTGTCTGATCGTCCGGGCCAGTCATGTGGTCATTCAGGGGCGTGGGGCGACGTTGCAAGGCCCGGGCGTCACGAACAATTTGGCGTCGTTGGAACGGGCCGGGACCGGCGTTCTGATCGAAGGGGCCGGCGACGTGACGGTCCGTGACCTGAAGACGCGCGGGTTTGCCACGGGCCTGGTGGCGCGCGATGCGCGGGATCTGCTGATCGAGAGCTGCGATTTCTCGGATAACTACGACAACCCGAAGCATGGCTGGGGCGAATTACCGGCGCGCGGCGGGATCCTGCTGGAACGCACGCATCGAAGTGTCGTGCGCCGCAATCATGCCAACCGCGTCTGGGATGCGCTGCATCTGATCGATTCGGACGACAACACGGCCGAAGAGAATGATTTTTCGCATTGCTCCAACACTTGCGCCAAGCTCTGGCACGCGTCCCGCAATCGGTTTTTGCAGAATAATCTTTCCTACGGCATCCGCATTGATCGCGCCGCCGGCGAGGTGCACGCGCGCGATTCGACCTCCGTGCTGATCGAAAGCGGCTCGGATGACAATTATTGGTTTCGCAATGACATCACGCAGGGCGGGGACGGCATTTTCGTCCGCGTCTTGAATGGCTGGGTATCGCGCGGAAACCTTTTCGTGGAGAACGACACGTCGTATGCGAATAACAATTGCATCGAGTCCTGGAGCCCGGGCAACACCTACATCCGCAACAAAGCCAACCACGGCAGTTACGGGTTTTGGCTGGGCGGCAGCGATCAGACCGTGCTGGTGGGAAACGAGGCGGCGTTCAACGGGTTGACGAACGGCAATCATAACGCGCCTGAACCCGGCTTCGGTCACGGCGGCATTGTCATCGTGGGCGGGCCCTCGAGCCACAGCGTCCTGAGCGGCAATTGGTGTCATCACAATAACGGCGGCGGGATTGTGTTCCGCGGCGATGTCGGCTCGCGCGGCGGACGCTGGCGCACGCATCATTGGATCGTGCAACAGAATCGGCTCGAGGAAAATCGGTGGCCGATTTGGGGACGCTGGGGCGACGAACTCTGGATCGCCAACAATCGCGTCACCCACAACAACGCCGACAACTGGCTGACCAATGTGACCAATCTCCACCAACCTGCTGACGAGCCGAATATCACACGCGCGCCCCAAGCCGTGCTGGACGGCCCGACCCGCGCGCTGGCAGGGCAACCGGTTCGTTTCGACGCCAGTGCCAGCCGCGATTTTGAAGGGCGCGCGCTGCGGTTTCGGTGGACGGCGAACGCGTTGAGCGGAGACCAGGCGTCGTTCGAACCCACCTTCGCACAGCCCGGATTCTATCGGCTGGGGTTGACGGTCGATAATGGAGTGCTGGCTGATCTGGCCTGGCGCGATCTAATCGTCACGGCGCCCGTGGCCGAAGAGCTCGGCACCGAAGGTCAGGCCATTCGGTGGGGCTACGACTTGGAAGGCAACGGGGACGGACGTGGGCGCATGCATTTCGCCGATGATCCGGACTCGGTCATTGGGAAAAGTTCGCTGCGCTTCACGCCGCGGCCGTACCCGGGACTTTATGCCACGGCCATTTATCCGAAGGGCCGGGAGGCGGACTGGGATTTTTCGCAGAAGAAGGCGGTGCGCTTTTGGATCCGAGTCGTGAATCCGAATTTGCCCGGGTTTCAAAACGCCGGGCCGGTGATTTGGCTGTATGGAGCGGGTGACAACGGGACGATCAAACTGGAGCCGATGAAAGGCCGAAACTTATTTGGCGATCTACCGTTCAGCGAAGCGCGTTGGACCTGGATGCCGGTGGTGGTGCCGCTGGCGGGCGACGCGGAGTGGGCCCGCAAAGATACCGGTCCAGTGGATCTGCGTCATGTGAGCGGCATCGGCCTTGCGCTGGATTCCTGGGGCGGCGATCCGTTTACGGTGTGGATCGATGGGCTCGCGGTCGAATAGGCCATGTTCAAGTTTCAAGCGGTTGGGCTTCACGGTGAGCGGAGGCGATAGAAGCGTTGCTGGCCGTTCATCGGCAACGTGACACAGTAGCGACCGTCCGCGGTCGTCGGCGTCGTGCTGACTGGCGACCAATGGACGGGCTGATTCAGTTCGGCCGTTTCCTCCAACAGGAAAATTCTGCAGGTCGCAGGCCAGCAAATCATCACCCTGTCCCCCTGCCGCTGGATGCTTAGCCTCGGCTGGACTTCCTGCCCGGGCCCAACCGGGACCGTGAACTGGCTGGTTGCCGTCACCGCATTCGGGCCGAAATGGGCGGTCGCCACAGCCAGGTTGGTCACGCAGGAACTGCATAGAGTGGGGATGAAGACGGGGATCTTGGAGGGCGAATTGTGTTGATCCGCAAGGGTCACACTGCCGAAGCCCGTGGCACCAAAGGCGGCGTTACTCACCACCACCGTGTAGGTCATCCGGTATTCCCACAACGGACTGTTCGGATCGCTCAAGGCCGGGGAGCTGTTGGTATACTGAGCCAGATTAGACAGGAACGGGGGCTTGTTCAGGTTCTCGGTCAACGAAGTGGAGACAAACACGACGTTGGCGGCGCTGCCGATAGTGACACTGCCATCGCCGCCTGTAACGCCCCGCGTTCCGTAGCCTGAAGGGTACGCGCTGTTGGCGGTGATATAGTCCTGCTTAAACTGCATCACGATCTGGCCGGCGCCATTCCTGAACTGGAACTCGGCTTCATCGCTGTTAAGCAGATCCTTAAAAGTGTGGCCGCGCGGAGCCGGCCAGCCAATGGCATTAGCTCCATAGGTGTTGTCGTTGACGCTGGTGGCTTGGATGAAGGTGACCCGGACGTTGCCATTGGCCAGGATTTCCGGAATCAACACCCCGGTTTGCGTGCCGTCCGAGCTATTGCACACGGTGGTCGGCAACAGCGCAGTGTGGCTCAACTCGATGCTCGCCCCCGGCGGCAGGGTGGCGATGGTGCCCACCAACACGTCATCCGCCGGAAAGCCAGGTGTCCCGTTGTCATCCACGACCGTCACATCGGTGAGCGTCTGAGCGCCGCAATTGCTGACCGTGTAAATGTAGGTGACGGCGCCACCAAAGGGTGCCGCGGAATGTTCGGCACGCTTGATCAGACCCAGGCAAGGAAGGCAATTGAACCCTGGATCATTGATCGTCACGGTGAAGCTGCAACTGCTGGCGTTGTTGCACGCGTCGGTGGCCATGCAGGTCACCGTGGTCGTGCCTTTGGGGAACGTCGAACCGCTGGGCGGATTGCATACCACCGTTACATCGGAGCAATCCGTGGTTGCAACGCTGTAGGTGACATTGCTCTTGCTACAGTGGCCGCTGTCCGTGTTGCCCACGATGTTCGCCGGGCAAGTGATCGTCGGCGGGGTGTTGTCGCGCACGAGGATCGTCTGCACGCAACTGGCGCGGTTGGTGCAGTCGTCGGTGGCCGTCCACGTCCGCCGGATGGTCCGGGTGTTCCCGCAGCCCGGGGTCACGTCATCGCTGAAGGTAATTGTCAGATTGCTGTCGCAAGCGTCAGTGGCCGTGGCCACGCCTGTGGCGTTAGTGGACGTGTCAGCCGGGCAATCCAGCGTGCGGTCAGATGGGCAGGCAATCACCGGCGGAGTGGTGTCCACAAAGGTAATGGTCTGCGAGCAGGAAGCGCGGTTGGTGCAGTCGTCAGTAGCCGTCCAGGTGCGCCGGAAGATGCGCACCGCCGGGCAGGTAGCCGGCAGTTCGCTATCGACGAAGGTGATGGTCAAGCTGGGATCGCAGGCGTCGATGGCTGTCGGGTTGCCAAAGACCGGCACGGCGCCCGTCACCCATTCATTGGTGCGATCAGGTTGACAGACGATCACCGGCGGGGTGGTGTCCACAAAGGTGATGGTCTGCGAGCAGGAGGCGCTGTTGGTGCAGTCGTCGGTGGCCGTCCAGGTGCGCCGGAAGATCCGTACCGCCGGGCAGCTGGCGGGCAGTTCGCTGTCGACGAAGGTGATGGTCAACTGCGGATCGTAGGCGTCG
>Ga0247664_1000355_pt1 | contig 11547 bp, 9 predicted proteins | sample CNK05_metaG_FD_182715 | JGI IMG/M metagenome (GOLD analysis project Ga0247664, IMG submission 182715) | Soil microbial communities from Purdue University Martell Research Forest, Indiana, United States - CNK05 | ecosystem: Environmental > Terrestrial > Soil > Temperate forest > Bulk soil | place...
ACTCACCGCTGGAGCCGTTGGTGATGGTTCCCCTGTTACCGCAGAGGGAACTACCTTTTGTACTTCGGAAGGCTGTGGTACTGCTTGCTCACCTTCACCGCCCCGCTGTGGAGTTCCGACTTGAGCTTGTTCTTCTGTTCCTCGGTCAACGGGGACACCTTGTTGCTCAACAGGAATCCCACCTGTGCTCTTGATTTGGTCTTTTGCATTGAGTCCTTTCGCTATTAAACCAGCAACACCAGCTTGCAGGACGGGTGAAGCAGCAGCTTCCAACTTCTGCGCTTTGGTTGCCAGTGGATTTTGGAGTGTCGATACGGCATTTGCCGTGGATTCGGGAAGCGATCCGGCCATTTGTGAAGCCACCAAAGCCTGAAGTGGTCGGGATTGTGGCATCAACCAGTAAGCGGGGGCGCTTAAACCTTCAGCCAAGCTCACTCCGATGTTCGCCAGCCCTGAACCATAGCCGGTTCCTTGTGAACGTGGGAGTTTGAGGATGGGTGTCGCTGGAATTGCCGCAACTTTGGCTATGTTCTCCGCAGCACCTAAAGCAGCCTGAGCCTGTTCGCCAAGGAATCCTTGCGTGCGAAGCTTGGACATCTCATCGGAAAGCCTCTTTCGTTCTGGTCCACGGTCTACCGGATAAAGCTTCCTCAACGCTGCATCGATGTCTCCCTGTGCCATTTCGTCAGGGAACTCGATTTCATTGCCGTCTGGTGCCTCAACGATTGGCATTTATTCCTCGCCATCCAAAGAAGGTGTGGCTGGTATGATACTTTGTGGAAGTGGTGCAACCTCTTCTGTCTTTCCCGTGGCGGGATTGTAGCGCAACCTTTTTGGACCAGAACCAGAAACAGGCCCAAGTGCACGGAGTATCCCACCAACAGCGTTGGTTCTGGCGTTATAATCAGCCGAAGTAGGATCTTCAGCCCCTCTTGGTGCCATTGCGTTCAAAGCACTCAGCCTTAATCGGGCGCGTTCCAATTCGCTTCCCGTGTGGGCTGGTCGCACTAGGGGTGTTAAAGCACCGCTGGGATTCTTTAAGAAGGTAAACCCTGGTGCATCAGGAAGGTTCACAATTCCAGCTGTAGGTCGCTCGTTGTTCTTGGCCAATTCTGAGTCGGCACGCATCTTTTCTATGGCTTGATTGTGGCGGGCGTATTCGTCGGCACGTTGCTGCTGAATCTCGTTTGGAAGCAGCCTCTTTTCTTCCAATCCAAGTTCCTTCTGTCGATTGGCAATCTCGCTCTGTCGATATGCCTCAAGTCGGTCAGCCGCTAGTCGGTTCATGGCGTTTTCCACGGCCACCTGTTGAGCATGTGATTCTCGATTGGCAGCAGCCTCTTGTGCAGCCATACGCATACGCGCCTGTTCCTCCCACGCTTGAATGGTGCTCGATGCAATCTGGTGGCCTAATTGAGCGCCTGCTTGTGTCGCCAGAACGAAGTCGTGCGGAGAAACGTTCAGCCAAGGTGCTAGCGGCGGCATTTAGTATCCTCCTGTGTCGTCAATGTAGTTCAGCCAGTTATAATCCACTGGTGGTGAACCATAATCACCAGAATAATCCGTATAATCCGATGGAATGTTTGAGCCGTAGTTCCAGAAGTTGTCGAAGTTACTGGAGTCCAATGGTGACATTCCCGTGTAGGAACTTGACCCACCAAAGCCGTATCCCGATCCGCTGCCCGCTCCTAACCCGCCAGCAAGTTGACCAAGTGAACCAAACCCAAACCCAAGCGCAGAAGGCGGCGCGGCGTAACCTCCTGTCCCACCAGCAGGACCATTCCCAATTCCACCAAATCCACGCCCGCCCTGTAAACCAAGTCCCCGTGTGGCCCCCAAAGCAGCCCAGTAATTGGCCAGTTGTTGCTCCGCAGCCTTTTGTGGGTCTGGTGCCGCTCTCAACTGAGCATTTGCCGCAGCAATCTCAGCAGCCAAAGCCGGATTTATCTGTTGCTGTCCGACTGCCCCCAAGAGGTTCCTGTAATCCTGCTGTCCCTGTTGTTGGAGTTGTTCGGTGGTTCTGTAATTCCCAAGAAGGTTGGCGTTCATGGCCAGAGTCCCCGGCATGGCGTTGCTTCCCGGCATCCCGCTGGACACTCCAAACCTCGCAGCAGCATCTTGAATGTTCCTGAGTGCTTGAGGGCTGATTTGTCCCTGAAGCTCATTCATTATGTTGCTTGTGGCTTGTGTGCCCGCTGCCCCAAGTCCCGGCAAAGCCCCAATAGTCTGTGAGTACGTCGATGGCGGAATCCCGATTTGCCCCGGCACAAGCCCGTACGCTCCTTGACCTTGTGTTGGGGCTGGTGAAATGCCGTAATTGGGCAAGGAACTGTAGCCCGTAAATCCGCCCGTTTGACCACCGAACTGACCGCCAGCGACAGCCCCGGAACTGCCACCCGTGGGAACAGGGGATGAACTTCCAGTTCTTCCGTAAGTGAACGGATAGTACCCACCGGCATCCCAAGGAGCATAAGGCATACGTCAGTAGTAGTTGAACATGCTGTAGTCGAAATTACCAGTGCCACCTGAAGGCGAACTGAACATGTTGTAATTCTGGAAAGGTGAGTACGGTTGGGTGGCTGGGTTCACTGCGTATGGGTTGGTGTACTGCTGGCCTTGAGTGGTGGTGTTTGCTGGTGGTTTGTATTGTCCAAGGACCGGATTTGGGTTCTCGATTCCACCAAAGCCACGCTGCAAAGAGTTTCCTTGGTTCTGTGGTTGGTACTGATTCTGAGGCTGCTGACCCTGCATGTTGTACCCCTGAAGTGGATTGTACTGAAACCCACCCTGTTGAGGCTGTGGCCACCCTCCATAATTCTGCTGGTTGCCCTGAAATCCTTGAATCGGCTGGTTCTGTCCACCAAAGGGTGGGTTCTGTTGTCCTTGCTGATTCTGCTGTGGCTGGAGGCTCTGCTGGTACGCCAAATATTGTTGGCGCTGCTGGTCCATGTACTGTTGGAATGGACTGCCACCGACATTGGAGTAGCTGTTTACAGAATACGGCATTACTTCATCCTCCCAATCGCACGCTTCCAGGGTTCAGCCGAACCAAAGGCGTTTATGTTTATTGGGATCTGGTTGTTGGGTCGTACATCGGCATACTGCAAGTTGAGTTCTTTGACCGCATCAGCCTGATACCCAAGCGCCGAAGCCCGATCCCCCTGTTCGGCGTAGCGCACTCCCTTGATGAACAGGGCTAAGGCTGAAAGGTTTGGGATCATCACAAGATCCGAATCCACCATGGCAGGGATGAACTTGAGCTTCACCATCGCTACTGCCGACCAAGTTACCGTTGGATTACAACAGGCAGCATGAAGGTTGTACTGTGCAAAGGATGGGTTGGTGTCGCCGGGGTCGTAAACAGCCAGAGGAGTCTGAAGTCCGCTCAGGGTGTCCAACGCAAAGAGTGAAATTTGGCCTTGGGTGACGGGTTTAATGACCCTGGAGACCGTCTGGACTAATTGGGTGCCAACCGTGAAGGGCTGGCTTAGAGTGAGCGAAATCCCATCGGAAAAGGTTCCGTCCCCATTGTCGGTGCGGAGTGCGTTTCCCTGTGGGTCTAAACCGAAGAATTGGATGACTTCGCCATCGTCGTCCGGTATGCCGCTGGCTTGTAAAACGCATGTGGATGTTGGTGGTTGGTCGAACGTTGCCGATGTTCCATAAACCGTCATTGAAGGTGCAAAAGGGTCCAGCCAGTTCTGGAACTGACCGCAACATTGTCCCATTTCCCAAGCATGAGGAAGGAATGTCCACAGCCCGTTCCACACCGGCATGTAGCGACGGGTGACATTGATGTACCTCACCGACCCCACAAATCGAGGGAACGTGACGATTCCCCGCCGTACGGTTAGGTGAATGGGAAGCTGAGTCCCCGGCCAATCGCCACGGTACATGAGCCTTCTTGTTCCATCATTCACCCTCTGCTTGAACTCGTCCTGATTATTGCACGACCCCACAGCCGTTTGAATCTCGTTGCTGGACCGAGCATCAGCGTAAATCGGAAGCCCCGAGTTATCTGCCGGTGTCAGTGGAACTGTTGAACAAGTGCTCACGGAATAAGTCTTAATCCTGTAATTCCACTTTGCACAGCAAAATTAGCAGTTGGGGTGACAACAATGTCGATTGGAGAGGTAAATCCGGTGAGTGGAGCCGAAAAGGAATTGGTTAGTGGATCAAAGATTAGAACCGTGTCGTCAAACCAACACGGAACCAATACTTTACCGTTGTGAGGGTTCAGTCCAAATCCATTCACTGACTTGATTCTGTAGGGGTTAGCATTAATTTCTCCAGAATTTACGGTGAACACGGGAAAATTGGCAAACCCCGGATTGATACCCGCCGCACTCCCCCAAACCACCCCGAAGTCGCCCTTAACGGCCAGCACCTTATTTTGTGCGGAGTTATAGGTCACTCCGTTTACAGGAAGAGTTCCGTTGGTATCGAATGCTTGATTTGTGAACGCAAAATCAATTGCCCAAAGGTTTGGAGTGGCGTTGTCCGCTAACCACAACACGCTGTTAACCGTATCGCAATAAATGTCACTAAGAAAGTCGAACGAGGTCGAGTTGAAGCTGGCAAGGTTGGATGGGTTAACGCTGAATAACTGCTTATTTGGAAACGCGAGACACCCCCCATTCCAGCCGTAAAGGTTAGTGCCGTCAGTAACCAAATACCTCCACCCGCATATTTGTGATTCACTGGCAGGAAGAGAGTTTTTTGAACCAAAGTTAAACCTTGAAACAAATACGAAAGCTGCTGCGTTCACCACGTAAATATCGGCATCTGGATAGGCACTTCCAACGCTAACGTCTGTGGACATTCCAACGGTGGTTCCAATGTATAGGAGTCCTCCGATGGCCACGATGGATGATGGACCGTTCACGTTGGCGGCAAATCTCAGCGTGTCCTCAATCGCCCCAGTGACCGAGTTGAATTTGAACAGCCATTGGCCGCGCACCCCGAAAATCTTCTGTGTTGTTGGTTCGTAGATCGCTTGGTCCATGCCGGTATCTCCTGGAATGCTGATGTTGAATGATAATTCTTTGGTGCAACTCATGGTATGAAGGCTATGGTTACACCCGTTACGGTTGTCGTGACGCCCACTGAGGGAGTCGGCACCACATCGGTTAGTTGCATCGTTGTTGCAGTAGCCATGACGCCAACCTGTTTGGTAAACAAAAAGAACGGATTGCTCCTGAAAGTGACGGTCACAAGGTAATTCTGGCCAATCACAAGGTTGGTCATTCTCACGGTGTAAACTACATTCGTGAACCTCGAAACAAATCCAGTGGTTCTTGGTCGGTTCTCTGCCGTGGTGCCATTACTGACAATGACCAACGCATTGGCCAACGCCTCTGCGTCGGTGTACTCGTCGCTTAATGTGGCCGAGTAATTGTGAATGGCGGAAACTGTGACGGCAGGAACAAACTCGTTTCCAAAGAAAAACTTTGGAAAGTTGGTAACACCATCGGGGGAGCCCTCTGTTAGACCAAAAGGAAACCCCGGAATGTTGGTCGTGTTTACGAGAGTGGTATCTGTTATCTGACTGAATCCCTGACCAACCCCCATTAGGCCCACCGGCTCATCGAAAATCATGTTGGTCGAAATATCGGCCTTGAACTCCGGTACGGCCTGACAGGTCGGGCAACTGTGTGGGTCCGGTGGCCAACAGTACCCGATTAATCGCTGCATCCCAAAAAATGCGAACTGAAGAAGAGTCGGGTTGAGGTCTGAGGCTGCACACGGAACGGACAGGTTCTTTTGGTACTTGGAAACGACATTTCCGTGAACATCGATCTGCCCCACACCAGAGTACTCAACATGAGCATTCGAGCTTACTGGACCACCCAAAAGTGGTTGGGAGACCTGATCACTGGTTCCGGCCCACGTAATGGTCTTGTACTTCTTGGGAGGTGTACTAGGAATGTACTCTGGATACCCAAGAATTGTGGCGATCCGAGTTGTGCTTTGCGTGGAGAGTGTGGCCCTTGGTGGGAATGTGCTTTGCACTGCTGCTTGGCAGGAAAGGTCAACCAGCCTGAAAACGACAGGATTGGTGCCCGAAACTGAGGTTGGGGTGCCGCTGATTAGCCCAGCATTGGTCATGGTCAATCCATCTGGCAAAGTTCCTGAAGCAATCGACCATTGGTAATTCCCACTTCCACCACCACCAAGCAACTGTAAGGAGTACGGAACCCCAACAGAGTATGCTGGTGCAGAGGTAGTCAGGATTTCCAGAACTGAAATGTCATATCCCTTAATCACCGATCCCCCGCCAGCAGAGATGGCCCTGAGATGAAACGTAAAGTCCCCCGAAGTGGTTGGGGTTCCACTTAAAAGTCCTGAAGTTGTCAGGTTTAGCCCATCAGGAATAGAACCGCTGTGAAGGCTAAACAGAAATGGTGGAAGCCCTCCGGTAACACCGATCTGGATGCTGAAAGGTTGACCGACGCACAAACACCTGTCGAACGCACTCAGGCAAATTCTCCTCAAGGCCACCTGTTCACAGGCATATGCTTGAGCAAGCCTGTCAGCCGTAGCCTGATCGAGTGCAGCAAATGTTCCCGCAACCACGGTGTACGAAAATGGTGATCCATCCTGACAGTTTATGTTGCAGGTGGCGTCTCGGTTGTAATACAGCGTGGTGGTCGGTGGGGGTGGGTCACATGGAGGATTGGAGCAGCCCTGTTTTTGACCACAAGTGGGAAGGATTGCCGCGCATTGGTTTACGATGGCTTGGATGACGGTTTGCTTTGTGTCCGCGTCAATTCCGGGTGGAAAGTCCACGGAGAACTGCTGCCCGCAACAAACCATCCTGAAACTGGTTGAGTTTCCACAGTCGTACCCTGTCGGGCATTGGAAAACAAATGGGAAGATTGACGATTCAATGCTGTAAAGAGCCGTGTCGTCTATGCAATCAGCAATCAGGGCTTGGCAGGTTGGGCAAGGTGCAGTCATTTAACCAAACATTGCCAGATCACAATCCCAAGGAGCAGCGTCGGCCAAGGACCACCGATTATCCACAGCGGCACCACCAAAGGCACAAGACAGAACAACCAGAATCGTTTGGTGATTATCATGGGTAAAAGGTTTTCCAATAATTTGACAGATTGTACACATCCGTGGCGGTGAGCGTTGTGGCTGGATACCACCCCAATTCCATAATGTAAAGCCCTCCACCACCACTAAATACGGAGTCGTCCCCCATGTTTGTAACAGCGTAAGGTATTTTTCCGCTTGAAAACCCACCCGGCAATCCAAATGTGGTAGATACTCCATTTGTGTAGTTCACACCTCCAGATTGGGCTGCATACACCAACAGTTGTGAGGTTGCCGTAGCCAGCGCGTTTGCAGTGTAATCCCCGCTTCCATTGATCCAATGTTGAGACCCGTTTACGCCGCTATAATTCTGAGCCCCGTTTATATTGTCCCTTCCGGTAAAGAACGTTCTCTGTGTGGCGTTGTTTTCAAATCGACAAATAATAAAGAAGGCCCCGTTGGTGCTTAACGTGTTCCAGTTTGTTACGTGAAGATAATGACCGGCCTGAAACCTCATCCCTATAACGGCATTTGTCGGTGAGTTTGCGAGGGAGGTATTGAAAGCGTTGTTGCCAGCGATAAGGTCCGGCCAGATTTGGATCGTGTTTCCGACTACGGTATTGGTGTGTACCCACCAGTACGTGAGATTTGGAATACTTCTAGGGGTAAATGGGGGCGACGCTCCAGCCCCGGTAAAGAATGGCTGCATCTGCTGCATGGTCAACTGACCAAAGCAGGCACTTGCCGACAAAAGGAAGATCAACAGCCTCATCTGAAAGTCTTGTAAGAGGTGACGTTGGTGAATTGGCCGATGTACGCGCTGAACATCAGGGCCAGTGTCGTATTGTTGGTGCAGGTGTACGTGGTGGCGCTGGTTCTACCACTGTCGGTTTCCCAAGATCCAACCGTGATTGTTTGGTCGCTCCCGGTGCGATTCACGTAATAACGAATCGCGTGATTGATGTTGGTCTGATTGAAGTTGGCCAGCGAGGTTTGTGACACCGCCCCCGCAATGTTGGTCACTGCCTCTGGCACTGTGAAGTCGATTGATGAAGCATTTGAAACGCCATTAGTTGGAGAGGACACGCTTGCGAGCAATAGGTTGGTCGATGACTGAAGATCGAACACCGGCTTTGAGCCTTGGGCCAAGGTGGACCCACCAAGAGCCACTGCCGCACCTTGAACCGTGATGCTGCTGTTCTGCATTTCCGTGTTCTGGAGCAATCCAAAACTCGGTGGGCCTGTGGCTGAATTGGTGAAAACTCCGTGGGCATTAACAGCGTTGGTGTACGCGTGTGCTCCATCGGTTATGACGGCTGAATTGTTTGCCGTATTGGTGTTTATCAGAGTGCCACCCGAAGCTATGTAAACATTGGTCACGATCAATGTGTTCCCCTTACCCGACACGAAGAACAGGTTGGTGAAAAAGTTGGTGTAACCATAAAGATTAGTGACGTACAGGTTGTTAAAGTACGCATTGCTGGTGGAGATGAAGATGTTGGTGTTTACGAAGGTGTTATTCGTGACCGTGCTGATCACGGCTGTGCCTGAAGTTGCAATCTCGATACCCCCCGATCCGTTGGTTGTGAAGCTGATGTTGGCACCCGCCGACAAGAGCACGTTGGTTCCTTCAAGCGTCACACCCGCTGCTATCTTTCCATCACCGTCTGTTTTTAGGAATGGTGCGTTGGTAAGGAAAGTGAAAAGGTTGGTTCCGTACAGCACTTCAGCGTCAATCTCTTGAAATGTAGAAACATCATTAAACGTGGTTGACCAGAACGTCTCGTTGGTTCCGTTATCGTTAATGTTCTTGAAATAAACCTGTGTCGCCACGTTGGAGAGTCCAGATCCATCACCGTAAAATGTTGTACCAGTGATGACAGCGCCTCCAACGGTCAGGGTTCCACCGATATTGAATGCACCGTTTATTGAACCGTTTCCAGTGAATACTGGGTTATTGAACCACACCGGAAGAAACTGGCTTTGGGCAGAACTGACGAAGTTTCCACCTCTCTGGAACAGGAGGAAGTCGGAACTGACAGGAGTGGAATTGGGAAAGTCGGTGTACAGCTTGATCGTGAATGTCTGTGCCGCGATACAGCACATGGCCAAGAAGATTGCAACACCAGCCACAACAGATTTTGATTTCATGGTATTCCTATAACGGTACCGTCACCCGGAACTCCGATAATATCCCCATCATCTGGAACGCCAATGACGATATTGTCCTCAAGTGGAGGGAGTGGGGTAGGTGTGCTTCCCGGTGCTGCCACGATTGGAGCATCTCCAGAACAGCACCCGTAAGGTTTGGCATAATCGGCCTGTGGTTCAATGACGGCTTTGATTCTCCCGCCAAGGAACCTGTACGGACCAGTAATCACAAACCTCAATCGGCACCAGTAAAATGTGCGAGTGGGCCTTCCATTGATCTGCTCGCACGGCACTCCCGAAGGCTCCCCAAGCCCAATCCTTGTCCTGTACCCCGGTTTAGACCTTGGATCGTCTTGAGCCACGGGGTTGCAGATTGAGAACTTTCGCCAGAGCACCCAACAAGGGTAAGAATCAGGCTGATACCACACCTGAATATCAGTGGTTCCACGGATGCTGTCTAAGTAGATTTCCCCGTCCGTCATCCGGCACAGGTCGAACTGTGTCTTACCTGGAACATCCCGCATGAGCACGGCTGTTTGGAAAGCCGATGTGATTCGGATCGTGTCGTTGTCGAAGAATGATTGGTCTGCCCTGAGTGGTCCCGGGGGCGGGTCCAGTGGAATGCTCTTTAGAATCTCGTAAAGCTCGTTGTGGCCGGTGACGGCGTTGTAACAGAGGCAGAACGCCCTCTCCACGCCTGAGAATTGGCCCTTGATCAACTGGAATACATTCAGGCCGGTCCATGAACCATCGTAAACGGAGGGTGCCTTGCCGCGAAGGGATGAAACTGGGTCGAAATTAAGAGCGATTATCTGCTGCCAGTAAATCCCGTTTGGTCCAATCACGGGTTGGGCTGTGGTCAGTTCCCGATTGTCGAACACAATCTTGGAACAGAACTGCAAGAGAGAAGGCGGGTCTTTGGAAAGGATCGGGTCCACTTCCCGGCTGATTGGAGTCGATCCCCATGTGTTGAAGTCGCGCCTCGAAATCGCGTACGACCTTGACCCATCAAGAGCACGATAAATGAAGTCGGAATTGGCAATCGTCACAGCCCATTGTCCAAGCCCTCCGTTTCCAATTATGGATTCCCCAAGAATTGGGTTGGTTAAGTCCTGCCAAGTCGTTCTGTCGGTGGGGACGTTGACGGAAAACACCGTGTTTGGCGTAAACACCTGAAGCGGGCCTTGGCCAAGAGAGGCGTCAACGATTGCTCCAGCCGCCATTGCTCGAATATCCCCGGATGTCCCGGGAACGGCGAAGTTGCCACCACCTGACAGGTAAAGATTCTGAGTTTGATTGAGAACGGCATCCCGAAAGTTGTTAGCCAATGTTCCGCTGGAAGATCCCACTTGGTCTGAGGCAAAGAACTGCCTCCCATCCAGAAGGGTGATCCAGTTTATCCCCTGAACGTACGCCCCCATTCTTCCCGGAGGAAGCTCTGTAGAACTACGCTGCCAATTCACCCTGCTTCCCGTATAGTAAATCTTTCCCGGTGTTCCGGTAAGGTTGGTTATCGTGACATTCAACCCCGCAATTGTCGTGACGATAGCGGTGCCAACATTCCTGAATGTTACGGTGTCGTTCTCCAATAAGTCGGTGACGCTCGAAAAGGCCACGGTCGCAGTAGAGCCAACGGGCGGAACAATCACGTTGGCGCTGGTTAGGGTGGTTTCGTGATTAACGGCACTCCCCCAAGTTGACCTTCTGGTCGTGGGCGTGGCCGTTTGGTCGAAAATGGTCAGTTTGGACACTCCGTCGTTAATCAACAGCCACTTCTCCGATTGCCACATCCACGCTTGGTCGGGTGAAATTGGGTTAGGGTCACCCGGAATGGTCCTATCGATGAAGCTGGCAGTGGTCGAACCGGGGGTGACTTGGAAAAGTCGTCCTCCAATCTGAAACATCAGGCTTTCAAACCCGTTGTCAGGCTTAAAGTACGCCCCACCTTGGTACTTTCCGGTCAGGAACGTACCCGCCGAGTTTGGGTATCCAAAATCAATGGAGATTCTACGAAATGCTGGACGTGGATTAACGAGAGTTCCACGAACGGTAACGTTAGTTCCTGAAGCAAGTTGCGTTTTCTGAAGAAGGAGTGGGCTGATCCCCATGTTCACACCATCCTGAAACGCGGTCACCGCGTCCTGTAACACGGCTCCGTTTGGGGATGGGCTTGCCATTTATATCGTTACCGATTACACCGTATATTGTGTCTTTACAAGACCAAACCACAATTCCCACATGAGAGTGGTCAAGTACGGTCTTAACTGGGACAACGGCGAGACCGAGCTTGATATTGAACTGTTCATGGTGCGCCACCGGGGGGTGTACAATGGCTTTGGGAATGGCCACACCTTC